>ERZ856578.3875-NODE-3875-length-21270-cov-14.090360_pt1 | contig 21270 bp, 16 predicted proteins | sample MGYA00514384_ERZ856578 | MGnify/ENA primary metagenome ERZ856578 (study PRJEB29103, sample SAMN06111958) | human gut metagenome | biome: human gut; feature: ankylosing spondylitis patient; material: healthy_person | host: Homo sapiens | place: China:Hangzhou... | reverse complement strand
GGGCTCAAGTTACGGGTAAACCGTGATAAGAGCGGCACCTTTCGTCCATACGAGTCAGTCTTTCTTGGGTACACATTTCACCGACACAACACTTCACGTCTTATCGTGGCGCCGAAGTCAATCAAACGGTTAAAAGAAAAGCTGAAGATCATTTACAGGAGAAGTAGAGGGATCTCATTGAGCTATGCCATCGAAAAGCTCACACAGTTACTGAGGGGATGGAGAAACTACTTTAAGTTGGATACTCGCAAAGAGTTCTTTGAAAACTTGGATATCAATATTCGAACCCACCTCAGATGCTTGATATGGCGAGCCTGGAAACGACCGAGAACGAGAGCGAGGGAAATGCACAGACGCGGACTGGACGAAAGTACAGCGTGGAAGTCGGCCTACAACGGTCGAGGTCCATGGCGGAATGCTTGTTCACAGCACATGCGGATATGCATTCCGAACGCCTTGTTCGTAAGGTTAGGATTGTATTCTCTGAAACTTCAGGGGATTGCTTAAATGAAACGCCGTATGCGGAACCGCACGTACGGTGTTGTGGGAGGCGACGGGCTATATCCCGTCACCTACCCGATGTTTTGTTTGTCGCGATAGATACAGATAAGTGCTTAAAGCAGTTAGCGAAATTTAGTCGGTGATACTAAGCGAAGTCTACAATAAGCTTAATACGAAAAAGGATTTACTATGGCAATTAAACGTTTTAGCTTCGCTTACGGTTACGGTGTAAAGTCTTTTGATTACGAAGAAAGCGATATTTTAAAAATAGTTCATACAGAGGATTTTCCGCCAATTAAAAATCTTGAAGAGGAAATTAAATTGGCGATTGAGCATCCGATAGGATTGCCTCCGCTCTCAGAAATCATAAAACCAGGTGATACAGTTGCTTTTATTTGTAATGACCCGACTCGGGTTGCTAATAGCAACGAATTTATGCCGGTTCTGCTAAAGGAAATGAATCGTTTAGGTGTGCCAGATGAGAATATGCGAATTATTTTCTCACTGGGTACGCATCGCATTATGAGCCAAGAGGAGATGGTGCAGCAGGTTGGCTCCGAAGTGGCCTGTCGAATTAAGATGTATTGCAGTGTGGCTACTCACAATGAGGACTTTCAATACTTTGGCGAAACTAGCCGCGGCACACCTGTTTGGATTAATAAGCTTTTGTGTGATGTAGATCACATAATTATGACCGGCACAATCGTTCATCACTATTTTTCAGGTTACGGCGGTGGTCGTAAGGCGATTTTGCCTGGATGCGCAGCTATGGAGACTGTTCGCAAAAACCATAGTTGGATGTTGGATCCTCGTGCTCAATTAGGTGTGCTCGACGGCAATCCCTGCTATGAGGATCAAATTGAAGGTGTATCGCTTTTTGCTAAGGGGCGTTCACTTTTTCTTTTTAATGCAGTGTTAAATGCAAAAAGAGAGTTTTTAAAAATATTTGCCGGTCACTATATACAGGCTCATAAAATCGCCTGCCAATTTGTTGATCAAGTTTACGGTTGTGTTATTCCTAAAGAGGCAGATTTGGTCATTGCTTCCTGCGGAGGCTATCCCAAAGATATCAATGTCTATCAAACTCAAAAAACGATGGACAATGCCGTGTGTGCAGTTCGAAAAGGTGGAGTAGTGATTTTGCTCTCTGAGTGTATCGAGGGTTCTGGATCAGAAAAGTTGGAAGAAACATTTAAGCGCCTGAAAACAGCAGAAGCAATTCGTGAAGAACTGGAAAATAACTTTCAAATTGGCGCAAATAAGGCTTATGCCATCACGCACCCACAAGCCAAAGCGGATTTTATTTTAGTCACCAAGCTGAATAAAGCGATGGCTAAAACGATGCATTTTTTAGCGGCAACCGATACAGTTGAAGAGGCTCTTGCAATCGCTAAACAAAAGCTCGGAGACCACCCCTCAACGATACTGATGCCAGACGGCTTGCTGACAGTACCGCGGTTAGGTAGACGTATAAACGAATACTGAAATGGTTTTAAGGTAACAAATGCAATGAATTTACGATTAAAGGGTAAGTAATTAAAAGAGAGCGAATTCTGTATCACTTCCAATAATTAAACAATTATTTTTTCTGATCAGGACTGACAAAAAGAGACCAGGAATCTGCCCCCGAAAGTCTTCAGGCTAAAATCGAACTCCCAAAATAGCGAGCGTCAGTGGAATCAAAATAGCTGAGAGCATAGTAGAAACGAAAATAGCGTTACTGGCTGCGCCCTCTTCACTTCGAAATTCTGAGGCCATCAAATACACATTGATAGCAACAGGTAGCGCAGCGGTGAGCACGCAAGCGTTGGTTGTCATCTCATCAAGTCCGATGAAACAGGCAAAAATATAAACAAGAATTGGATGGACGATGATCTTAAGGCTTGAGATTGCAAGTCCTTTAGGCAGTGCGGCTGAAAAGCTATGTTGAGCCAAGCCCATACCGACGACAATTAATGCAATAGGGGTGGTCGCCAAAGAGATGTAGTCTAGCGTCCGCAGAGCAAAATCAGGTAGAGCCCAGCCTGTTAGTCCCCAGGCACTTCCAGTAATGATGCCGAGCACGACCGGATTTTTTAAAACTTTAAGTAACGAGCGAAAAATTTTTCCCCAATCTTTAAAGTTTTTGCTCTGACCGAATTCAACGCTCGCAATTGCCGAAGTCCAAAGTAACAACACGCTGAATATGATCAATAAACTGATGGTTGGCATCGCTTCATTGCCAAGACTGACTTGCACGATGGGGACACCGAGCTGGACATTGTTGCCAAAGATGGCCGCCATGCCGAAAATAGTCTTGCCGGTATTGTCGAGCTTGAAAAAGCGCCCCAGCCCTCTGCCTAAACAATAGACAAAAATGCAGGAACCAAAAAAAGCAATTAGCACCCGCCAATCCACAGGGGGCATTTTTGACAGGTCACTCATTAGCGAAAAAAGCATCGCCGGCATTAAAAAACGAAAGGTAAAGCTCGAGAGTGCATGAACGATATTTTGCTCAAAAAGTCTGCACTTAATCAGCACCCACCCCAAAATAACCAGTAGAAAAAGCGGTAAACAGAGGTTAAGGTGATAAAGAAAAAGGTCAAACATAACGAAACTAGAATGGGCAGGGAGCCTCAATCGTTAAAAGTTGACCCGTCGAAGGGTGAATAAAGCGAATAGCCTCAGCGTGCAGATAAAGCCTATCGGAAGGGTGTCCGTAAAGATCGTCGCCGACAATTGCACAGCCAAGTCCCTCGGCATGCGCTGCATGAAGCCTTAATTGGTGTGTGCGTCCAGTTTTTGGATAAAAAGCGACTCGAGCTTGTCCTTTCTCATTGATATTGAGGACTTTAAAGAGTGTTTCTGCGGGCTTGCCGTACGTGTATTCAATCATTTGCCTCGGTCGCTCATAAGGATTTAGGCATAAAGGCAGACTGATTTCTCCCTCATTTTTTTTAGGAGTTTTTTCAAGTAATGCTATGTAGCGTTTACGAACACTTCCATGGGCAAAGGCAGCTTGAAGCGCTTTATGGGTCTCTTTATTTTTTGCAAAAAGCAAAACGCCGGAAGTTGCCATATCCAGACGGTGCAGTAACATTGGTCCAGTTGCCTGCGGATAAAGCTTCATAGCGATTGAGTATAAGTCGTTGACGGGAAGTTTTCCCGGAACTGAGAGCATGCCGGCGGGCTTATTAAAAGCAACAAGATCGTTATCTTCATAAACAATATCAGGTTCCCAGTTTTTAAAAGTGTTTAATGCCAGCTGATTTTTTTCAAGACGCTCGCCTTCTAAGAAAAACTCTAAAAGCTTTTCATGACGCTCACGCGTGAAAGCATAAAAGGTACCCTCTCCACGGGCATCGTAGCTAGCAACCGGTCCCCACCAAAATTGTCCCATTGCAATAGGTGTGACACCCTCACAATAAGCCTCATTAAGCAAGGCAGGCAGTGCTGATCTCAAAATGGCTTTCAGTAAATCTTCTCGGTTAAGGAAGCCGGATAACAATTCAAGAAGTGAGGCTGAACGCAGTGTTTTATTTTGAATTTGAATGCTTTCAAGACGTCTTTTCCACTCGTTTTCAACTGCGACATGAGTGCGGTGCTGAAAATCTGATCGTGCAGCCTCTTCTGCTTGAAGGGCAAGAATGTACTTTAGCTTTAACCGCTCAAGCTCGCCCGAATCAAATTGACTCGATGCAATCAGAGCCTGTCGATTAAATACCCCGCTTGCACGCTGTTGCTGACGGTGCTCTTTTCGAGCTCTGGCTTCATCTTTGAATCGAAGATATTTTTCCTGAGCCTGAAGTTTTTCCTCAAAAGCCTTTTCAATGCGTTCGGTATTAAGCGGTTTGAGCTTTTCAGCAGGCAACTGCTGCCAAAATGTTTTTTCAAAATAAGAATCAGGAGTGTCAAATTGGTCGCAGGCTGTAATAAAACCCAAGCTCTGGTCTGCTAAACGGCAAACCAGAACAGCAACCAGGCGACCGGCCTGGTTGTGGGCAAATTCATCCAAATGTTCGCGCACTAGGCGCGCTGCCTCAATGACTGAGGGATGAGGGCTGTAGTGATACGGGTAGGTGAGCACGCCGGCGTTATCAACGTCAGTACAATGCTCGAGCTTTTTAAACATATTTCAATCAAAAATTCTCTTTATCCGAAAGTCTAGCAAAAGAGAGAATACAACACGAAAAAAAGGCTCTGCTCGAAGCGGCAGAGCCTTTGGGAAATGAGAAAAACTATTCAGACATTAAGAGAGTCCAACAATTTTTCCGTTAACAACGTCAATGCGAAGCGCGGCAGGTTGCTTGGGTAAACCCGGCATACGCATAATAGCCCCTGTGGTTGCTACTACAAAACCGGCACCAGCATTCAAAATCAGGCGTTCAACAGGTAGGGTGAAGCCCTTGGGGGCACCCAACCAAGTGGGTTCGTGTGATAAAGAGTAAGGCGTTTTAGCCACGCAAACTGGTAAACGATCAAAACCCAACTCTTGAATTTGCTTCCAATCTTTTTTCGCAGCGGAAGATAACTCAATATCTTTAGCACCGTAAACGTTAACGGCAAGCTTTTCCAATTTGGTGAGCACATCATCATCTGGCTCATAGGAATAGTGCAAAGGTTTGGTTTCTCCAGATGCGGCCTGCATTACGGCACGAGCCAATTCCACAGCACCTTCTCCACCTTTACTGAAGCCATCGCAGACCGCAAAGCGAACACCTTTTTCTGCACAGCGGTTACGGATAATTTCAATTTCTTCGTCAGTGTCGGTAGCAAAGTGGTTTAAGCTCACCACAATTTCAGGTCCGAAATGCTTTAAATTCTCAATGTGGGCATCCAAATTGCATAGACCTTTTCTCAAAGCTTCTGGATTTGGCTTGCCAATATCGGCAAGAGGAACTAAACCGTGCCACTTCAAAGCTTTGGTCGAGGTCACTAATACAATGACAGAAGGATTAAGGCCGGCGGCACGGCACTTAATGTTGATGAACTTTTCAGCACCTAAATCGCTGCCGAATCCGGCTTCTGTAATCGCCCAGTCACCCAAGGTCAAGGCTGCTTTAGTTGCTACGACAGAATTGCAACCGTGGGCAATATTGGCAAAGGGGCCCCCGTGCACGAAAGCAAGGTTACCTTCAATGGTTTGAACAAGATTGGGTTTCATCGCTTCCAAAAGCAGGGCCATTAAAGCACCCGTTGCACCTAATTCCTTACAGGTGTAGGCCGAGCCGTCGCGTTTGATGCCGATAACAAGACGATCGATGCGGGCACGCAGGTCATCAAGGTCGTTTGCTAGGCACAACACAGCCATAAGTTCGCTGGCAACAGTGATATCAAAACCGGTTTCGGTCGGAATGCCGTTTGCAGGACCGCCCAACCCTGTAATGATATTGCGCAGCATGCGGTCATTGACGTCCAAAACACGACGCCAAATGACTGTCTTTAAATCCACTTGTCTTTGATGGCGGGCATTGTCAATCATAGCGGCCAAAAGGTTATTGGCAGCAGTGATTGCGTGGAAGTCACCTGTAAAATGCAGGTTAATGGATTCCATCGGAAGTACTTGAGAGTATCCGCCGCCGGCGGCTCCGCCTTTCATACCAAAGCAGGGGCCGAGCGAGGGCTCGCGCAGTGCAACAACAGCTTTTTCACCCAAGCGTTTTAAACCTTGAGTTAGTGCGATAGATGTTGTGGTTTTGCCGGAACCAGCAGGCATGCCGGAAGTGGCCGTGACCAAAATAAGTTTACCGTGAGGCTTACGGTCTTTGTGTAGGCAAACTTTGGCCTTGTCACGTCCATAGGGTTCGAACTCGTCGTCGGACAAGCCGGCACTGTGAGCTAAGTCATCAATGCGAATCAATTTCGCCTCTTGGGCGATTTCGATATCAGATTTCATGAGACTCTCCAAAAGATAAAAGAAAAAACAAAAACAAAACCCACACAGTCTCAATGAGTAAAACTCAACGAGGCAGAGAGCAGACAAGGGATTCTGAAGTTGTCTGCAGGATAATTTTTGATGGGAAAAGTATGCCTGAAAATTAGCTCGTAGCGTATAGAGCATCAAATATTTTTCCTTCTGACAAAGCATTTTCTCTGTATTTTTGATTTGAGTTGGATTTCGTTAATCTGTTTAGCGTTAGACTTAAAAAGTATGGCAGCTCGTTCTGTTGTTTGGTTTCTTGAATAAGGAGAGTTTTATGTGGGATCTGCTATTGAAAGGCGCCACAGTTGTTGACCCGCTAAATCGCATTGAGGCGGTCAGAGATGTGGCAATTGAAAACGGCCAGATTGCCGAGGTGGGAGTGGATCTCCCCGGGGGCGCTGCCCGAGTAGTCGAGGATTATGCCGGTAAAGTGCTTCAGCCCGGTATAGTGGACAGTCACGTGCACCTAGGTGAAATGTGGGGCTCTCCTTTTGGTTTTAAGATGCTAGCTATGGCCGGTGTGACTACGGCTTTAGATATGGCAGGTCCCTTAGATAATGTTTTAAAGAATATTCCAATTTATGGAGCAGGTATTAACTGCGCCATTCTTCAGTTTGCCTCGCCTCCGTTTACCTTTAAGACCAATGAACCTTCTAAAGCAGAAATGGATGCGCTTATTGATCAGTCCATGAAGGAAGGTGCTTTGGGCGTGAAGCTTTTGGGCGGACATTATCCGTTAAAGCCCGCGGTATCTTCTTTACTAATTAAAACCGCATTGCAACACGGAGCCTACATCGCTTGGCATGCAGGTACAAGTGAACATGGCTCTAACATTGAAGGTATGCGTGAAGCTGTCGAGTTGAGCCAAGGCAATTTCTTGCACTTGGCCCACATTAACGCTTACTGCCGCGGAGCCATTCGTCCTGAATTGGAAGAAACCAAGGAGGCAATTGACTTACTTTTAGCTAATGATCATATTCATTGCGAAAGTTATATCTCTCCGCGCAACGGAACGCGCCTGACTTGTTTCGAAAATGGCAAAGTGCAGTCCAAGGTAACGGGCAACTGCTTGAAGCGGTTTGGCTTTACAGATGATCGTGAGGGTATTGAAGCGGCCTTTAAGGCTAACAAGGTTTGGGCGGTTTATGATGCGGGCGGCTACTCTGACCTCGTGACAGGTGAAGAAGGGCTGAAGCTTTGGAAAGAAAATAACACCGATGTGGGCGGATCCTTTAACGTTAATCCTCCGCTTCCTCGTGTGTGGTTAGCTCAAGCAAAACGCCCTGACGGCAGCTTTGTGGTTGATGCGATATCCACCGATGGCGGCTGCATTCCGCGTAATGTGATCCTGCAACAAGGGCTCTCTCTTGTGAAGTTAGGCATTCTGACTTTGTCAGAATTTGCTGCTAAGACTTCGCTAAATCCCGCTCGTATGCTGCGGCTAAAGAGTAAGGGCCATTTGAGCGTAGGGGCAGATGCTGATATAACGATTTATGACTATGATACGCAAAAACCAGTAGCTACTTTTGTTAAGGGTAAGACTGTGTTTAAGAATGGTCATGTCTACGGTACAAACGGCACGGTTATCTGTACGCAGTACGGTGAAGAGTTCGTTAAAGGAAAAGGTATCCAGACACTAGTCGTGGATCCCGGAGAACCGGTGGCGCCTCGCTTTGTGGTCTAACTTTAAAATTAAAGGAGGATGCAGTTCTGTCTGCATCCTCCTATGAAACACCTGTCAGTTGTATTTGCGCAGAGCAAAAAAATGAACCTCAGTCGTCAGATCAGAGGTTCTGAAGGGTCGGTTTCCATTGCTTAAATGGTTCAACTAATCCACCCGGGACATTGTGTCGAAACAATGATTCAAGCGCCAACATTATGAGTTAATGTCATAATCATTATTTGTTTTTTGATGATTAAGGAACTCTCAACAGCAACTAAAATATTGAAGCAAGTCTTGTTTCTTAAGTACCTACACCAATTTCCCCAGAAGTTAAAAAATTAATTTAGTAATTTCTCTTCTTCTAAGTACTTTCTCCCACACTTTGACTTTTTCCTTAATTGAAGTTGAGCTATTGTCTTAAATCAACAAACTATTTTTAGATTAACAATGGGGGTCAAAATGGACTTTGAATTAAAGGACGGTCTGTGGATTCTCAACATTAATATGATTCAAAGCCTGGCTTTGGCGGTAGTGACCTACTATCTTGGAGTTTGGGTGAAAAGCAAGGTTTTTCTGTTGGAGCGCCTTTCTATGCCGAGCCCAGTTGTCGGCGGCATGATTTTAGCCATTATTTTGTCGATTCTTCAGGGATCGGAGATTTTGATTGTCCATTTTGATTCAACTTTGCAGACCTTATTGATGCTTGCCTTTTTTACAACGATTGGCATGATGGCGAGTATTAAAGTTGTAAAGCAAGGTGGAAAGCTTTTGGTTGGTTTTTTGGTATCGGTCTCTGTTTTGGCTGTTTTGCAAAACGTTTTAGGGATGTCCTTAGCTTCTTTGATGGGGTTGGATAAACATTATGGGATTTTAACCGGCGCGGTTTCCATGATGGGAGGGCTTGGTACATCTGCTGCATTTGGTCCGTATTTTGAGCAAACCTATGGTATTACGGGTGCGACAGCCGTTGCTATTACGTCCGCAACTTTTGGAATGGCTGCAGCATTAATTTTGGGCGGTCCGTTTGGTGAGTGGCTGATCAGACGCTATAAAATCCATACGCCGCAGCCAGTTGGCGAGCCTGAACCGTCTTTGCATATTCCCAGTGATTTGCAAGCTGACATCGTAGCAAAAGAAGCCGGACATAAACCATCTTTCACTGACGAATTGATGAAAGCTGGGGGCTTGGTAGCGGTCTGTATGGCTTTGGGAAGTATTGTCTCTGAGTTTTTAGGTCAATTTATCACTTTGCCGGCTTATATCGGTTCAATGATTGTGGCTGCGATTGTGCGCAATCTGATGGATTGTACGAAAAGTCTTAGGATTGACGGTGTCGGTCTTAATGCAGTAGCCGATATTAGTCTGGTGCTTTTTGTGACGATGGCGGTTAATAGTTTGAAGTTAGCAGAATTAGTAAACCTAGCCATTCCGATGTTGGTGATTTTGCTTGCCCAGGCCGTTCTTGTACTAATCTTTTCGTGGTTTTTCATTTTCCTGCTTTTTGGAAAGAATTATGACACCGTGATGCTTAGCGTCGGCGGAGTCGGGTTTTCAATGGGGTCAACCGCAAACGGATTGGCGGTGATGCAGGCCTTGTCGGAAAAATATGGATCCAATGCGCGTGCTTGGTTAATTGTTAGTCTGGTCGGTGCTTTCCTCATTGACCTAATCAATGCGGTAATCATTACTTACATGGGAACGCTTTAAAAATTTTTTAATAAGCCCTTGATTTTTTATTAAGGGCTCTATAAAATGCAAAACTCTTTCGGGGGTATAGCTCAGTTGGTAGAGCACTTGCATGGCATGCAAGGGGTCAGCGGTTCGAATCCGCTTACCTCCACCACAGTTAGATAGCGTCTCCATCGTCTAGAGGCCTAGGACACGACCCTTTCACGGTCGGTACCGGGGTTCGAATCCCCGTGGGGACGCCAGCATATCATCTCATACCGCCTCAAGCAGTATGAGATTTTTTATTTCTACTTTCAATAAAACAATTCCAAAGCGGATTTAATCGCTGTTCTTTTTAGCATACTTTCTAAACAATGGGATATTAACCAGCAGAGCCCTGTTAATACCCCCATCATCACGGTCAGGAAATTTACCATCCGTTCCGTAAAGCTCCGTCATTAATGTCGGGGATATAAGCAACGCCGATGCCAATCAGCTAGCGGGGCGTATTTTGATTTCCAATGTACTGTTTAATGATGGATAAGGGGGCGCCCCGCAGCTCGCAGCAAAGTACGACGGAGACCATAAGGCACCCTTCCAGAGCTGTTTTTGGAGGCTCTCATGTCCCTTTCGCCTGATCATTCGACTCGATACCCCCTTGTGACTATTGACTAATCTTGCCACCGACACCTTCGGCGGCTATGTCACCAATAAGTGAACATGATCCTTTTCTCCGTCAAAGTCCACCAGCTCACTTTCAAAATCCCGACACACCGATTCAAAGGTCTGTCTTAAATCGGCCAAAATCTCTTTTGTGAACACATTCCTTCGATACTTTGTCACAAAGACCAAGTGAACATGCATCTGAAAAACACAGTGTCTTCCATGCCGAATATCAACCTCTAGCATCTTGAACTCTCCCTCGTAGACCAAGTAAAGTTCTACCCCATGTTGTTCCGTAAGGTTTTCTCTTCAAACTCAAACCCAATGGCCAACAAGCCCGCCAAATAGCTCGCTTTGCCGACAGCTGCCGCTATGTCTACAACAAGGGATTAGCTTGGGCCAAAGAACAGTATGAGAAGAAAACCGGTCAACGCCCCACCTACAAAAATTTCTCCGCCTTATTGCCCGAGTGGAAAAGAGATCCTCAAACGCTGTGGCTCTCCGAGTGCTACTCGCAGTGCCTTCAGCAATCCATGAAGGATCTGTCACGGGCGAACTCCAACTTCTTTTCCGGTCTTTCGGCTTTTCCCGTCTTTCATCGTAAACACGGTTCATCGGACCGTTTTCGCTACCCAAAGGGGTTCAAAGTCGATGAAACCGACAAGCAGGTGTATCTGCCTGGCATCGGTTTTGTGAAATACCGCCGAAGCCGCTATATCGAAGGCAAAGCGAAGAATGTGACAGTGATCCGTAAGGCCGACGGCTGGTACGTGTCCATTCAAACGGAGTATGAAAAGGAAGTATCGAGCCACCTCGGTGATGAAGTGGGAATGGATATGGGGGTGGTATGGTTTTGCACTCTATCGGACGGAACACAGATTGTGCCGTGCAATGCGTTGAAAAAGCATTTAAAGAAACTGGCGCAAAAACAAAGGGCACTGTCACGCAAACAAAAGTTCAGCCGGAATTGGAAAAAAAGAGCAAAAATCCATAGCGAAATTGCATCAGCAAATCGGCAATATCCGTCAGAACTATATCAACAAGGTAGCGTTGGATCTGAGCAAAAAACACGCGGTGATCTATCGTGAAGACTTGAAGATAAAGAACATGACAGGCAGTGCTGTGGGGACAGCGGAGGCACCGGGATCAGGATTAAACCGAGCGATATTGAATCAGGGTTGGGGGAAATTTTTCCAACGGTTGAACTGGAAATGTGAACAAAGAGGAGCGACGGTGATCAAGGTTGCTGCGCAATACACTTCGAGGCTCTGTCCGAAATGCGGCTTCGAGTCGAAAGAGAACCGAGCGAGTCAGTCGAAGTTTAAGTGCGTGAAGTGCGGCGATGGAGGCCATGCCAACGTAGTTGGAGCGATCAACATTAAGGTGCGCGGGCAGCGCATGCCAGCCTGTGGGGAACCCGATGAAGAGGATCGGGTTCGAGTGAATCGGCGGATGGAGAGACTCCATGGCGCGGATCAGCAGGAACCCATCGAAGCGATCATCGGCCGAAGCCGATGACGCTGTAGGGAATCCTCGCCATTAATGGCGAGGAGGATGTCAAGTTAGTGGAACAGGATAGGAGAAAGTCTTACCAACCATAGAACTCCTTGACAGTTTTCCATGCGACATTTTGTAAGTGTTTAATGTCAGCTTCTTTCAGCGGCTTCTCACAACCGCCTTGATATTTGAAGCCCTCGGGGCTCTTCTTAAATAACACCGAATACATCATGGCACCGTAAAGATAGGAACCGGCTGCGGAGGGATGACTTTTATCTTCCTGATGCATGATTAAGTCAGGACGCAATTTCAAACTTTCTGCAAAAGCTAAGCCAACAGGCAAAACCATGACATGATTGGCATTACCAGCTTTAATCGTTTCATCTGCTAATGCTTTGGTATCTTGCGGTTTATCTTGTCTAGCCCAAGTGGCAACCAAAATTGGAACCGCACCGGCTTTGCGGATTGTCTCAGCGTGTAATGCAACGTACTTTTGGAACGTTGCTTTGCGTTTGGCATTAATTGGTTCGTTACTTTGCCCTTGCAGGAACACCACATCGAACATGGGCTTGCTCTTTGCATAGGGATCCATTTCTTTGTTTGGCGTCAGATAATCTTTGACGTTATGGTAAGAAAGCATCGCAGAACTCATTGTTAGAATTCGAGCTTTCCAAGGTTGCTTGGCTTCACGCGTCAAGCCTCGAAGATAACTGTGGACGCCGCAGTTGTAGAACGAATAAGAGTTGCCAACAATCAAACCGGTCTTAGGATTGGTAATCCCTAAATCGGTGACTTCAGGTTGGACTGTATTTTCCAAAGCACTTGCAGAAGTTGCAGCAAAGGCAGAACTTAATAGCAAAGTAAATAATAATTTTTTCATAATAGAAGCTTCCTCTATTAGAAGGAGTAGCGGATGCCACTCAAGACTTCCCATGCATCATCGCCTTTTTCATGATCTTTGAAGTCTTGACCAAAGCGAGCGTACGTAGCAGCAGCGTACAAGTCTACGTTCTTACTCAAATCGTAGCTTGCTCCCAACGTTAAACCAAGACGATCAAAATCTTGTCCTTTTTCATCACCCTTTCCGGAGGCGCGAACATAGGCGATTTGAGGCATTAGTTCAACACCACTCACAGGTACTCGTGCCGATAAGATAAAGGCGTGAGAGTGATCAAGGTCTGGACGGAAGGGGGCACCAGCATTATTCGAGAAGGTTGCATTTTCTGCGTATTGGTAAGCTGCATAGATACGCGCAAAATCAAACTTATAGTTTGCTGTAATACCAGCTGTGACCTTGTCGTCACTATCAAAGTGTCCGGTAGCTAGGGTTTGGTCAACTACGGCACGAACATCTAAGTTCCCAACGTTATAACGAACACCTACGGCGGTGTAACGTTCAGCCTTATTTTCTTGAGTATGGTCGTCCCCATCAGTACCATTGGAGAATTGAGCGTAGAGTGTGAAGCCCGCCATCTTAGGGGTGTTGTAGGTGAAGGAGTTGTCAATACGGCTTTCCAAGCCTTGCATCGTTTTGTTAGCACCAGCTAAGCCCCAAGTAATACCGAAAGGTGTAGCGGATCCTGCGAACATGTTTCCGTTACATCCACCAGATAAAGCTCCCGTACGACCTAATTTCAATGTGCCGTAATCACCCTTGACATAAACATAAGAATTACGGTTGAAGAAGCGATCTTCATCTCCTAAAGCACCGGTATCTGTATCAAAGCCGTTTTCTAATACGAAACCAACTTCTAAATCCTCACTGATTTTTTCAGAACCTTTAATACCCACACGTGAACCACTTCTTTGTCCAGATTCCATTGTGTAGGTGGTATCACCTTTACCTATTTTTTGAATATTAATACCTGTATCCAAGATACCGTACATTTGAACTTGAGCCGCCATGGCAGGAGCTGCGGCTAATGCAGATAAGACGGCAATTGCGATACTAACTTTTTTCATTTGGTCTCTCCTTAGAGTTTGGGAACAAGAACGGTTTCATCATAGCTATGCGACTGATTTTGCTCATCTTATTTTGTGAAACTCTAATTTGCGAAGTATGCAAATTGGAGAGAGTTACACATACGTCTAAGAAATAAACTAATGATTAGCAGTACGGAAAATTTCAGATGGGGACATTGTCGGACTTTGGGGCAAGCCGACAATGCCGGCCACCCGCTTTTCATATTCGTCAAAGGTTTGCTTCATATGTTCGGCAAACCACTGTTGAAAGATGCGAATTCGTCTGAAGTGCCAGTTCGCTTTAGAGCACACAATGAAGCATTCCTCGGGTCGTCTCATCCAGCCAGGCATAATAGGCACAAGTCGTCCGGCGACTAAATCTTCCCAAATTTGCACCAGAGGAATATCTAAACCAACACCGTTACCAGCGATAACCGCTTGTCGGATTGTTGTTATATCGGCCATTCTTACTACACGATGCAAATTTGGAGCGATTTCTTCATCACCTCGACACAATGTTTTAGTTTCCAGTCTGACAGGACCGTTATAGGCATAGACAGTATGTTTGGCTAAATCTCTTGGGTGAATCGGCATTCCATGCAAAGCAATGTATTCGTCAGAAGCAACAGGGAGATAAATGTTACGACCTCGATACATGTAGACTAAACCTGGCAAAGTGGGAACGCCTGTGAGGACACCAAGATCGCACCGTCCTTTTGCAATATCAATTTCTTTATAACCAACAACTACATCAATGTCTAAGTTGGGGTAGAGTTTGGAAAACTCTGTTAGAAAGGGCATTAAACGTCGGCTGGCAAAACCAGGGGCAACAGAAAGCTTAATGTTGCCTTGTAGCGATGCAGAGTCAGACGATAACGTATCCAAAAATTTTCTATGTGCTCGTAAAATTGGTTCAATGTGTTTTTTGGCTTTCTGTCCGACTTCTGTTAATTCCATTGGGCGGCTGTTATGCAAGACTAATTCTTGACCGATTCCCTTTTCAAGAGATTCAATTGTTCTTGAGACGGAGGAGGGTTCAATTCCCATGACTTCACTACAAGCACTCAAAGAACCAGTTTCTGCATAGGTAACGAATACTCTCCAAGCATGTAAGTTATCAACACGGTTTGCCATAGCAGTACTCCCTTTTTATGAAATTAATTGTATGAAGATCTGCCTCATCTAATTTGAATATTACGCAAAATCAATTTGTTATATATGCAAATGTCAATTTATTAGAAAGTTCAAAAGAAATATGAAACGTTAATATCAGGCAATTGAACTCCTAACCGATATTTCTAGTTTTACTATTAGCTTTCTTTTTTATTGCTCTGCTACGTACTAATTAAATGGAATGGAGAAGTTTTATTAAATTCATTGCTTGTGTTTAATCATTGAATTCGAATTTGCATTTTGTGCAAATAATTTTTGCTTAAGTAGGCCTGTTATAGAGAGCCCCAAGGTGAGAAACTCGCAATCAATTCAGTTAAAAAAGTTTGCGAAGGAGTATCTATGGTTCGTGATGAGTTTTATTGGTTGGGGCAAATTAATAAGGCCACCATTCTTACGAATGGAGCCAAAGGTTTGCTTAAACCGGAAATTGCACTCGTTGCTTCCCGTGCACTGAGAGAAGTGTTGGCTTCGGGCGAAGATCCTCTAAATCGTGTTAAACGTGTTATCGATTTCGAGCCCAAATTAATTGCAGCAGCGAACACTTCAGAGGTGACAGAAATACATGTCGGGCGTTCAAGCCAGGATATGCACTCAACATTTCGCTCTGCCATTATGCGTGACAACCTTTTCAGAGTAATGAAAGCATTGGAAGAAACGTTGTCAAAGCTTCTTGATTTAGCTAATCGCCATCAAGATACAGTTATGCCTTCTTATACGAATGGTGTGGCTGCACAACCCACAAGTTTTGCTCATTATCTCTCTGGTTTTATTGCTGGTTTTTTGCGTGATCGGGAAAGATTACAGGAATTTCTTCCTCGTTTGAATCGCTGCCCGATGGGTGCCTGTGTATTAAATGGTACAGGGTGGCCTTTAGACCGTGAAGCTATGTCGAGATATCTTGGGTTTGATGCTCCGACTCGTAATGCGTTTGATGCAACCCAAATATCCATGGTGGATCTGCCGGTTGAATTTGCTCAAATTCAAGCCTCTATTGCTCTTCATGTTGGGGAGATGATCGCAGACATCATGGTTCAATATGCTCAACCTCGCCCTTGGATCTTACTTGCGGAGGGTAACGGCAACACCTATGTGTCCTCCGCGATGCCTCAAAAGCGCAATCCAGGTTTGCTTATAAGCTGTCGTGGCAATGCTAGCGATGTTATAAGCGATGCGGAGGCTGTTGTGACCCGCTCGCACAATGTGCCGTCGGGCATGATTGACGGCAAGTCAGTGAAGATTCATTCCGCATTGGCCCAAGCGACGGTTAAGACACTGGAGCGTTTTAGCAAAATTTTGGACGCTCTGGTTGTCAATAAAGATAGGGCATTAGAAGAACTTAACCTTGACTGGACTGCTAGTCAGGAAATTGCAGACCGTTTAATGGCTGAATATGGTTTGCCCTTTAGAGTGGGTCACCACGTTGCAAGCGGCATGGTCAGTTATGCCCGTGCAAATGGTATTTTGCCGCTTACTTTCCCGTATGAAGAAATGAAGCGTATCTATTCTGAAACAGTAGAAAAAGAAATGCCTGGTTTTGATACAGCTTGTCCGATGAGCCAAGCGGAATTCCAAGCTTGTCTTGATCCTCGTGAAATTCTCAAACATCGCCGCACTAAAGGCAGCGCTAATCAGCAAGAAGTTGCCGACATGCTTGAGGAACAAGCACTGTCCTTGAATCATTACAAAGATCTTTCAACGAGTGGATTAGCTGCTGTTGATGAAGCAATGAACAAACTAGATACAGAATTCGATTCTCTAAAGTAAGGAGACACTTATGGATGCTCTACTTCCAATTTTTGCAATCATTGTGACCGGTGTTGCCGGTTGGGCAATGATCAAACGCTACCAGACACATATGGTTTTATTGTTTGCTGGTTTAGCAATCTTTTTAGTTGCTATTTGTTTGGGAGATGTCAATTTTTTACCTAAAAATATGAAATCCTCAGGCTTTGTGGGTTTTGATGTTATTGATCTCTTGCGTACTATCGGTACCAAACAAAGTGCAGGTACCGGTTTTATCATTATGACGGCCGGTGGCTTTGCCGCTTATATGGATAAAATCGGGGCTGCCCGCGCTTTGGTGAACCTGTCGGTTAAGCCACTACAAATGCTCAAGGCTCCTTACTTGGTTTTGGTAGGTGGTTATATCGTAGGTCAGGTGCTTGTGATGGTGATCCCGTCTGCTGCGGGTCTTGCCATGCTACTTTTGGTTGCTTTGTTCCCGATTCTTAAAGGAGTAGGCGTGTCGGCCGCTTCCGCTGCAGCAGTTATCGGTACGTCTGCAGGTATGTGTTTAGGACCGGCCTCTGGTACCGCAAACCTTGCAGCTCGCACGGCTGGCCTTGATCCGATTATCTACTTTGTGCAATGCCAAATCCCGGTAGCTATTCCGACTTTGATTGCTGTTTGTATTGCCCACTATTTTGTACAGCGTTACTATGACCGCAAAGCCGATGATGTGTACTTTGAAGCAACAGAGATGAAAAAGTCCGATGCTCCTGAAGTACCGGTTTGGTATGCCATTTTCCCGTGCTTGCCGATCGTTTTGATGGTTGTTTTCTCCAAACTTGTTGTCACTTCCGTCAAATTAAATACGATTTCCGCTTTGATGTTGGTTTGGATTCTTGTTGTCTTAGTTGAATTAATCCGTTTACGTGATCCAAAACGAGTTTTCAAAGATGCGTTGAGCTTCTTCCAGGCCATGGGTAAGATGTTTGCGGGTATTGTTTCGCTCATCATCTGTGCAGAGTTCTTTGCTAACGCCTTGCGTGTCTCTGGCTTGATCGATATATTGATCAACTCCGCTCAAGGGTTTAATGCTGGTACAAACTTCATGACAGTTATTTTGGCGGCCATCGTTGGTTTGGTGACATTCCTAACCGGCTCTGGTGTGGGGGCTTATTCTTCTTTTGCTGCGTTGGCTCCCGATGTGGCAGCCGGTCTCGGTGGTACGGTGAGTTCCTTGGTTACACCGATGCAATTTGCCTCCGGTATGCTGCGTGCTATGTCTCCCGTGGCAGGTGTGATTATTGCTGTAGCTGGCGCTGCGGGTGTCTCGCCTATGGCAATTGTCCGTCGTACATGGATTCCTATGATTGCAGGCATGATTGTGACAATTATCGCTAACGCAATCTTCCTGGGATAGCTTTACTACCGAAAATTGTGTAATCTCCTGTTTGGGGACCGGAGTTTAATCTCTGATCCCCTTTTTTATGCCTTTTTGAATTGTTGTGAAAATTTTCTCCACGGGCTAGTCAAATCAGAGTTTCCATTTTCTACAATAATCTTCAAAACCTCTTGATAGAGCGGACTGTTCTTATTTTCCGATCTGCAGTAAACATGCGCTTTGGCAACGGGACGGTGCCATTGAGGCATCACAGCGGTGACTGAGCCATCTTTGATTTGAGCTCGTACGGTGCCCAGATTCAGATCAATTGCGATGCCTGCACCAGCCAAAAGCATCTCCTTGCAAGTTGTGGCATCACCGTAATTAATTTTTTCACACTGCCTTAGCTTGAACTCTTCTGTACCATTTTCAATATAGTCGGCGTAATAGGGACTACTTTGATAGCGAAGCAGAATCGGACTTTTAATCAGTTCCTCTATCGTTTGGGGAGCATGATGTTTTTTTAAGAAGTTTTCACTGACCAAAAGAAAGGTGTAGAAGTCATCGACATAAGTTTCGTGTAACCCTGGTTGATCTGATGAGTAAAAGCAGAAAGATAAGTCTGTCTGCTTTTCGAGCAAAGCTTGAAGGCCTCTGTCAGCCAAAATTTCAAAGTGAACATTTGGGTGCGTAGACTCATAATCAAGAAGAGCAGAAAGAATAGGTGTTCGGTCCATATTCACTGGTAGCGATATTCTCAATGTGAGGCGTATTTTGGGGTTTTTCTCTTTACTTATGCTTTGACTCAGTGTTAAAAGTGTTTCGTGATTTTTAATGAGCTCTCTGATGTGAGGGATCAGTTCCTGGGCGTGAGATGTGAGTACGGCAGGACGAGAGCGCCGGTCAAGAAGGAAAATTCCTAATTCATTTTCAAGACTTGCAAGCATGCGCGAGGCTATCGGCGGGTCTATCCATAGCTTTTCTGCCGCAAGCTTTAGAGAGCCCATGTGATCAATGGTGAGTAGAAGTTTCCAAGCTAACAGATTGTCAGTCTTTTTCATTTTTGCATTAATTGTCTTTTTAACAATTATAGATTAAAGATCTGTCATTCTCTTTTAGGGCGTACTTTTCTAAAATAATTAAAACGAAATTTCCAAGGAGACATATGATGCAGGAATACGGCAGTACAGATTTTCCAATGGTTAGATATGTGCCATATATGGGTGTAATTTGGACAGTAAACGAGGCCTCTAAACTGGGCTTTTATAACGGTCATCCGGATTGGTGCAATGTGGGGCAGGGCCAGCCTGAGGTGGGAACGATTGAAGGGGCGCCTGACCGTATCGAAGACCTTAAACTAGAGCCCAGTGACGCAGCTTATGGTCCCGTTGGTGGTACGCCGGAAGTCAGAGAAGCAATTGCCGATTGGGTCAACCGTACGTACCGTAAAGGCATGAGCCAATATACGGCAGAAAACGTGAGTTTTGCTTGCGGTGGACGATTAGCTTTGACGCGTTTATATAGCATCTTTAAGGACGGTACTCGTATTGCTTATAAAAATCCTGATTACACGGCCTATGAAGACTATCTTTATCCTCTTCGTCACAACTGTGAATTAATTGAGCTACGTGCGCAAGAAAAGGACGGCTTTACCGTTCCGGTGGATCGTTTTGAAGACTTTATGCACGATGTACGCCCGAACGCTTTTGTATTCTCTAATCCTTGCAATCCGACCGGACAAGTGATTAAAGATGAAGCTATGGAGCGCTACATTGATGCAGCTAGAAAGGAAAATTGTTTGCTGGGAGCAGACGAATTCTACGCAACCTTCTCTTATAACGAAGATGGAACACCAGCGGATAAGGCTGTGTCTGCGTTGCCTCATGTAAAGGATATTAACCGTGACCCGGTTATTGTCTTTGATGGATTGACCAAAGGTTTCCGTTATCCGGGCTGGCGCGCCGGTTGGGCAATCGGACCGAAATACTTAATCGAAATGATTAACCGCGCAGCTAGTGCTGTCGACGGGGGACCCTCCACCATGGTTCAACGAGGCGTCATTAAAGAGCTTGCTCCGGGTCATGCGGAGGCTGAGCTTCTAGCAACACGAAAGGAATTTGCTGTTAAGCGCAAGATGATGATAGAGGGGTTGGCACAGTTAGGTATTCACACCCCTGCCAATCAACCCTTGGGAACGTTTTATATTTGGGCGAGTATTGAAAACTTGCCCGGCAAGCTTTCTGATGCAGATCAATTTTTCTATGCCTGTCTGCAAAAGAAGGTGATTACGGTACCGGGGCACTTCTTCGATGTGCGTCCATTCCGTGTTCGTCCGACAAAAGAACCGTATCGTCACTGGGTACGCTTCTCTTATGGTCCTAATCGTCAAACGATCAAGACTGCTCTTGAACGGATCGAGCAAGTTATTAAGGAATACAAATAACAACAGTAATAACGGGCGTTAATGCCCGTTATTTTTTCAGAATTAGGTGGGCCTATGTCAGAGTCTTTTCATAAACAGCTCATTGAGCAGAGAAGACATTTACACCAATATCCCGAAGTGGGATGGACCGCTATCCCATTTCACGAAATTAAAAAAGCAATTCGGTTTTCTTTACCTGGTTTGATTTCCAGCTTTAAGGGTGATGAAAGAAATGTGTTATTAACCTTATCACGAATGTGGTTGACTTTAGTAACAGAAGAAATCACGACAAAAGATGTTGCCGCAAAATGGGTAATTTTAAAATTGCCGGAGAGATTCCCCCCCCCTGCTAACAACGGCAAAGGAAGCTTATTTGGGAAATTTGTCTGATGAATGGGAGACAGTAGAAAAGGAAGCGATGGCACTTGTAGAATATATGAAAAAACAAATTGAGGAATTACTTAGAACAGAGTAGCAAAGTTAGCGGGGCCAATCAACGGTCAAGATGAACGGCACATTTTATGCGCCGCCGTTGACAGTCCCGCCTGTCTTTGCTGATGGGCAATCAAGGCGGGAAAGCCCTAAAATGGCTTCCCGCCCATTTCAAATTTGAGAGAAAAAACGCTCCAAAATCAAAAAGAGAGCGGTAAATCTGAATTGCGAGGGAGAATGTAGATGAATCAAGGAAGAATTATTGTGATTACAGGTTCGCC
>ERZ856578.3862-NODE-3862-length-21362-cov-3.564623_pt1 | contig 21362 bp, 17 predicted proteins | sample MGYA00514384_ERZ856578 | MGnify/ENA primary metagenome ERZ856578 (study PRJEB29103, sample SAMN06111958) | human gut metagenome | biome: human gut; feature: ankylosing spondylitis patient; material: healthy_person | host: Homo sapiens | place: China:Hangzhou... | reverse complement strand
GAGCATGGATACGATCTTATCTCCGGCTTGCAGGTCTAATACTTCAAAAGCAAATTTGGTATTCGACCACAGACTGCTGTCTCTCAGATTATTACAGCTTGCTCTTCCTTCTCCCGTTTATACTTTTTCCGCCCGCAGCATATACAGCGGCGTGGCAGCATAAAAGAATTTTTCCCTCTCACTCCAAAGCTCCTTTGTCACGTCACGCTCAAAGGATACGTTCGTACAGGGAAGCTGTTTTAATACGCCCATGTCAAAATCCGGACGCTGGGCTTTTCCGAATACTCTATAATTTTCCGGTTCCAGTTCGCTGTCAATGTACTCATAGGAGCCATCGTGGGTGTATCCGCGGCCATATTTTTTCAGACCTTCGCGCTCCCGGCGGATAGCCTCCTCCCGCACCAAACCAGGCTGATAAGGAAGATGCCAGTTGGCATCAAAGATCAACAGCACGCCGCCCGGTTTCAAAACCCGCAGCCACTCCCCGTATACCTTCAGATGTTCCCGGATGATGTGAGTCACATTCCGGCTGACCACCAGGTCAAAAGTTCCATCCGGAAATGGCAGCGCGCCAAAATCCCCCTGCAGAAGTTCCGGTGAAACGCCATAATGAGCCACGTTTTTTCTGGCATACGCAAGCATCCCCTCCGAACCGTCAATGCCAGTCACGTGATGACCAGCTTTTGACAGCAGCACAGAGAAAAAACCTGGTCCACATCCGGCATCCAGAATCCGTAAAGGGCGCTCTGCCGGTGCCTGGGACTCGATCAGCTCCAGCCACTTTTCCGGTCGGTTCGTCGCAAACTCCTCTTCTACATAATTGTTGTAATTGTCAGACCGGACTGTCCAGTCTTCGTTGATCTGTTCCTGTGTTAACATTACAAAATACCTCTCATAAAACTAATTGATATCCAGATCCGCCGTAACCTGGTAATAATCACAGGCATGGGCCGTATAATTCTTTACATTGGATCTTGAGATCATATTCATCTGAAGAAATGAGCAGAAAATGTACGCGTGATCATCCAGAATCTTCTGCTGAAGTTCAATTGCCAGTTCTGCGCGTTTTTCCGTGTCAAATTCCATCGAAAGCTGCTCAATCAGCGCTGTAACCTCTGAATTATCGTAAGCACCAAAGTTATAGTTCATTCCCGGCTGACAGCTCGTAGTAAAGAAATACTGAGGATCTCCGGACGGTGCCGTCACCAGAGCCGACGCATAAATATCAAAGCTGGACATATCCGCCAGAAATTCCCGGCGATTTGCGGTGCAGTTGATATCCACATCCATTCCAACCTCTTTCAAACTGGCCTGAACAGCCTCCGCCAGCAGCGGCAGTTCCTGACGGCTTGGATAAGTCAGCCAGCGGATTACCAGCTTCACGCCGTCTTTCTCCCGGATACCGTCACCATCGGTGTCCACCCAGCCAGCCTCTTCCAGAACGACTTTGGCTCCTTCCGGATTATAGCTTTCTGTCTTCACATGTTCACCGCCAAAACCGGCAAAGCCATCTGGAAACGCTCCGTTTGCTGCCACCCCATGACCATCCAGCAGAGCAGTGACGAACCCTTCTTTATCAATGCTCATGGCAATGGCTTTCCTCACGGCATCATCCTGGATCACAGGACTTGTCATATTCATGCTGCAAAAAAACGCACGAGAAGTCTGGACGGATGAAAACTGATAGTTATCATTTTCAAAGTTTGGATAAGCCTCATACGCCATGCCGTAGGCTGCGTCAATATCACCGGACTGCAGCGCGGCTGATAAGGTATCGCCATTAGACATGGTCCTGATCGTCAGTTCATCAATCTTTGGCGCTCCATTCCAGTAATTTTCATTTTTTGTCAGAGTCAGGTGGTCATCCGTAACCAGCTCTTTCACTACATACGGACCGGTTCCGGCTACAATTCCTCTCTCAAAATCACTGGCATCCACGTCGATAATACAGCCATAAGGATCTCCCAGATAGTTCATTAGGGCCGGATTCGGCTCACTGGTTGTAATCGTCAACACCTGCCCGTCTGCCTGAATATCCACGATTTTCGTATCAAGCGGAGCTCTGTCATGCACCTCCAGCAGATGATCCAGACACTGCTTCACCGCCTCGCCGTCCATCTTCCGTCCACTTGAAAAGGTAACCCCGTCCTGCAGGATAACGGTCCAGGTACAGTCTCCATCATTCTCCCAGGATTTTGCCAGCCACGGCTCCAGTTCCATTGTATCACTGTAATGAACCAGCGTCTCGCCCACGCCATAGCGGATGCAGGCCCAGCCATTGTAGGTTTCATGTGGATTCACAGTCTCTTCCCAGTTTTCTGAGTTGAATGTCGTATCTCCGATCACCATGGTCTTTCGTGAATCCGAACTGCCGGCCGGTTCCGTGTTCGTACCGGCTGCTGCCTGACCTGTATCTGCTGCATGCTCTATACTCTCTGTGCTCCCGGCCCTGCTGCCGCATCCGGCCAGTATCCCTATTGTAACCCCCAAACACAAGAATACAGCGATTGCCTTTCTCATAGATCTTTTTCTCCTTCATATAATTTTTATCTGTATCATTCCTGACTCTGGATTATTCAAACTCCAGAACACTGTCAATCAGTCTCCTGGTATACGCATGTTCTGGTTTCTGAATCACATCGTCCGGCTTCCCCTGTTCCACAATTTCTCCCTGATACATGACCAGCACACGGTCACAGAACTGCTGCACCAGTGACAGATCATGACAGATAAACAGAATGGACAGATGTTTTCCCTGCGCGAGGCGCAGCTGATTCAGAAGATCGATGATTTCCTTCTGAACTGTCACATCCAAAGCTGAGGTCGCCTCATCACAGATCAGAAGTTTTGGCTGAATAGCCAGCGCCCGGGCAATGGCCGCCCTCTGACACTGCCCACCGCTGACCTGGTGCGGATAACGGTCGGCGAATTTCTTTGACAGTTCGCACTGCTCTAATAGCCGTTCCACTTCTGCCCGGGTCTCCCGCCTGGACATTCCGGCATTTCTCAGGCTTTCCCCGATTCCATCCCCCAGTGTCTTTCTCGGATCAAAGGAATCTGCCGGAGTCTGAAAAACCATCTGCATCTTTCTATAAACACTGCGAAGTTCCTTTCCCCGCAGGTTTGTGATATTCTGACCATCCAGAATAATCTGCCCCACTGTAACATCCAGTAATCGGGTAATCATACTTACCATAGTCGTTTTTCCGCTGCCGCTCTCTCCCAGCACGCCAAGACATTCTCCTGGCATCAGCTCAAAACTGACATTTTTTACCGCTGTAACCGACTGCTGTCCGCCCCGCAAGAAAACTTTTGACAGATTGTCCACCTTCAGAATTGGCCCCATCTTACTTCCTCCTTAAGCGCGGAACAGCTGCAAGCAATTCCTTTGTGTATGCTGTCTGCGGATCCGTCAGAATCTTCCTGGTTTCTCCATATTCTAGCATTTCTCCATTTCTCATCACCAGAACCCTGTCTGCCATGGCTTCAATGACCCCCAAATTATGGGACACCATCACAATAGCTGTGCCAAAACTTTTCCGCACCATCAGTATCTCCTCTACCACCTGTTTCTGCACCGAAACATCCAGCGCCGAGGTTGGTTCATCCGCCAAAAGGAGCCGCGGATTTAAAAGCATCGCCGCGGCAATTCCGACCCTTTGCTGCATACCGCCGGAAAGCTCGAAAGGATAGCTTTTTAAGATTCTCATGCCATCCGAAAAACCAAGCTTTGCCAGCAGTTCCAGTGCCCTGTCCTGAAATTCTTTCTTCGAGATCCGGCTGTGTTCCTTCATCGTTTCGTATAACTGGACTCCCACCGTGCGAATCGGTGAAAAGGAGCTGCCCGCGTTTTGAAAAATATAGCCAAGCTCCGGCCCATTCAGTCTCCGGCGGTCTCTCCCTGGTAAATCTGTGATATTTTTTCCCTGATACCAGATATCGCCCCGGGTGACCAGCCCCTCCTGACTCAACAGTCCCATGGCGGCCTTAATCAGTGTAGATTTTCCGCTGCCACTTTCTCCTACAATTCCAAGTATTTCTCCCGGATCTACCGCAAAGCTTACCTGCTTTACCGCCAGCTCTCCCCGATAGGATATATCCACCTGATCGTATCTTAATAAATGTTCCACCATTAGTTTCCTCCCCGGCTCTTTGGATCCGCGTAGTCCCGGATCGTATCACCCAGAAGATTAAAAATCATAACAGAAAGAAAAATCGCGATTCCCGGTGAAAAAGTAATCCAGGGAGATATGGTCATAAGGCTTCGCGTGTCACTCATCATGCTGCCCCATTCCGGAACCGGAGGTTTGGCCCCCAGTCCCAGAAAACTCAGCGCCGCCAGTTCCATCATCATGGTTCCGATGTCCAGCATGGAAGTCACCAGTACCGGCCCCATGATATTCGGCAGAAGATGTTTCAGAATAATCTTGAACGTTCCGCTGCCGGAAAGCTTTACCGCCCGCATCCATGTCGTTTCTTTCCGGGCAAGGGTCTGGCTGCGGGCAATCCGCGCATATTTAGGCCAGGAAATGGCTGCCAGGGCAATGATCGCGTTATGCAGTCCGCCGCCAAAGCTGCCTGCCACCGCCAGCGCGAACACCAGGCCAGGAAAGGCAAGAAAGACATCTGAGATCCTCATGAAAAAAGTGTCCGTGAAATCGCCGCGCCAGCCACAGAGAATGCCCACGGCTGTGCCCACAACGGTAATCACCGACACCAGCAGCAGCGTGGAAAACACACTAGCTCTGCTTCCGGCTATCACCCTGGAAAGCATGTCTCTCCCATAACGGTCTGTGCCCAGAAGATGAAGGGCACTGGGTGCCGCCTTGACATTGCTTAAATCCTGTAAATAGGGATCATATGGGGTAAGATACCGAGAAAAAGCGGAAGCAATCACCAGAAGCCCTGCCAGGGTTCCGAACACAAACAGGCGCATCCGCACGCTGTCACGGTATTTTTTCTGAATTCGAACTGTCACATTGTTCATTCTTCCCTCACCCCCAGACGAATTCTGGGATCCAGTGCATGATAAAGAAGGTCACTGATCAGATTTACCAACACATAAATCACCGCCATCCAGACAACATAGGCCTGGATCATCGGATAATCCCTCATGGTAATCGAATCGACTGCCAGTTTCCCTACACCGTCCCACATAAAAATACTTTCAATGATCGCGGTTCCGCCCAACAGACTGCCAATGGACAGAGCCATCAGAGTAATAATCGTCAGCATCGAAGATTTCAATACACTCTTCCAGAGAATCACGCCAGGCCGGATGCCCCTTGCGCTGGCTCCCATGACATAATCCTTGTTCAGTTCTTCCAGAACCGCTGCGCGCACCTGCCTCATATATTTGGCAGACATGGCAATGGCCAGTGTCAGCGTTGGAAGCAGCGCGCTTTGCACGGTATTTCCGCCGGAAATAACCGGGAACAAAAAAATTTGGCATAGAATTGCCCGCAAAGCTGAAAAAGCGCAAAAAATAATCTGTAAACTTATCATGGCGCACCGCAGCCAGAACCCCCAATGGAATAGAGAGTACAACCGTTGCGCCCATAGATAACGCCGTTAACAACAGGGTTGCAGGCAGTTTCGAAACAAAGGTATCAAACACATTTTTTCCCGAAACATAGCTGATTCCCATATCCCCGGTCAATATTCCACGAAGCCAGGCCAGATACTGGGTGAAAAACGGCTGGTCCAGCCCAAGCTCCGCTCTTTTGGCATCAATGATTTCCTGAGCAACCGCACCCTTGTCTCCATAGAGTTCCATCACGGCATCACTGCCTGCCGCGCGCATCATGGCAAAGGACAAAAAAGTGATGCCAAACAACACCGGAATCAGCTGCAGCAGCCGCTTTCCTATATATTTTTTCAATTTTCGTTACCTCTTTCATCCCTGATCAGCCGTTACCGGCTTTTCCTCACAGATCATAAAGGTATGATTCAGACTGTCCCGCTCCCAGTCCAGCGGATCCTGCACGCCAGGGCCAATGTCCTCAATGACCTCAACCATCCGCATACCTAGTTTTTCTAACACCTTTTTATCCCACTCGGGGCGTTTTTCTTTCGAAAGTGGAAGCGCATAAGCGGTCTGCTCCAGTTCCAGCACCCGTGCCTTTGACATATTTCCTGCATAATTGTGAACCGGGTATTTTGCGCGGAAGGCCGCCTCCGCAGCTTTCTTCCGGGCGCGAAGTTCCTCATCATAAAGATACAAATACCAATTGGCATCAAAATATATCATGCGTCCGCCCGGCGCAAGGACTCTCTCCCATTCCTCCAGGGCCTGCTCCGGATACTCCAGATTCCAGATGACGTTTCGGCTGACAATCAGGTCAAAGCTTCCATCTTTAAACGGAAGAAACTCGCCCCGGTGAAGAACAAAATCCACCCTTGCCCCATAGCTTTCCGCATTGCTTTTCGCGTACTGCAGCATCTCCTCCGTCACATCGACTGCAGTTACCTCATGCCCGGCCAACGCCAGATTGATGGCAAAAAATCCCGGACCGGTGCCAATATCCAGCACCCGCAGCACTTCTTTCTGCGGCGCGTGGGAGAGAATCAGCTTTCTCCATGCCTCCCTGCGCCAGTCATTCATCTCTGCAATGTTCTGCGCACTGTAACTCTTTGCCCGGTCCGTCCAGTAAGACGTAAGGGCATCCAATATCGTATCCTGATTATTATGTTCCTGCACCTCTCAAGTTCTCCCGTTTCCGCGGCAGTTTTCTTTCTGTTCAGCTGTTTAACTGTTCACCAGCTTCCCATCCACATTGCTGCCACTTTTTGTTTCTGTGCTGCTGCGCACACAGCCTTGTTTTATATCAGATACTTTTGCGCACCTCTGCCAGAGACAGGCCCTGCTCTCTGGCAATCCGCGCCAGATCCTCATACTCATATTTCTCCCTGGTCACTCCGTAACCGGATGAAAGCTTTTTCTGCACATCTCCATAAGGAGTCTGAACCGTCTCAAAGCTGCGCTTTAAGGTATAACGGCTGCAGCGGTGCTCTCTCACACCAATGGTGGTTGTGTTCCGGAAAATCACCCGTACCAGTGTTTCCTTCGCATCCTCATGGCAAAGAACACACAGGATCGTGCCCGGTCTTGATTTCTTCATGCCCGCCGCAACGGTGTAAACCTCCAGCGCACCGGCTGCCAGAATCGTTTCCATGGCAAACCCAAGCTCCTCTGCCGTCATATCATCCACATTGCACTCTAACTGCAGTACACTGTCTCCGGCATTCTCCGTCTCACCCAGCATTGCACGGATGCAGTTTGCCTGCTCAAAATCCTTCTTGCCCATACCATAGCCGATTGCCGCGGTCCGCATCACCGGCATATCACCAAAACGGGTGGCAAAATGCTTTAACAGCGCTGCGCCGGTCGGAGTGCAGAGTTCGCCCTTCACTGCGCCGCCGTACATCGGCACACCATTTAAAATATAAGCAGTGGCCGGAGCCGGAACCGGCAGAATGCCGTGAGCACAGTGCACATGACCGCTTCCCACATGAACCGGGGAGACGATCACCTGATCCGGAGCAATCTTGTTCATCAGCAGGCAGACTGCCGTGATATCCGCAATGGCATCCATGGTTCCCACCTCGTGGAAATGGATCTCCGTAACCGGAACGCCGTGGGCATGACTCTCCGCCTCCGCAATCAGGCCGTAAACTGCCATCACATCCTGCTTCACCTGATCCGGAATGTTCAGATGACCACAGACGATATGCTCAATGTCATGGAGACTGCTGTGATGATGATGCGTGTGACCATCATCACCGTGCTCGTGGGTGTGTTCATGGGCGTGCTCGTGGGTGTGCTCGTGATCTTCATGCTCATGGAGATGATCATGATGCTCATGGCACGCGCTTTCATGATCGTGCTCCTGTTCATGTGAGTGATCGTGATGCTCATGATGGTGATGGAACATCTCCTCGGACTCTTCCTCCCCATGCACCTTCACGGTCATATGAGTTCCGCCGATTCCACACTTGCTTACGGCTTCTTTGCTGAACTGCACACCAGGAATCCCCAGTCCGTTTAATTCTGTCACAGCTGCCTCCGGGTCCGGCATCAGTTCCAGTAAAGCCGCAGTCAGCATATCACCCGCAGCGCCCATTCCACATTCCAGATATAATGTCTTCATATCGCAATCCCCTCTTCGTGACTGTTCTGTACAGTCACACTTTCTCAATTTTTCACTTCTTACTTTCTGCGCCTGTCATGTGATTGATCATGCTTGCCAGATATCCGGCTCCGAATCCATTATCAATATTCACCACAGAAACTCCGCTGGAACAGGAGTTCAGCATGGATAACAGTGCGGACACGCCTCCAAAGGATGCCCCATATCCGATGCTTGTCGGCACCGCAATGACCGGGCAGTCTGCCAGGCCTCCAATGACACTGGCCAGCGCGCCCTCCATTCCGGCAATGGCAATAATGACGGACGCACTCATGATCTCATCCATGTGAGCCAGCAGTCGGTGAAGTCCGGCTACTCCCACATCATACAGGCGCACCACCTCATTGCCGTGGGCTTCGGCTGTCAGTGCCGCTTCCTCTGCTACCGGAATATCCGAGGTTCCCGCAGTTGCTACCACGATTTTTCCCAGCCCATCCGCTGCAGGAAATTGACCGATGGTGCCAATCCTTGCGTCTTTCCGATAGTCCATCTGTGGATATGTTTTTCGGATTTCAGCTGCCTTTTCCTCAGACAGCCGGGTGAGCAGGATCGTCTTTACCTCATGCTCCAGCATTGCGCCAATGATCCCCACCATCTGCTCCGGTGTCTTTCCGGCTCCGTAAATGACCTCAGCCGCTCCCTGACGGATCCCACGATGCAGATCCACCTTCGCGTAACCGATATCCTCAAAGGGCTCTTTCTTAATCGCGAGCAGTGCGTCATCCACGCTAAGCTCGCCGCTCTTCACTGCTTCCAGTGTTTTTCTGATCTCGCTGTTCATCCGCGCACCTCCAGATCCAGAAGCACAGCCGGATAGTGCTTCTTTAACTCGTTCAGAATCTCTGCCCGCTTTTCCATGAGAAGCGGAAGCTGGTTTTCCGGCAATTGCAGGCGGGCTGCACCGTTCGGCATCATCCGCACACGGAAATCATGGAAGCCAAGGGCGAACAGAAAATCCTCTGCTGCTTCCGTCTTCTGAAGCTTCTCTGCCGTAATCTCGCATCCGGTCGGAATACGGGTGGCCAGACATGCATAGGACGGCTTGTCCCAGGTAAAAAGACCGCCTTCTTTGGAAAGTCTGCGGATCTCGGATTTTACAAGACCGCATTCTCTCAGCGGAGATTTTACCTGCAGCTCCTGCAATGCCTTCATGCCCGGACGGTCTCCTGCATCATCGGAGGCATTGGTTCCGTCAAGCAGTACCGTATAGCCATCCTCCGCAGCCGCCTTCATGATCATGTTGAAGATAACTTTCTTGCAGTAATAGCAGCGGTTAGACGGGTTGGAAACCACAACCGGGTCAGACAGTACATCTGCCCGGAGCACCCGCACCGGTGCCTTTAACTGCTCTGCCAGGCGCATGGCATCATCCATCTCAAACTGCGGCTGAAACAGTGCTTTTACATAGTAGGCTTTCACATCCGCACCGTATTTCATGGCTGCGTAAAGCAAATAAGAAGAATCCACACCGCCGGAAAAGGCCAGCGCGACCTTCGGGTTTTCTTTGAAAAATTCCTGTAAGTTCATAAATTAAGTCCTCTCCTTCTCAAAGTACTGGTCCCGTCTGCGGCAAACAGCATGCCGTCAGGACAAATAAGAATGTGCATCCCTGTAGAGCAATGCAATTTCCTATGAAACAAAAAAGGCATGCGGCTCTTCTTGAAAGAGCCGTATGCCTTCCTGTGCATACATCATTCTAAATTAAAATACGGACACGTCACCTGTAAAATTCAGATATCTATATTATATCCAAGATCTCTTCTTACTGCTTTTACCAATCAGAAGCTTCAGCCTCTGCATGGCAGCTTCGTGCTGCCCGATTTACGAGAGAAATTATAGCACAATCTTTTTTTCATGGCAAGTACCTGATCAGCCAATCAGTTTTCCCACCTCCGTCACCACACCATCAACCAGCTTCGTCATACTCAGATCCGTCACACCCACAATGTAGTTATCGCAATGGTTCACCGGAACCAGAATGCGCTTGGCCTGGCTCCGGCCCACGGCTGTTGCCATAGCCGCCGTGATCTCGCCAAGAAGCGCATCCGCAATGACGATTCCCACCGGCCCGATGATAACATCGGCTTTGCGGCTGCAGACTATGACCGGATTTTCTCCGGTTGCCGCCACATCTGCCCCGGCTTTTAACATGGCCGATGTGGCCAGACTGTTGGTCCCCACTGCGGTAATATACTGCTCCGGGTAACGTTTCTTTAAAGCGCTGACGATCTGCTTTCCAATACCGCCGCCCTGCGCATCGATTACAAGTATATTCATAATGTTATTCTTCCTTTTTCAATGCCTTTTCCAATTCCTCTACCACAATCCTCAGAGCCTTGATCCGGGCATATTTCTTGTCTACAGACTCCAGGATATGCCACGGCGCGTAGGTGGTGCTGGTTTTGGCAAGCATCTCATTCACAGCCTGCTCATACTGATCCCACTTGTCGCGGTTGCGCCAGTCCTCCTCTGTGATCTTCCACTGCTTCGCCGGGGTATTCTGCCGCTCAGTGAAACGTTCCAGCTGGGTATCCTTATCAATCTGTACCCAGAATTTGATGATGACTGCACCCCAGTCGTGAAGTTCTTTCTCGAACTCATTGATCTCATGGTAAGCGCGTTTCCAGTCGTTCTCGCTGCAAAAGCCCTCCAGCCGCTCTACCATCACACGGCCATACCAGCTCCGGTCAAAGATGGCAATATGGCCTGTTTTGGGAAGCCTGGTCCAGAAGCGCCACAGATAATGCCGTGCCTTTTCATGGGGCTCCGGGCTTGCGATGGGATGCACCTCGTATCCGCGGGGATCCAGAGCACTAGTGATGCGCTTGATATTTCCGCCCTTACCAGCTGCGTCCCAGCCCTCATAGGCAATGATCACCGGAACCTTCTTACGGTACAGGCGGTTATGCAGCTCGCCCAGTCTCTGACGCAGCTGCTTCAGCTCTTTTTTATAATCCTCTTCCGAAATCGTCTTGTCCAATGGAATCTCAGAAAGCAGCGGCATCCGCTCAAGCGGGAACACATTCTGTAAAAGCGGCACTGCCATCTGACTGTTGCTGAGCGCAATGTCGATTCCCTGCGTCAGGATCTCCATAATCTGAAGCTCTCTCCACTTTCTGGACTTTGCGTCAATGATATACCAGGGCGCTGACGGCTGATTGGTCTGTTTTAAATAATCAGAGAAAACATCCCGGCACCTGTCATAATGCTCATGCTGCCACAGATCATAGCTGCCGACCCGCCATGCCGTATCCTTTTCCCCGGCCAGATGACGGATCCGCCTTTCCTGTTCCTTCCTGGAAATATTTAAAAACAGCTTTACTACCAGGTACCCATTGTCTGTCAGCTGACGCTCGAACCGCTGTACACTCTCGATCCGCTTTGCGTACTCCTTCTCAGAAAATTCTCCCTGCAGATATCCGCCCGTCAGCTCTCCCATCCAGCCGGAATCCAGGAATACAAACTTTCCCGCTTCCGGGATCTTCGCAAAATGCCGGTACAGAAACGGCTTTCTGGCATCTTCCTCCGTTTTCTTTTCCATATCAAAAACCTTGAAAAAGCGCGGATCAATATTCTGGATGATGCTCCCGATGCCGGAACCCTTGCCGGAGGTTCCCCAGCCTTCCACCAATACCAGGACCGGAACCTTTTTCTCCTTCATCTGCAGCTGCTGCACCGCCAGTTTCTCTCTGGCTGCCTCAAGTCTTGTTTTCAGTTCCTCCTCTTCCGGCATCTCGGCCGGCACCCATTCTCTCAGCATAGAAATCTCCTTTTTCTGTCTTTCCAGCCATCAGGTATCTCTTACGTCTAGGATAGCACGAAACGCCCGTTCCTACAAGGATGATCCGGTCTGTCAGACTGCTTCTTAGCTTCTGGCGGCTGTACCTGCCTTGATCGTATAGGTAATCTTAAACAGATTGGCAGCTCCGTTCGCCCAGTCTGCCTCGAAGGCGCCAACCTTGCCGCCGGAGAAGGTAATGCCAAGCCTGTTGTTGGAGCCGGTTTCGATTACCCAGTCACTTTCATCAAACACTTGCGGTCGTGCTCCAGTTTTTCCTTGCAACTGAACCAAATTACTGCCATTTTCAGGCTGCATCTGAAGTCTGATCTTTTTACCACTCACCTCATCTTCATTCGTAACAAATTCGTACCCCTCCGCAATATCACTGACCTTAATCTCGCTCACGTGGATCGGTACCACGCTGTTGTTCGTGATCCCGTAGCCCTCCGGCGTGATAAATTCTCCGGTGCTGAGCACGGCAAACGTAATACTGAGCGGAACCGTTGCGGAAAGCTGTGATACATCTTTGGTATACACCACCTTTACCTGCGTGGAGGCTGTTCCTGCTTCAAATAAATTGCTGCTCGCCGTGTCGACGGCCTGTCCCTGCTGTGCCTCCCCTGCTGCAAATGCAGTCATGCTCATGCTTGCCGCCAGGGCCAGGGCCGGAATCACCATTTTCATCTTCTTCATACTCTTTCTCCTTTGATTTGTTTTATAAACAGTTTACGGGTTACCCTCTTAAGAACCGGCCACAATCGTAATTTGGGCTGCTGCCTGACCGGCCTGCGATAAGCTTTCCATATCATAAGCCGTAAACAGGGCCGTAGCGGAATACGTTCCTGCCGACAGCGTGCGATTCAGTTTTATATACTCGATATACTGTCCCGGCGCGATACCGGCAGACTCATAAATCGGCTCCCTCTCCCCATCCAGCGTGATCGCTACCTTCATATGATGATGATTTGCGGCTATGTTTTCAATCCGCGCCATGGCATCAGCTCCATTCTCATCAACCGTTACAACCGACGCAATGGAAATATTAAACATGCCTTCCTCGACCACCTTATTCAGTTCCTCCTGGATTTCTTTCTCAGAGCGCCCCGGCAAGGTTCCGGTCCGGGCAGACGGATCAAAGAACTCATGAACCGGTTCCGCCCTGCAGCTGTGCAAAAGCCAGATCAGGACGAGAAGAAGCAGCACTGCCAGAATGCCACAGATCCACTTCCTTCGATTTCCGCTTTCCTTATTATTTTTCTTGTTAAGTCCTTTGTCCTCTGATTTGAATTGCTTCATACACATTCCTTTCTAATCATATATTTATCATGATGTTTCCAGACTCCTGACCGTATAGGTTACGATCGCAACCACAGCCTCTTCCCCGGCATCAAATATCCCCGCCAGACAGTTTCCGCCAAGCTCCAGCTCCCAGCTCACCTCCAGTTCTTCTCCCGGCTCCAGAAGCAGCTGCTCCGCCTCGAGATTCCATGTCATACCGACTTCACCGGCCGCTGTCTGTTCCTGTCCAAAGACACAGGATATGTCATTCCCCAGCGTCAACCGCAGACTAGGCTTTCTGCCCTCCCATTCCGTAAAAATATCGTCCGCATCCTTACTGTCCTCTGTCTGCCAGGCAAACGTGACCGAGGTCAGTAAAACCGTGCTCTCTCCGTGATTTTCCAGACTTCCGCTGACTGCTGTGCAGCTCCCGTCCGGCTCAATCACAAACAGCATCTGCGTTGGCACCACCACGGAGATCTGTGGCGCACAGAGTGCGGGCTGATATTCTGCGTTGCTCACCGAAGCTATGGGAGACAAATCATCCAGAAGTGGTTCTTCCGTCAGATCCCGTTCCGATTCCTCTGAAGCTTCCTCCTGCGGTTTTGTGAGCTTTTCCGCATCTGACACCGTAGCCGTTTCAATCATTATTCTATCTGCAGATACATTTCCTGCCGTAGCAATTTCCATGCCCGTCCTCCTGTCCGTTTCCATGGAAGCCGAGGCAAATGCCATGACAGCAGACATTTGCAAAACACACGCCAGCACAGGCACCACCAGGAAAATCCACGCAGTTTTCCGGATGCCGGCATACACAATGTGCAATCCATTCCCCCCTTTTTGCTGCAGTTACCTTCCATCATTCATTTTATCAATTGGGAAACACCGAACCAGGCATGATGCTCAGCACACAGCCTGTCCGTTTGAAATAAAAGACCCGCCAAGATATTGCGGTTACATGAGATTACAGGATTGTTAAGAATATAAATCCCGATAAACTTACGTTTATTATACTTGCCTCAATAAAGAATGACAAGCTTCCAGCCTGCAAAAATCTGCCCAAAATCCATAAGATCATGACAGAACAGGATGAAAAAGCAGGAAAAGCGCAAGCTCTTCAACGGCTTGCGCTTTCCATCTTACTTCAGATTATTTTGTAATGTACCGATCAGTTCCTCAAGAACGATTGGCTTGGATAAAAATCCATCCATGCCGCATTCCAATGCCTGCTTTCTGTCTTCATCAAATGCATTGGCCGTCATGGCAAGGATCGTAATTCCCGCCAGTGCCGGGTCATCGAGCGCACGGATCTGCTTCGTGGCCTCATATCCGTTCATGACAGGCATCTGAACATCCATAAGCACCAGATCATAATCGCCCGGTGCTGCATGCTTTACCTTCTCCACAGCCTCTGCTCCGTTTTCTGCCGTATCAATCCGGAATCCATATTGCTTCAGAAGCTCCACAGCAATTTCACGGTTCAGTTCATTGTCTTCCACAAGCAGGATGCATCGGCCCCTGAAATCAGAGCCTGCAGCCGGAAGAACCGGATTCTCTGTTTCCTCCTGCTTCTGACCGATCGCTGTCATCAGAGTTTCTCTGATATCTGACATAAACAGCGGTTTCGCGCAAAATGCCGTTACCCCTGCAGCCCTGGCTTCTACTTCGATATCCGACCAGTCATAGGCAGTCAGGATAATGATCGGCGTATCATCACCCAGACTGCGGATCTGGCGGGTGACTTCAATGCCATTCATATCCGGCAGGCGCCAGTCAATGATATAGGCATGGAATGCATCGCCCAGTTCCATGGACTGGCGTGCACGGAGAACTGCCTCTTTGCCGGAAAGTGTCCATTCTGAACGCATCCCAACCTTGGCAAGCATCTTTGTCACACTGTCACAGGTATTAAAATCATCGTCTATCACCAGGGCCTTAAGACCTTCCAGCTCTGCGATCCGCTCGGTGCGGTGCTGCTCCGGCTGAATCCGCAATGCCAGACGGACAATCACCTCGGTACCCTTTCCCTGCTCCGTCTGAACCTCAATGGTTCCGCCCATCATATTCACAATATTCTTGGTGATAGCCATACCAAGTCCTGTGCCCTGGATCCTGCTGACCGTGGAGGTGCGTTCCCGCTCAAACGGCGAAAACAGCTTCTGGGCAAATTCCTGGCTCATGCCGATTCCGTTATCCTTGACCCGGATCTCATACAGCGCACTGTCCTTCTGTGTCCCCGGGAACTGCTTGAGCCGGACAGAAACGGTTCCACCCGCCGGAGTAAACTTGATCGCATTGGACAAAAGATTCAAGAGCACCTGGTTCAGCCGCGTTTTATCACAATAGACGTCCTCGTTCGCAACATCCACCGCATCCATATAAAGGTCCAGCTGCTTTGCATAGATCTGGCCGCTGATGATCGTCTTCAGATCATGAAGGACATCTGACAGACTGACCTCCGTTTCTTCCAGATGGATCTTTCCACTCTCAATACGGCTCATATCCAGTACATCATTGATCAGCGAGAGCAGATGGTTGCTGGATGAAAGGATCTTGCCCAGATAATCCCGGACTCTTTCCTGATTATCTATGTTGCTTACAGCCAGTGTCGTAAAACCAATGATCGCATTCATCGGTGTCCGGATATCGTGAGACATGTTGGAAAGGAACGTGCTCTTTGCCCGGTTGGCGGTCTCAGCAGCACGGACTGCCTCAGCAAGGGCCTGATTCATTTTCTTGTCAGAGGTACGGTCCGACATGACCAGGATATATTTCTTCATTCCGTTTACATCACTGCCCATTGCGACAATATGAAACCAGTGCCGCTCCCCTGTTTTCTGATGAATACACTCAAAATCCCATTCCCTCTGTTCCTGTGTCAGGATATCCTTCAGATAATTCTTCTTCGGATCTTCCGGATTCCTGGAATGCAGCTCTCCCAAAACACAGATATCCTTCTGGATCTGCTCTACGGTAATGCCCAGCAGTCTTTCCACATTCGGGCTTACATAATCGGCCTTATACGTGTTTGCATCCAGCATCAGAAACACGTCATCCACATTCATCGACAGCTTTTGAAACAGCTCATCCCGGTACAGGATCTCCGTATCCTTTCGCTTCAGGCTTCTCCTGCTTTTCTGAACGATCAGTCCGATCAGGAGGGCAGCGATACCGCACACGACCGCTCCCACAAGGAGCATCGTACTAAGCTGCAGATTGTTCATGCTGGCATTGACGATATCGGCCCGGACCAGCCCCAGAAATATCCAGTCCTGAAGCTTCGATTTTTCATAAACCAGATAGTAATCCCTGCCATCCAGATTTACGAGCATCGCATCGGTACATTCCTCTTTCCATTGCTCCGCAAGGTCCAGAATCTCTGTTTCCGGCATATTGGAATGCTCTCTCAGGACACCCAAAAAATTATACACGTTCCCCCATGAGTCAAAAGAATGGTCGATCACAACACGGCCATCCGGATGAACCACATAACTCTTTGCATGTCCGTTAAAGGCAGAAATATCCAGTACACTTACGATATCCGAGTTTTCATATGCAATTGCAATGGCATCATACTCAAATCCCTGATAGCTTCCATGCGCCTGCGGGCTGGCAAAAATAAGCAGCTGGGATTTTCCGGGAACTACTGCATTTGTTATGATATCCTTTCCCTGCCGGATCTCATCCTCCAGATTTTCCTGCACGCCAAGATACCCGGTTTCCCCTGTTACCATCTTATAGTTGCCGTCAGCCGAAAGAAAATAGAAATACAAAAAGCCTGCCTCATTCTGCGCTTTCTTCACATAATCACGGATTTTGCTTTCACTGGAGGTGTTCTGCAGATACTCACTCCACATATGAAGATAAGTCAGGTTCTTATTTGTCAGCTCATTTAACACATTATTCGACTGATGGAAAACCTCAGTCAAATGAGAAACACTTTCCTCATAAACCGTTTTCGATACAAACTCAAAATATCGGAAAACAGTCAGAACGATTCCAAGTAAAACGGCAAGAAAGACCGCTATCCTGAGTCGTTTTCTCATAAAAATTTTCACTCTGTTCGTATTACGATTTCCAATGTCCATTCTTCTCACCTCAGAGTCATGTAATCTTCAGGCTCTGCAAGAACAGCATCCCCCTCCGAAATACAGCTTATCCAGGTATCTTTCACCGTGCTGTCAGCTCTGTCAAATACTATTGTTTCATCTGCCGGATAAGCTTCCATATGCTGTGGTATGGCCAGACAGGTTACCGTAAACGTATCATCATCCCGAACTGCTTTTCCATTCTTTGTCACTTTCTCCAGCGTATAACCATCCGCCGTTTCCCGGATCTCCGCAGAAATCCCGCTGACCACTGGCAGCGAACCGCGGTTAAAGGGACGAAAACCTCCCTGCCAGCCTTCCACAAAGCTTCTGACCGTTTCTTTCAGTTTGGCCCCACTCAGCTCACATCTGTAAGCCGAAAGTCCGTTTGGCATGATCATGGCGCTCGCCATTTTTTCCGTATATCCTGCCTTCCGCACATTCCCCGTAAAGCTGTTTGCTGTCGCGATCAGCACATCCGTACCATAAATGCCGCGCAGAGTGTTTGCCATAACAGAATATGCCGCATTGCCCCCACTGGCATGAAAACGGTCGGAATATGCCTTCTGTGAATCCAGCACAACCGGTTCAGAAGCAGTATTCTCCTCGAGAAGCTGGGTATGGAAGGACTGATAAGCCTGTCCGGCATCGTATTCTCCGGAGATCATCTTAGAAACTACGTCCCTGGAAATGGAGAAAAAGTCATTTGACGCAATCCGGATATACATATGGTTCTCTTCAATCACAGATTTCACATCCTTCAGATATTCCGTCAGCTGGTTATCCACATCCTGACTGTAGCTTAGCAGATCCTGGCCCTCATAAATGATCCGGTTCTGCGCATCCGCCGAAAGCATCACATTCAGTACCTTCATTGCTTTCTGCCGGCGCGTTTCATCCTGCGTCAGGTCACGGTTTAATGCCACCTGGAAATATGGCGTAGTCATCAGCCACTTTTCGCCGTTCTGCTCAAAGAATGGCAGAAATATTGTATCAATGCCCTGATCCTGAAAAATTTTTACACCGGCAGAGCTGCCGAAATACATGGCCAGCTTACCGCTTTTGTACAGCTCAGCCACATCATCATAATTCATGTCCAGATCCTCCCGGCTCAGCCCTGTATCCCGGATAAATTGCTCCATCCGCTCAAAGGCCTTCGGCCAGATGGTACTGTCCAGACCTTCTTTCCTGCTGTTACCCGGATCACTGTAGGCGGTACGCCATCTGCGTCCAGCTGCAGTCGACAGCTCTGCCGCAGACAGGCCCTGCAAGGTTTCCATACAGGTATAATCATAATAATAGTCTGCGGTAAACCCTCGGATCCCCACCTTGTCAAATGCCTGACAGGCAGAAACAAAGCTTTCGTAATCGGTTGGCAGCGGAATCTTATATTTTTCAAACAGATCTCTGTTCACCACGAAGCCATGTACATCTGCGCACACCGGAAGCCAGTTTACACTGCCATCCTGATTCATAAAGCTGTGGATGTATGTATTATAGACAGCACCGGCCTCATTGGTGGTGGAAAGATCCATCAGACTGTCCTTTAGCGGACTGGCATCATGCAGAGAAAACCGGCAGCAGGTTATAATATCCGGCAATCCACCGTTTTCATTCAGAAATCTGTAAAAATCCAGATCGTTATTGCCCACTACAAATTCAATATTGATGTCCGGAAGCTGCTCCTGAATGTATGGTGCATATGTTTCATACAGCTTTGTGGACCACAAATACACGGTGATCGTTTCCGCATCTTCTTTTTCCGCGCTCTTCCCACGGCAGCCTGACAAAAGTGACAGGACTGCAGCCATCACCCAAAATACAGCTAAAACTCTATTCCACTTTTTCTTTTTCATTACAGCTCCCCTTAAAATCATTTCCAACTAATTTACAGATCACCTTTACCAGCAATTTTACATCAATCGGTTTGGCAATGTGTTCATCCATTCCCGCTTCCTTTGCTCTGATCCTGTCCTCTGTAAACGCGTTTGCCGTCATTGCGATGATCGGAACCACCTTTGCGTCCTCTCTGTCCAGAGAACGGATCCTTTCTGCCGCTTCATAACCATTCATGACCGGCATCATGATATCCATCAGAATGACATCAAATTCGTGCGGCCTGCTGTTTTCGAATATCTCAGCCGCCTGCTGGCCATTCCATGCTTTACACACACAGGCCCCTTCATTCTGAAGCATAAATTCCGCAATTTCCATGTTCAGCGCATTGTCTTCTGCCAGAAGGATCTTCAGACCTTTGATGGATCTTTCTGTTGCAGCCTTCTGTTCTTCACGCTTTTCCACATCCGGATCTGTTTGAAACGGGATCCGTAACACAAAGGTCGTGCCTTTTCCCAGCTCACTTTCAAACGTAATCGTTCCGCCCATTTTTTCGATCAGCTTTTTTGTGATGGACATTCCAAGTCCGGTTCCGGAAAATTTTGTCCGGCTTCCGGCATGCTCCTGCGCAAACGGTTCAAAAAGACGTTTCTGAAAAGCTTCTGCCATACCGATCCCTGTATCCCGGCAGATAAATTCCATGGTCACCATTCCTGTCTGTTCTGATGCAATTTCCATGCAGCTGATATAGATACATCCGCTTTCTCTGTTATATTTCACCGCATTTGTCAGGATATTCATCAGGATCCGCTTCACATATCCCGGACTTCCGATGAGATTCCAGTGTATCACTTCTTTTTTCTCCCACACGATCCGGATATTCCGTTTTGCGGCTATCTGCTCGATCACAACCAGGAGTTCCTCAAAAATACTGTCCAGCTGAAATGGGATTTCTTCCAGAACCACTTCATCCGATTCCAGCTTGCTCATATCCAGGACTTCGTTTACCAGTTCCAGCAACAGATTTGATGCCTCTTTGATCTTTGTACGGCATTCCCTCTGCTTGTCCATATCGTCTGCATAATGATCTGCCACATCGAGCATGCCGCAGATTCCGTTGATCGGTGTCCGGATATCATGGCTCATCCTCTGGAGAAACTCGGTTTTTGCCTCATTGGCTGCATCTGCCCTTTTTGCTGCCCTCAAAAGCTCTGCTTTATATTTTTCTTCCTTTTCCTGCTCCTTTTTGCGGTGTGCCTGATTGGTTCTATATATCCAGAACCAGAAGACACTGAATATCAGAAAATAAAAGAAAACAACCGCTGTTACACTGAGCGGCAGGTCATGGAAGACCTCCGCATCCGGAAGATACGCATAAATGTAATAATCCCGCTGCTTCAGCATGATCCCGTAACATCCGGTTCCCTCATGCTTCAGATGAAATATGTGCCGGCTGTCTGTATTCTTTTTCATTGCCTGCACAATCTCGTTGCCGGTGGTATCCTGCCCAAGCAAACTCTCATCGTTGCTGGCAATGACTCTTCCCTTGTCTGCCACAATGATCGTACCGTCCTTCCGGGTACTATAGCCATTTAAAAGGCTCTGTATCGTCAGCGTATAGTTTCTAACAAATTCCGAAGATGTATAATAATAGATTGCAACGATGCCCGGTGCATCTTTTCTGGCGCAGGCTGCAATATCGATATGTGCCCCGTCTGCTCTGACTATCCGCTCCGAATAGCTTCGTTCTTCATATCCGGCAAAATCCATGATAATGTCTTTTTGCAGATAATCCGTGATCTCATCGGTCAGAGACTCATTCGCGCTGTATTCACAGACTGTCCTTCCCTCTGTATCCAGGATAAGGATCCCGTCCACCCAGAGCGTCTGCAGATTCTCTTTCAAAAATTCCCGGCTCAGCTGACCGCCGTTTTCTGTTTCCATATCAATATTGGTACTCATCTGTCTGGCACTTTCAATCGCACGGAGAAGGCTTTTGGATTCCGAAGATTCATTATAATGGGTGTAGGTTGAGCACTGCACCTTGACGTAGTTTACAATCTCCACCATCCGTCTCTCTGCCTCTGCTTTTTCCACATGAAAAAAATAAAACAGAGCTGCGGCGGCCACACAGATTCCAAGAAGAGCACCGACTATCTGGATCCGTTTTTCTTTTTTCTTACGCTTAAT
>ERZ856578.3859-NODE-3859-length-21384-cov-101.677665_pt1 | contig 21384 bp, 16 predicted proteins | sample MGYA00514384_ERZ856578 | MGnify/ENA primary metagenome ERZ856578 (study PRJEB29103, sample SAMN06111958) | human gut metagenome | biome: human gut; feature: ankylosing spondylitis patient; material: healthy_person | host: Homo sapiens | place: China:Hangzhou... | reverse complement strand
TGCAAAATTACGGGTGCAAAATGAGTACGCTATGGCTTTCCAATTGCCAATGCGAGTGTGATGACAAACATTGTTCGGCGGAACAAAGAAAGGATTCGCTTGTGTTCGAGATTACGCTGTCAGAAGATCTTCGCGCCCGTCTGGATGCGCTCAAGGATATTGCTCTGAATCAGTGGAGAGAAAACGGTGTATCTCTTTTTTCTCCCAAAGCAATGCCGCGGTTGCATTTTCACGTGCAGCCCTGTCCGATAGTCAATACCAATACTTTTTACACGCTTTCAACCGGTCTGATTCTTCAAGGGCGCAAGCGCAGCACGACTGACGGGCAAAACATTGAATACGGCAAAGGCACGAGCTGCACGACGGCGGCGGACTCCCCTGCCAGCTACGAAGTGACATGTGCAAGCGACACCAAACCGTTTGTCTCCATCTCCGTGGAACTTGATCCACAAGTTTTGACCGATCTGTTGGCAACCTGCCCCGAGATTGCAGCCAAACACAAGGGAGTCGTTGTCGGTCACACCGTTCACGCCTTCACTGCGATGCCCGCAACGGTGGACATCGTCGAAGCCTTTGAACGACTGCTGCGTCTGGTCTATCAGAATCCTGAGCAGCTGGCCACACGAGGCCCGATTATCGAGCGCGAGCTCACCTACGTGCTTCTCATGAGCCCGCAGGGTGCTGCACTTTCACAGTTCTTCAGTCAGAACACGCCCGCCAACCGCATCAATCGCGCAATTCAATGGATTCGTCAGAACACGGGCAAGCCCCTTGACATCGAGGCCCTGGCAGAGATGTGCAACATGACGCGCTCGACGTTCTACCGTCACTTCCAAACGGTCACCAAGATGACGCCGTTGCAGTATTACAAGCGTCAGTGCCTGTTCCTTGCCCAGCACTTGATGGCGGCGCGCGGATACAGTGCGAGCCAAGCCGCGTATGAAGTCGGCTACACGAGCCCGAATCAGTTCAGTCGCGAATACAAGCGCACATTCGGTCTGCCGCCCAAGAAGTCGATTTCCGAACGGAACTGATCTTCGGACATCCCTCACGCAAAACATCAGAGCCTTGCCGATACGTTCTCGACAAGGCTCTTTGTTTTGCTGGAAAGCGAATGAAATCAGGCTTTCTTCTTCTGCAACACGGCCGCAAAGAAACCGTCGGTGTGATGGCGATGCGGCAGCATCACGAAGAAGTCCCCGAACTCTTCCTTCTGGAAGTCAGGCAGTGTCACCCCCTGCTTGGCGAGCACGTCGGTGGCGTTCAGAAGTTCAAATTCCGGGTGAGATTCCAGGAACGCATTGACGACATTCTGGTTTTCACGCTGCAACACCGAGCAGGTCGCGTACACGATGCGACCTTCGGGCTTGAGAAGCTTGGCAGCCTCCTCCAGAACACTCTTTTGCACCGCATTGATGCGATCGAGTTCCTGCGGGGTCAGACGCCACTTCAGATCCGGGTTGCGGCGAAGCGTACCGGTACCGGTACAGGGCGCATCCACCAGTACGCGATCGAATTTGCCGCGCAGACGCTTGATGCGGTTGTCCTTTTCATCGCGAATGGCCACCGGGTGGACGTTGGAAAGTCCGGCGCGGCGCATACGCGGAGTGAGCCCCTGCAAGCGCTTTTCGTTGATATCAAAGGCGTACAGCCGGCCGGAAGACTTCATCAGTGCACCGAGAGCCAACGTCTTGCCTCCGGCACCCGCGCAGAAGTCACAAACCATTTCGCCGCGCTTGGCACCGACCAAGCGAGCAATCAGCTGACTGCCCTCATCCTGAATATCAATGCGGCCTTCCTGATAGACTGGCCAGCGAATCAAGCCGGGCTTGTCCGTCAGACGGATTCCGTCAGGCGAGAACTGCATGGGTTCGGCCGTCACCTTGTGCTCGGCAAGTTCCGCAATGACGTCTTCGCGCTTGGCTTTCAGTGTATTGACACGCAAGTCAAGCGGAGCTCCCTGCAACGAAGCCTCAAAGAGCTTCGGAGCGGCTTCGCCGTACTGCTTGCTTTCGAGCTCATACAGCCAGAACGGCATCTCGGCGCGCACTTCGGGCGGAGCCTTTTCGAGATTCAGTCCCAGCATATTGGTCACCGGGCCCTTTTCGGAGCCGAGAACCTGATCGCCCATGCTCTCGACACCGTACTGCATCGCAAGCGTCAGGAACGCGGCCACCTTGGGAGCGCGTTCGGGCTTCACCGGCTTCATGCGCCAGGAAATTTCGGAATAATGACGCAGAGCGTAGAAGATGGCTTCGGCAAGAATCGTGCGATCGCGGCTGCCCAACTTCGGGTTGGACTTGAAGAACGCCTTCATAAGCGTATCGGCCGGACCGTCAAGCTTGAGGATCACGGCAAAAGCGCGCGCGAGTTCACCTGCGATCAGATTGGTGATGCGGACCTTGTTGGGATTGAGCTTTTGCTGGCGCATCGCGGAAGGCACGCCCTTGGCAGGAGCAGCCTTGCGGTTTTGCTCGGCCTGGCGCTTCTGAGCGGCACGTTGACGTTCCGTGAGCTTCTTTTCCGTTTTTTCGCGGCGGACCTTGACCGGCGCAAACGGCATCTTTTTGGTTTTCTGTTCCATGGCTTTTCTTATGCGCAGCAGTCAAAAACGGCGAGCGACTTGGCCGTTTCGTCGTCCGTCACGGTGCGGCCGTCGACAAGTTTGACCTTGCCGGAAGCCACGGCCTTGACGGCACGCGGATAAAGAATATGTTCGAGACGAAGACCGCGGTGAGCAAGCGTATCGGCATCATCGCTTGCGAGCACCGGCACGACAGCCTGACCGATGATGGCGCCGCCGTCGAGTTCCGAACTCACGAAGTGCACCGTGCAGCCGTGCACGCGAACGCCGGCCTGCAAAGCGCGGTTGTGCGTATCAAGGCCCTTAAAGAGCGGCAGCAGAGCGGGATGAATATTGAGAATCTTGCCTTCGTAGTGATCGACAAAGACGGGCGTCAGAACGCGCATGAAGCCGGCGAGCACCACCACGTCGGGATTGTGCTTGTCGATGATCTCAATCATGGCGCGTTCGAAATCTTCACGGGTCTCGAAAGCCTTGTGATCGACCACGGCCGTTTCGATGCCCATTTCCTTGGCGCGTTCAAGTCCGGCCGCATCGGGACGGTTGGAAAGAACAAGCGAAATGCGGATGCCCTCGGCAGCCCAATTTTCCCTTTCACAGGCCTGAGCAATCGCCACGAAATTCGAGCCACGGCCCGAGATCAAAACTACGATGTTTTTCATGAATGCAAATGCGCCCGGCTCTTTCTCCAAGACCGGGTCAGCATATATCTATCTAATTAATGGAAATCTGGAAATCTCGAATGGACAAGAGGTGTCGAGTCAACGAACGACACCCGCTCTGTTTTGGCAGGGCAATTGTACTTGAGTTGCGGGCAGGGCAAAACATTAACCTCCGGAGTCGGAGACCTTTTTCGACTCCTGTCAGGTGCAGTTTTCAAAAAACGGGGACGCCGACCAGTGATAGTCGTGTCCCCACTTCGAGTTGTCAGAAGGTATACGTCAGTATTGCGTTTCCGCTGACGCCTTCCCTATCTCCCACGTATCCTTTAAGGCCAACATTCATACTCCACGGATTGGTCGGAGACGGTCGGAAAACAAATCCCAAGTCCAAGATACCCGTATCACCTTCAAGGCTGGGAACATCAAGCGCTACGATGTCTTCAAGCGAATGGACATCCGACTCTGCATCGCCGTCAGCAACGTGCTCATAAGCTACCCCGACTCTCCAGGTCGCCTGCTCACTGAAGCTACCGTTCAGGCGGAACCCGACACGGAAGGCATGGGTCGTCGTATCGTCCATTCCCAACTCTTCGTTGTTCTTCGTGCCGAGATCAACTTCATCGCCGTGGAGGTACGTGAGGATGTATCGACCATATACGTCCAGATTCAGGCTCTCTGAAATGGAATAGATCCATCCCAATCCCATGTGCAGCGAGCCGTAGAAACTGTCGGCATCGTAACGGGCCTGATCCGTCTGATAGCGACCGGAAAAGTCCGTCGTCGCCCAACCAAGTCGAGCGGATGCGTCCAGGTAAAACGGCGTTTCGAAGGTGTACCTCATCGCAGTTCCGAGGCCGTAGTAGTCATGGTCACCGTCGCCGGATGCCGCACCGACCTCGCTGTCCGACTGGGCCCAGCCTGCCTCAAAGAAACCGGCCCACGTCAATCCGCCCGTCTTCGTTGCTACACCGGTGGCAAGCGTCACGCCGTTGACATCAACATGCGAGCCGGTCTTGTATCGAGATGTGCCGCCGTGCATGGCGCCAAAAACTGCACTTCGATCCGTACCAACGGCATCAACCATAGCCCGGATGCCTTCGTCGGCAATGAATTCCGCACCTTGATTCAGGAATGCAATGGTTCCCAGGAAGGAACTCGACAGCGTATGGCTTTCGTTCGAAGCTTTGACGCTCTTTTGCCCTAGAGCAGTCTCGGCGCCGTTATGAGAAGTCATGATGTTACCAGCAGAATCGATATAGACAGTATCGATATCAATACCACCGGCCTCAACTACTTCCTGATTGACATTCCATGCTTTATCAACAAAGACGCTTGTTTCGTCGCTGAAGCTGGTTCCTTCATTGACGAGCACGCGAAGAGACTCATTCTGACTGTTAATCAGCACAGCACCCTGAGTCGGATCCTTAAGCGTGTCTCCGTTGATTACCGTCGAAACATCTCTCAGATCCAGAATTGGATCTTCCTGATAAATCACCTCGTGCTGGTTTGTGATCGTGATCGCAGCCGTTTGAACATTGTCTTCCGTCAACTCGACAATCAGTCGGTCAAAGCCGGAGAGACTGCCGACAGAGGCCGTTCCGCGGACATGGACCAGGCCGTTGTATCCGCGACATCGATTCTCTTGCATACCGTCAAAATGCGCTCCAGCACCTTTGGCCACAACAGCCTTGCCGATCAGGTGCAACTCGTTGTTTGAACCAGCTGTATAAACACTGCCACCAAGAGCATCAACGGCTCCTGCATTTCCTTCTACCGTTGCGTTTTCGATGATCAGCACATTACCGGAGGCTTCACCCTCTGATGTGAATGCAGCAAAAGCATGTCCTTCAACATGACCTCCCTTGCCAATGTAGAGCAGATTCCGATCACTTGTTCCATTTTTTCCGGCCTGACCACCGTATACCTTGTATGTACTGCCTTGCAACGTACCGAAGACATAAACGGCGTTGCCCTCCGCAACTGAACGAGCATTTCCACCGTTGATGTACCCTTCGACCGTGGCACCTTCAGAAACAACAACGACATTGTCAACAGCTCTTCCTCCAGTCTCCTCTGCAGAGCCGCCTTCTACTTCTGCCGTTACAAAGCTTCCTGTTTCGATAAAAACCTTGTTCCCTATTGCCTCTCTGCTTTCAGCATTAACATATCCACCTTGAACTTTAGGTTGTCCACCCCCAGTTACAGTTCCCCGAATCACAACGATGTTATCTTCGGCATTTCCCGAACCTGAAAACCCACCGTAAACTCGGTAGATACTGCTGCCAGCAGTAAGAACAACTCGATTCTCGCCAACTTTTTCGTTGTCAGTAGTTGACCATCCACCAAAAACTTTGCATTTATGTTGATTTTGATAGACGTAAACATCATTGCCTGTGGTTGTGCCTGATGTTGGCCCCCACCAATCTCCTTGATCCGATCCCATGGGGTTCGTAATGGCAGGTTGCTTAGATGTGTCGTTTCGGATTTCGATTGTCTGTTGCCCGGAAAATTCAGGCACTTGCGGCCTTTCAGGGAGTGAGAAGTCGTAAGAGAAGGCGGGGGAACTGAAGACGGCAGCGAGTGAGGCCGTCAGAAGACTCACGGAATATCGCTTTCTGTTACCGGCAAAGTGCGATGTATTTCGTGTGGTTGGGGGGGGGCAAAGATTTGCGCATAACATCCTCCTAAACCAAAAGAGCTTCACTATGAGTTTAATTGGTCATTGCCCGTATTGTCCAGCCTTTGCCTTCCCCAAAAAAACTGTTCTTGTCGCTTTGATTTTCCATGAGATTTTGCGGAGATACAGAGACTGAGAAACCGCAGGTGAAAGCAAGCGGACGACACGACTTTTGCGGCTTTCTTATAATCTGCGAACGGCGCATCTCCTGCAGATGACTTAAATCGACCGTGCAGGACCTTGACCGTCATTTAGGCAACATTCATCCTACAGACCGGCATGCAGATTATCCGCGGCCTTCCCGGCCCCTCTCACAAACGCCCCTGCGCAGTCGCCATCGGAAATTTCGACGGCGTTCACCTCGGCCACCAGCGACTCCTTCGCGCGGTGACTCAGGTAGCGCACGCCCGAGGGCTCGCTGCCGCCGTCGTCACGTTTGAACCGCATCCGCGCGAACTCTTCGGCAAAGATCCCTTTGCCCGCATCTGCACGCTACGCGACAAAATGACCGCCATTGCCGGCTGCGGCATTGATGCGGTCTACATCATGCCCTTTCACAAACGATTTGCCGCACTCTCGCCCGAAGCGTTTGCGCGCGAGATCCTCGCCGAAGGCATCAGTTGCCGTTGGGTGACGGTGGGCAACAATTTCCATTTTGGTGCAGGCGGCTCAGGTGACTTTTCCGAGCTCAAGCGTCTGGGCGAAACCTTAGGCTTTGAAGCCGTTGCCACCCCTTTGCTCTATCAATCTGACGAAAGAGTATCGAGTTCTCGCATTCGTGCTGCAATGGCATCGGGCGATCTTAATGAAGCGCAAACCATGCTTGGACGCCCCTACCGCGTCACCGGCCGTGTCATCCACGGCGCTGCGCTCGGCCGAACACTGGGATTTCCGACGCTCAATGTGGCAATGCTGCCTCCTGGCTCAAAGGCCGTCTGCGCCCTGCACGGCGTCTTTGCCGTGCGCGTCAAGGGGCTCGACGGCGAAACCGTATTCGGAGGCGCCGCAAGCCTCGGCTACAAGCCGACCGTTGCGTCTGAGCGCCGCTGGCTTCTCGAAACATTCGTCTTTAATTATTCCGGCAACGCATACGGGCGCATCGTCGAAATTGAGTTCGTGCAAAAACTCAGAGACGAAAAGAAATTCTCGGGGCTCGAAGAGCTCAAGGACGCCATCAACCGTGATGCCGAAACGGCGCGACGACTTTTAGGCATCTGAAGCCACAAAAAGCCCGTGTCGCCTTGTGAGCTTCACGGGCCATTGTGTCTGAAGTCAGTCGCTTGATCAGCCAAAGAAGATCTGATTGAAGATCAAGGTGGTGATCAACCCGAGTGTCATCGGAATCCAGGTGCGGCGCACGATGGCCATGGGCGAGACGCCTGCGGCACCGGCCACTGCGATGATCACACCGGCCACCGGGCTCATGGCGCGAATCATGCCGCTTGCAAACTGCATCGGAGTGACCAGAGCTTCAACGGAGCCGCCGAAACCGGCCGCCACGTCCGGAGCCAAAGACGCAAACGATGAGTAAGCACCGACGCCGGAACCTGTCAAGAACGTCACGAGCGACACGATCGCCGTCAGAATTACAGTCATCACACCCATGCCGGCACCCACGCCGTTGGCCGAGTTGATGATGACGTCAATGAGCCCCGAAGTCTTCAGCCCGGTGGCAAAGAACTCAGCGCAGATGATCAGGGCCACAATACCCGTAAACATCTTGCCCATGGCCTGGAACATAGCCATGCCATCCTTAAAGATCTTCTTTACATCGCGCAGGCGGATCCATTCGACGATTACCACGAGCACCCACACCATGAAGAGTGCAGCCACCGTATCGAGCTTGATCGAAGAGACGACAAGTTTGGAGAAGATGATCAGCAATGCAATCGGAAGCACCGGGAAGAAGGCATACCACTTGGGCACAACCGGAACGTCCACTTTCTTAACTTCCACGACTTCAGCGACCTGATCGTCACCCTTCTTGTCGTAGTAGCGCTGCACGAAATAGTGCGCGATCGCGGCGACGATCAGAGTCGGGATTGCGAGCGGCAACTGATACTGAACGAGGTAGATGATCGGATCAAGACCGCCCACCTTGGCAGCCAGACTGGCGGTACCTGCCGTCGGGGCAAAGGTCATGCCTGCCGACGTACCGATCACGGCAGCGGCCGCTGCGGCAGAAACGCCCACGGCCTTGAGAATCGGGAACAAAGCCACCAACAGAAGCATGGCAAGGCCCGCCGCAGACGGAATCACGGTCACAAGCATTTGACCGACGACATACCCGAAAGCCAGCACAAGGTAAGGAGCCTTCAGGGCCGAAAGCGGTTTGACGGCTACGTCCACAAGCGCCTTGGCAGCGCCGATTCGGTCCATATAAGCTGCAAAGCCGCCGGCAGTCATGATGAGAAAGCCGATGCCTGAACTCTGCTTGGTGGCAATAGACTTCAAAGTCGAGAAAATATCAAAGAGCCAAAATCCTGACGGTTTGACACCCTTTGGAAGGAAACCGACGCCGGCAAGCGCTACGCAGATCAAAATAGCCAGACCTGCAAACAACAGCACCATATGCGTCTGCACGCGCTTGATCAGCGCCCAGCCAGCGATCACTGTCACGATCACGGCAATCAGAGGCAATACCGAAGACATTTTGTTATCTCCTTAGAGTTGGAATTTATAGATGTTCGGCAAAGGCGGCCTCGAGTCCTGCGATGGCGTCGGTCACCTGTTGACGCATCGCGTTCGTCTTGCCCTGTTCGGCCTTGAGCGCGGCGGAAAAGTCCGCGAGCATCGCCTCGACCTCTGCGGGAGCGGCGCTGCCCTTGGTCTTTCGGTTGGCAATGATCTTACGCGGATCAAGCGCCTCGAGAAATTCTTCCTTACTCATAGGCAGCACTTCGGGACCTTCGGGGAACTCCTCGCGAATTTCTTCAACATAGATGCGCTGCATCTGTTCGTACGGGAAGTCCTGCGGCAAAACATTGTTGGCTCGCGCCCAGGAAACCATGCGGCTGGCGACGTGGTGACCAATGCGAAACGGCAGTCTGTGGTCGTGCATCAGGCGATCGGCGATTTCCTGCGAAGCCGTCCAGTCGCTGTTCAATTCTTCGAGCGCTCGCGCAGGGTTGATGCGAAGCGCGTTCAGCACTTTGAGGAAGCGCTCCAGCATGGAGACTGCGGACTTCGTCATGCGACCGTTCTTAGCCACGCTCTTTCCGTCAACCATGCCGGGAACGAGATTGTGCACGCGCGTAAAGACCGCGGTCATTTCCGAGACGACGTCGCTGGCGTCACCGCGACAGTTATTCATGAGGCCCGGATTGCGCTTTTGCGGCATGGCCGAAGAGACGTACGTGTTTTCTCCTCCTTCCTGCAAAATGATCCAGGGGCGGCTCTGAGCGTACTGCACCATGATGTCGTTGATCATGGAGCCGACGTGCACGCCGACGGAAGCGGCGACCGACGACACTTCAAGCGCAAAGTCAACAGGCGTCTCGCACGTACAGTCAAAGGCGTTCAGGCGCGGGCGGTCAAAGCCAAGGAGCTTGGCCATGTCATCGCGGTTCAGGGGCCAGCCCGTACCGTTTAGCACGGTCGCGCCCATCGGGCACTCGTTGTAACGCACGAGGCACTGGTTTAAACGTTCGCGATCGCGCAGGAAGGCGGCGGCAAAACCCAACAGATAGTGTGCGTAGCTGTTGGGCTGCGCGGCTACGCCGTTGGTGTAGTTAGGCACCACCGTGTCGCGATGTTCTTCGGCCAAGGAAAGGATCTTGGCGATCACCGCATCGAGCGCCTCGCAGAGCTCAAACGTCTGCTCGCGCAGAATAGCCACTCGCATCGTCGAGAGAATGTCCTGACTTGAACGGCCCGCGTGCAGAATCGTCACTTCGGGGCCCGTAGCGGCTATCACCATCGGTTCGTAGGCGATGTACTTCTTGACGCGTTTTGAGGCATCGACGTCGGCCTCCTTTTCAACGGCGGCAATGCCGCGGGCAGCAAGCTTGGCCGTCGCTTCGTCGAGAAGCTTCTCTCGGCTGTTGGACACTACGCTTGCTTTGTTGATCTGGCTGATCCAGTAGAACTCGTCGTGAATCACGGCAAATTGCTCCCTAATGAAAGAGAATAAACGGATACTTGTCGACAGTATCCGTTGATCGCCTTCTCAAAACAATTTGTTTTTGTCAAACTTAATTTGCGTAATACGCAAAGAAATGAAAGAATCAACGCATCTTATGTGTCTGGTTTCTCGGAGTTTTTGCCGTGTCCAAACTCGACGACCTCGCCGCCTGGCGCTACTTCGTCACCTTCGCCAAAACCGGGACGCTGTCGGCAGCAGCCTCGGCGCTCGGCGTTGATGTCTCCAACCTCTCACGGGCGATCGCAGGACTGGAAAAAGCGCTCGGTTGCGATCTGATCCGCCACAACTCTCGTCCGATGGAGCTCTCGGAAACGGGCAAACTGGTTCTCAAACGCATGACGCCGATTCTTCGCGCGCACAATTCATTGATGCAAAAGATCATCGACGACAACAGTGCGCTTACCGGCAATATCCGCCTATCCTCGGCTCCCGGCTTTGCCGCAAGGCGCCTTACGCCGTTGCTACAACGTTTTCAGCAGCTGCACCCGCAGATCACGGTGGAGATTTTGAGCGGCTTCAAACCGGCCGACGTGCAAAAGGGCTTGTGCGACGTGGCGACCATCACCGGAGAACCGACACTTTCGGGATTGTGCTACATGAGCCGCGGCCGCAACGTCTATCTGCCGGTCGCAAGTCCCGCCTATATTCAAAAGCACGGCATGCCACTCGACCCCGTGAGCCTGCGCCTGCACACGGGACTTGTCTACAACGGCCCCGTTCGTGAAGAGACCAAAATGCTCTACCGAGGCAACAAGGCCGAATCGATCACCTACGCCTCCTGCATCCGCTCCACCGACATCCTGGCGATTCGCTCCGCTCTTCTCGAAGGCATGGGTGTGGCCGTTGATATGCCGCTTGTGCAGATCTACGAAGATCTGCTCGCGGGGCGACTCGTCGCCATTTTGCCCGGCTGGTTTCATCCGCCCGTGGAGTGCTTCATTGTGGCAAGCCACGAGGCCTGGCACATGAAGCGCGTACGCATCTTTCTGGAGTGGTACGCCAGAGAAATGCAAGCGCTCTTTGCTTCGTATGAAGCGCAGGTTTCCGATGTGGTGGGTCTTCCCAAAGACAATGGCAAGTACGATCGCAACAAGCTCTACCGAACTTAGGCTCAATCCAGGGAATTAAGCACGCAGCAAATTTCACAATAACGCAATGTCGTATAAGAAGATCCGACATGCGTTTAATCGTCAAGAACGCACCAGACCTAAGCAGGCTTACCTATGGAAATCTGCAGTGTTCTCCCTGTAAACTAACACCTCGTTGCGCCCGCGCCTCTTTCATGACGGCGCTCTTTTTTCGCGCACCTCAAAATTCAATTCTTTTCAATCTTTCAGAAGAGCCCGAGGGGGCCTGGAGACTGACACATGGCTAAAGCCGATAAAGCCGGCAATACGGCAAAGTACCCGCTTAATCTTCCCGACACAGCATTCCCGATGCGCGGCGATTTGCCCAAGCGCGAACCCGTCTGGGTTGCCGACTGGGAAAAACGCGATCTCTACCACACGATTCAGAACGCCTGCAAAGGCCGCCGCAACCGTTTCGTTCTGCACGACGGCCCGCCGTATGCCAACGGTGAAATTCACCTCGGCCATGCCTTAAACAAGATTCTCAAGGACATCGTCAACAAGACCAAGCTCTTTGAAGGCTACGACGTCCCCTACGTGCCGGGCTGGGACTGCCACGGCATGCCGATCGAAATTCAGATCGAAAAGATGTACGGCAAGGGACTCGAAAAGACCGACCTGATGGCCAAGGCCCGCGCCTATGCCAAGGAACAGGTCGCCAAGCAGAAAGCCGGCTTCAAGCGTCTGGGCGTTCTCGCCGACTGGGAAAATCCGTACCTGACGATGCGTCCTGAAACGGAAGCCGCCGAAATCCGCACGCTTGCCCGCATCGTGAAGAAGGGCTACGTGTACCGCGGCCTGAAGCCCGTGAACTGGTGCTTTGACTGCTGCTCGGCTCTTGCCGAAGCCGAAGTCGAATACGCTGATCGTGAAAGCTACGCCATCGACGTCGCCTTCCCTCTTTCCGAAGAAGACAAGCCCAAGGTTGAAGAACTGATGGGCGTGAAGATTGAAAAGCCCTGCTACACGGTGATCTGGACTACGACGCCGTGGACGATTCCGGCCAACCAGGCCATCAACATGCACCCGGATCTGTCGTACGCGCTCGTGGACTGCGGCGAAAAGTACCTGATTCTGGGCACCAACCTTGTGGAAGATTGCCTCAAGCGCTACAAGCTCGAAGGCAAGATCGTCGGCGAAACCAACGGCAAGAACCTCGATCACGTCCGCTTCATGCACCCCTTCAGCCAATTGCACGAAGGTTTCAAGCGCTTCTCGCCGGTGTTCCTCGGCGAATACGTGGAAGCCACGAGCGGTACGGGCGTCGTGCACTCGGCTCCGGCCTACGGCCTGGACGACTTTGTGTCGTGCAAGGCCAACGGCATGACCAACGATCAGATTCTCAACCCGGTGATGGGCAACGGCGTCTATGCCGACTGGCTCCCGCTCTTCGGCGGTCTCAACATCTGGAAGGCTCAGCCCAAGATTGTTGACACGATGCGCGTGGCGGGCGTGCTGCTTAACTGCGAAATGATCCAGCACAGCTACATGCACTGCTGGCGCCACAAGACGCCGCTCATCTATCGTGCAACGGCTCAGTGGTTCATCCGCATGGACAAGCCCACGGCCGACACCAAAGGCGTGCTCAACACCGAAGCCGAAGAAAAGAGCCTGCGCGAAACGGCTCTGGCAGGTGTCGATGCCACCAAGTTCATCCCGTCCTGGGGCTACAACCGTTTGCACGCCATGATCGAGAACCGTCCCGACTGGTGCATCTCGCGTCAGCGCAACTGGGGCGTTCCCCTGCCCTTCTTCATGAACAAGGCAACGGGTGAACTGCATCCGCGTACGCTCGAAATCATGGAAGAAGTCGCTCAACGCGTTGAAAAAGAAGGCATTGAAGCCTGGGTGAAGGCCAAGGCCGAAGACTTCATGCCCGCCGAAGAAGCCGCTCAGTACGACAAGACCACCGACATTCTCGACGTGTGGTTCGACTCCGGTTCCACGTACGAAACCGTGATGAACGGCTCGCACAAAGACGTCTACGACGGCAAGCCTCACTGCGACCTCTACCTTGAAGGCAGCGATCAGCACCGCGGCTGGTTCCATTCCTCCCTGTTGACGAGTTCCATCCTTTACGGCCGTCCGCCCTACGATGCGCTTCTCACGCACGGCTTCCTCGTCGACGAAGAAGGCAAGAAGATGTCCAAGTCTCGCGGCAATGCCATGGGTCCGAAGGAAATCTACGAAAAGTACGGCGCCGAAATCTGCCGTCTCTGGGTGGCTCAGACCGACTACACAGGCGACCTGCGTATCGGCCCGACCATCATCAAGGGTGTTGTCGACAGCTACCGCCGCATCCGCAACACGCTGCGATTCCTGCTTGCCAACACGAACGACTTCGACATCAATAAGGACGCCGTGCCGGTCGATCAGATGCTCGAGCTTGATCGCTGGGCGCTGGCTCGCGTTGCCGAGCTTCAAAAGCAGATCATTGAGGCAAATGAAACCTATAGCTTCCAGCAAGTCGCCACTCTTTTGATGGGCTTTGCCACCGACGACCTGGGCAGTTTCTACCTCGACATCCTCAAGGACCGTCTCTACACCACGAAGACCGACGGTCTGCCGCGCCGCAGCGCTCAGACCGCCCTGTGGCACATCACGGCGGCCTATCTGCGTCTGATGGCTCCGATCCTTTCCTTTACGGCCGAAGAAGCCTTTGCGATCTTCAGTCCGAACAAGGAAGGTACGATCTTTACCGAGCTCTATCACACGGTGCCTGCTGTCGAAAGCTCCGAAGCGCTGCTCGCCAAGTGGTCGACGATCCGCGACGTTCGCGCCGAAGTGCTCAAGAAGATTGAAGAGCTGCGCATGCAAAGCCTTGTGGGCTCGAGCCTGCAGGCCGAATGCAAGATCGCCGCAAGCGGTGAAACATACGAGACCCTCGCGGGCCTGGGCGATGAACTCAAGTTCGTGATGATGACCTCGAGCGCCGAACTCGTGAAAAACGAAGGTGACTTGGAAATCACGGTTACCGCCACCGAGCAGAAGAAGTGCTGCCGCTGCTGGCACTACGTTCCGAGCGTGGGCAACAATGCCGAACATCCGGAACTGTGCGAACGGTGCCTCACGAACCTCTTCGGCGCCGGCGAAGTCCGCACCAAGGCCTAAACGCCGTGACCGAGATCAATCGATCTGCACCCCGGAGCCCCGCTCCGGGGCGTTTTGTCCTCTGGCTTGCGGCAGCGTTCGTGTTGCTCGTTGTCGACCGGATCACGAAGGTCGCCGTCATCGATACGCTCGCGTACGGCGCCTTTGTCCCTGTCACGCCCTTTTTCAATCTTTGCCACGTTCGCAACACGGGCGCGGCCTTTTCGTTTCTGGGTGACGCAGGCGGGTGGCAAATTTTCGCCTTCGCGGGCATTGCCCTGCTTGTGACTGCAGCGTGTCTGTTCTTTCTGTGGCGTCACGCCAAGCGCACACTCTTTGCCTTCTCGATGTCCCTGGTGATTTCAGGCGCCCTGGGCAACCTCTGGGACCGCCTCGTCTACGGCTACGTCACGGACTTTCTCGACTTTCACGCGTTTGGCTACCACTGGCCGGCTTTTAACGTGGCCGACATCTGCATTTGCGTGGGGGCGGCACTCCTGGTGTTCGACGAATTCCGCCGAGAAAGGTAAGCTTTCTGTCCTCAGTACAGCCTCAAACAGAAAAACCGTGTCCGAAAGCAAGACGCGGTTTTTTGTTTTTTTCACAACTCTCTGTCAGACCAGCTCGTAGGTGGCCGACTGAATCGGTGTATTAAGGTTGGGCAACACTCGCTCAAGCAGAATGCCATCGCGATTATCCATCCGATAGCCGAATGTAGAGCGAATGCCCTGCAGTATGAACTGAGCAGCGCGATCAAGCGCAATCGGAAGGCTGTCGCCCTGCAGGAGGCTGCCCGTGATCACGCTCGTGAAGCTGTCGCCCGTGCCGGGATAATGCGCAGGCAGATACGGACAGGTGACCTTCCAGGTGCGCAAATCAGACTTGCTGCGCGCAATCACGGAAGTTAATCCCGACTGGCCCGGCACCGGAACACCCGTGATGATCACCGTATCGGGTCCCATTTCGGAAAGTTCGGCAATCAAGTCTTTGAGTTCCTCGGTCGTGCAGTCCGTCTTGTAAGGACGATCCAAAAGCGCAAACGCCTCGGTGAGATTGGGCGTGAGCACGTCGGCCCGGCATGCCAGGCGCCGCATCTCTTCGACCATCTCCTGCGTCATCTTGCTGTAGAGGTGTCCGTTGTCACCCAAGACCGGATCGACCACCACGAGCGTATCGGCCGTGCGGAAGCGCTCGATAAAGCCGCAGACGATCTCGATTTGTCGGGGCGAACCCATATAGCCCGTGTAGATCGCATCGAAAGTGACGCCGAGCTTTTCCCACTGATCAATGATGCGGGGCATCTCTTCGGTGAGATCCAGGAAGGAAAAGTCCGGGTACTGCGAGTGATTGGAGAGAATCGCGGTGGGCAGAGGACACACGTTAAAGCCCATGGTAGAGAGAATCGGAATGACGGCCATCAAAGATGTCCGGCCGATTCCGGACAGGTCGTGAATCGCCGCGATGCGGCGAACATTGGGCTGGAAACGCATGTCGAAGACTTCCTTTTGGCTTCTGTGGTTTTCGAGGCTCCTAAAGATAGCACTTCGCAAGGCTTCAGGCATCCGCACGCGGCAATATTTGCGAACAATCGAGGCTGTGCAAGTTGCTAAACTCACCGCACCTAAAAATTTTGACTCTTGGAGAATTGTCAATGTTTCAGATCGGAGAAACCGTCGTCAACGTCAAAGGCCCCTCTACGGCAGGCGACTTTGATTTGCAAGCCCAACGCGGCCGCTGGGTGGTGCTTTATTTCTACCCGAAGGACAACACGTCGGCCTGTACGATTGAGGCGCGCGACTTTACGGCTGCCGTGCCTCAGTTCGAGGCTTTGAACGCCAAGGTAATCGGCGTCTCCCGCGATTCGGTGAAGACCCACGAAGGTTTTTGCGCCCGCCAGGAACTTGGCATTGAACTCGTGAGTGACAAGTCCGAAGAGCTCTGCACGGCCTTTGATGTCATCAAGCCGAAGGTGATGTACGGCAAGCCCTGCCGCGGCATCGTGCGCTCGACATTCCTCATTGATCCGCAGGGTAAGCTCGCGTTTGAGTGGCGCGGCGTCAAGGTGCCGGGTCACGTGGAAGCGGTACTCGAAAAGATCCGCGAGCTCTCTTAACCCAATCCTTGTGCAGGACGTCTACACTTTCTTCTGATATTCGGCTTTAACTTAAAACTGCTTCCTCATGACCGCAAAGCTTTACTCTCGCCTGGCTGCCAAAAACATCACAGTGGCTGTCACGGGCGGCATCGCCGCCTACAAGACCTGTGAGCTCGTACGGCTTTTGGTCAAGTCGGGTGCTGCAGTGCGCGTCTGCATGACGCAGGCGGCAACTGAATTTGTCGGACCGCTCACGTTTGCTGCGCTCTCGGGACATCCCGTGCAGACACAGGCCTTCGACGGGACGATGCAGCATCTGGCGCTCACGCGCGACTGCGACTTGTTGATCGTCGCGCCTGCTACCGCCAACATCCTGGCCAAGGCCGCCAACGGCATTGCCGACGACCTGGTGAGTTCCGTTATTCTCGCAAGCTCCTGTCCGGTTGCCGTATGTCCGGCAATGAACAGCAATATGTGGGCCAAAGCGAGCACTCAGCGCAACATCGCTCAGCTCAAGGCTGACGGCTTTGCCGTGCTCGGACCCGCGTGCGGAGAGCTTGCGTGCGGCGTTTCGGGCGCAGGCCGCATGATTGAGCCCGAAGAGATTGCAGCACACGCCGCGCGCCTGCTTTCTCCGAAGATTCTGCAAGGTAAGCGCTTCGTTGTCACGGCCGGTCCCACCTTTGAAGCATTGGATCCCGTGCGCGGCATCACCAACCGCAGCTCCGGCAAGCAGGGCTACGCCGTTGCGCAGGCCGCCTTTGAAGCGGGAGCCGATGTGACGCTCATTTCCGGCCCCACTTCGATCGCAGTCCCTTACGGTGTCAAAGCGTTGCCGGTCGTTTCGGCCGAAGAAATGAACGAAGCCGTGCACCGTGAGGCACCCGGCGCCGACGTCTTTGTGAGCGTCGCCGCCGTTTCCGACTGGCGTGCTCAGGCAGTCGCCGATGAAAAAATCAAGAAGTCAGATGAACCGCCCGCATTGGATCTCGTGGAAAATCCGGACATCCTCGCGCAGGCGGCACGTGAATTTCCGTCGCTTTACTGCGTCGGCTTTGCTGCCGAAACCGAAAACGTGCTTGAAAACGCACGCGGCAAGCGCATCCGCAAGCTCGCTCGCATGATCGTGGCCAACAACGCCCGCAGTGCCATCGGCTGCGACATGAACGAAGCGGTGATCGTGACGGCCGACAAGGAAGTCGCCACGGGCCTTGTGAGCAAGGATGTGCTTGCGCAAACCATCATCGAATGCATCGCCGATGACCTCGCAAAGGAGGTGTAGACATGGCCTTCAAACTCAACGAAAAAACGCTTGAACCTCATAACGGCGACTACATCGCGTTTTTGAAGGAAATCGAAAAGGGCAATGCAAAGGTAAGCGGCCTTACCGTTTCCGTCAACAGCGACATGCCGGGCATGGTCACCGTGCGTCGCGCTAACGAATCCGATCAGGCTCCCTCCTCGCCCGGTTTCATCGCCAAGAACAAGAACGCCATGCCTGCGCTATTGCGTCTTGCGGGCAGCGTGATCGCGCTTTTCGGCGTGTTGTTCATCATCGCGGGCATGTCCGAGCCAAACCTGCAAAACTTGATTCCCGTAGGAATGTTCGTAACATTCGGCGGTCTTGTTTGCGCACTCTCGCAGCATCAGAAGCTCGAGCGGCTCAAACGGCTTGAAGAAGCCGACAAATCCAACAACGAATAAAGCACAAGGAAAAAATGAAAATTGCACTCAAGGTCCTTGACGAACGCATCCGCGAGCACCTTCCGCGCTATGCCACGCCGGGCTCCGCAGGCCTCGATCTTCGAGCCCTCCTCGATGAGCCGCTCACAATCAACCCCGGTGAAACAGTCCTCGTAAAGACCGGTCTGGCGATCCACATCGGTGATCCCAATTACGCCGCCGTCATTATCCCTCGCAGCGGAATGGGGCACAAAAAGGGCATTGTGCTCGGAAATTTGGTCGGTTTGATTGATTCCGACTATCAAGGCGAACTGATGATCAGCACCTGGAACCGCGGCAAAGAGCCGTTTGTACTCGAACCCTTCGAGCGTCTGGCCCAGCTCGTGGTGCTGCCCGTCGTGCAGCCCGAGTTTGAACTCGTGACCGATTTTGAAGCAAGTTCCCGCGGCGAAGGAGGCTTCGGCTCGACCGGCACGAAATAATCGACACAATCAACTGTTGTGGCACCAAGGCGCTTCTGCTCGAGAGGCGCCTTTTTTGTACTTGCTCCTTTCAGGCAAACCTTTGACACCGCCGCTCACGACTGGTCACTTCCAGCGCGATAGCATGTTTGCAAATCCGCAAAACACCAATCGGAAAGGAACAACACCATGCATGCCCAGCGACTATTTGCCTCGCTCCTTGTCTGTTTGGGTCTACTCTCTTCAGGAACCGCTATGTCCGAAACCATCCAAGTTTCCATCGACGGCAAAAGTTATCCCGTCGAAATGGCCGACAATGCCGACGCCCGCGCTTTCATCGCACGACTGCCGATGACGCTCACGTTTGAAAACTTCGGTCGCAATGAACGTATCGCATATCCCAAGCCTGCTCTGGAACTCGAACGCTCCGCCCGCCACTTTGAGATCACGCGCGGAACGATGACCGTCTACAAACCTTGGGGCAATATTGCGATATTCCTTGTGGAATTTCCGTGGAGTTCCGACCTGGCCGACCTCGGTCAAATCAGCCCGGAAGGTCTCGAAGCCATTCGTACAAGCGGCGACAACCCCGTTACCTTCCTCAAGTGACTTTCTCCACCGATTGAAGTCAGGGGCTTTACGGCTTTTACTGTAACCGACCATAGGTAAGACGCGTCCTGCGGTACGTCTTACCTTCGCGTCAACTGAACGCGGATTTATTTTTTTGGACAAGTATCAGACTGACAGCCAAAAGCACACACACCGTAAGAAAAGCGCCTTGTAGCGACACCGCCGAAGATATCGCTCCGATCAGGGCAGGACCGGCCAACAGGCCGCCGTAACCGACAGTTGTCACAGCCGTAATGGCTTTAACGCTATCCATTGCTGCCGTTCTCGACGCAGCCGAGATGACAATCGGAGCAATGTTGGCAATTCCGAGTCCCATGATAAACAAGGAGACCATGGCGCTTGCCGGATAAGGAAAGAGCACCAACGCCAGAAGCGTTGCGAGCATCATGGCGATTCCAACGGAAAGCATCGTTACAGCGCCGAACTTCATTGCCAGCTTGTCACCGATCAAACGTGACATAGCCATTGCAATAACAAAAAGTGTGTAACCGACAGCGCTGCCCTCCTGTGGCACCCCTGCGTAATCACGCAAATAGATGGCGCTCCAGTCAAGCATGCTTCCTTCCGTAAGGAAAATCACGGCACAAACAACCGCCAAAATTGCTATAGAGCCGTTGAAAGCCCATCCGTTACGCTTTTCTTTTGTTTTTCGGGGCACCTCTATCGGATGGTTTTCGATGCGACGAAGCAAAACAACCATCGTTAAAGCCAATGAAACCATCAACGCGCCGACAGCCTGAGCCGGGGCAAGTCCCAGCACAAACAACGAAGTGAGCGCGACTGCAGAAACAACTTCTCCGATGGAGTAAGCAGCATGCAAGCCGCTCATTAAGCGCGCTTGATTGCGATTTTCCAAATGCGTACCGTAAATATTGACGCTCACTTCCAGACAACCCAGTGTCACGCCGTAAGCCAGAAGTGCGGCGCACTCAATGTAAAACCCCGGCACAAGCGAAAGCACCACCAGCAAAAGGCAGGACGCCAAGCCGGAAAGCAATATCGCATTCCGAGCTCCGATACGTTGCGTCAGTTTGCCTGCCAACGGCATGCCGACAAAAGATCCGACACCCAAGCCCAGCAGCAACACCCCCAAAACATAGGGCTCGAGCCGCAATTGCGACTGGACAAAAGGAATCAGAGGCGCCCACGAAGCTACCGTAAAACCTCCGGCGAAAAAACCGATGCGGGCAGCCCAAAGTTCAGCCCCGGAAACTGCATTCGCCCCATTGCCGCTTCCCGCATGGATTTTCTCGTCAGCCTTTGCGTTTTGCAAGGAATGTTGAGCAGACAAATTGAGATCAAGCGTCGCAACCGCGCTCATCGGTTTCTTTTTGAGAGTGGAATTCAAGGACATAGGCCTGCTCCATGAAGTTAGTCATGGCAGAATTGTCTCATCAAGTTTCCGCACAATCTAGTTAGAATCTATCAATAAATTGATAGTCACTAAAGGCACGCAGTCCTATGGGATTAAAACTTGATGAACTCCGCTCCTTTGTTGCCGTTGCGGCAACAGGTTCGTTCTCGGAAGCGGCACGAAAAATTCGACGGGCCCAATCGGTGGTATCGATGCATATTTCAGGAATGGAGGCCGAACTTGGATACAAGCTTTTTGACCGGACGCCCAAACCTGTTTTGACACCCAGAGGAACTGAACTTCTGGTCGGCGCGCAACGTCTTCTGGCTGAAGCGGATCGTCTTGAAACCCGCGCCCTGTCGCTTACCGATACGCCATCCCCTGCTCTTTACATGGGCATTGATCTTGTCCTGGAAGCTCCGGTCATGATTGACTGGCTGCGGCTGTTTGCCCGACGCTTTCCATCCGTACGGCTGCAGGTTGAAAACATCACCGGTTCTGAGGCAGACTGGTTTTTCAGCAGAGCCGGCATGAATTTGGCTCTGATATTTGCATCCTCCCCATCTTCTCACTGCGATGAGAGGTTGCTCGGGCACTCACCCGTGTCCATTGTTGTTGCAAAAAACCATCCGTTGGCCTCCCTTTCTCGGCCAACCCTTGAGGATTTGCGCTGCTACCGACAAATCGTGGTGCACGCCCGAGCACCGGAAGCAACTCCACCCCGTGTTATTTGCAACGACCATTGGGAAGTTGACAGCGGCCTATGGGCTTTGGGCTTGGCTGCAAAAGGCGTAGGCTGGGCGATTCTGCCCAAATTCTTACTTTTAGGTCAGTCGCCGTACAAGAACTTGGTTACTTCCATCGATTCAACGCTTGC
>ERZ856578.3855-NODE-3855-length-21405-cov-5.077879_pt1 | contig 21405 bp, 15 predicted proteins | sample MGYA00514384_ERZ856578 | MGnify/ENA primary metagenome ERZ856578 (study PRJEB29103, sample SAMN06111958) | human gut metagenome | biome: human gut; feature: ankylosing spondylitis patient; material: healthy_person | host: Homo sapiens | place: China:Hangzhou... | reverse complement strand
GTCACCCAGGCCTGCGGCACGCTCTGGCCGGCCACCAGATGGTTATACAGCGCGCCGGAGATCTGCGAGCCCAGCAGCATGCCGATCCCGTAGGTGAACATCACAATCATGCTCTGCGCCTGGCCTTTTACCTTCTCGCCCGCCACGCGGTCGGTGTAGATAAAGCCAACGACAAAGAAAAAGTCATAGCACACGCCGTGCAGCAAAATGCCCAGATAGAGCAGGAAGCGCCCCTCCTCGCTGACTCCGAGAGCGAAAAAGGCGTAGCGGACGAACCACGCCGCCATGCCGATGAGCAGCATGTATTTCACCCCGAGGCGACGGAACAGCAACGGGATCACCAGCATAAAGACGATCTCTGACATCTGGCCGAAGGACATCGCGGTGCTGACATCTTTGACGCCGGCATCCGCCAGATACGACGCGGTATAGGCGTAATAGGTGCCTAACGGCACGGAAATTAAGGTGGCGCAGAGGGAGAAAATCAGGAAATGGCGGGTTTTCAGCAGCGCGAAGGCGTCCGCGCACAGCAGGTCGCGAAACTGAACCGGCATGCCTTTGGCCGGCGCCGGGGTGTGCGGCAGCGTCAGGCTGTAGAGCGCCAGCGCGACCGAACAGAGCGCCGCCAGCGTGAAGATGCCGGTGGTATCAGAGATACCGGTCACCCCGATGCAGATCCCGGCGATAATCCAGCCGATGGTGCCGAACACGCGGACCACCGGGAAGGTTTTATCGACATTGGCCAGGCTGTGGAAGGCGATATTGTTGGTCAGCGCCAGGGTCGGCATATAGCACAGCGTATAGCCGAACAGCAGGCCAATCAGCAGGGCGCCGTTCTGCGCCACCAGCGCCTGCGGGACAAACCACAGGATCGCCGCCCCGGCCAGGTGCATCACCGCCATCACCTTCTGCGAGGCGAAAAAGCGATCCACCAGCATCCCCAGCACAAAGGGAGACAAGATGGAGGCGATCGGCCCGGCGGAGAACGCATCGCCGATCAGCAATGACATCTCATACCGGGTCATCACCAGCCCCAGGGTCACCGACCAGCTGCCCCAGATAAAAAACTGCATAAACATCATTAACGACAGCCGCGGCACCAGAAAACGGTGGCTCACGCGGGCACTTTCCCGACCTTCTGTTGTTGTGACCATGTTGCTCGCCCTCAGAAAAGTAATCGATTACAAAACCGCTCAAAACAAAAGTAATCGATTACAAAAAGAAGATCGCCAGGCAAATGCGCCGCCTGCGAAGAGGATCACAATAAAAAGGCAGGCAGCCCCGCCGGACGGCGGGGCATCTCGCTTACGCCGGGCGGCGCAGCAGTTTGAAGGCGATAAACAGGAACAGGATCCACACCGGCAGCAGGATCGCCGACAGACGCATGCCGTCGATAGTGCACATCAGCGCCAGGATCAGCCCAAGGAAAGCAATGCAGAAGTAATTGCTGGCGGGCGCCAGCAGTGCTTTGAACTTCGATTCGCGCCCTTTGCGGCGCTGGGCGGCGCGGAACTTCAGGTGCGCCATACAGATCATGATCCAGTTCAGCAGCAACGTCGCCACCACCAGGGCCATCAGCAGCCCCAGCGCTTCATGCGGCAGCAGGTAGTTCAGCACCACCACCAGCGAAGTGATAATTCCGGAGAGCAGCAGGGAGTTCACCGGCACGCCGCGCTTGCTGACGCGGGCGAGAAATTTCGGCGCATTACCCTGCACCGACAGGCCGAACAGCATCCGGCTGTTGGAGTACACGCCGCTGTTATACACCGACAGCGAGGCCACCAGAATGACGAAGTTCAGCGCGGAGGCCACCAGGTTGCTGTCCAGATTATGGAAAATCATCACAAACGGGCTGCTGTCGGATTTGATCTCCACCCACGGGTAGAGCGCCAGCAGCACCACCAGCGAACCGATATAGAACAGCAGGATACGATAGACCACCTGATTGACCGCTTTTGGAATGCTCTTTTCCGGGTTTTGCGCTTCGGCGGCGGTGATGCCGATAAGCTCCAGCCCGCCGAAGGAGAACATGATCACCGCCAGCGACAGAATAAGTCCGTGCCAGCCGGTGGCTAGGAAGCCGCCGTGTTTCCACAGATTGTCGAACCCGGCTTTGCTGCCGCCGTGGCCGCCGAACAGCATCCACAGGCCGAAGGCAATCATGCCGATAATCGCCAGCACCTTGATCAGCGCGAACCAGAACTCCGCTTCGCCATACAAGCGTACGTTGACCAGGTTGACGGCGTTAATAATGATGAAGAAAGCCGCCGCCCAAACCCAGGTGGGCACGTCGGGAAGCCAGTACTGCATATAGATCCCGGCGGCGGTCAGCTCCGCCATCCCTACCAGCACGAACATCACCCAGTAGTTCCAGCCGGAGAGAAAGCCGGCGAACGGCCCCCAGTATTTATAGGCAAAGTGGGCAAAGGAACCGGATACTGGCTCTTCCACCACCATTTCGCCCAGCTGGCGCATGATCAGAAAAGCGACAATCCCGGCCACGGCGTAGCCCAGTAAGACCGCCGGACCGGCCATCTGGATAGCGGGACCAATGCCGAGAAACAGGCCGGTGCCAATCGCGCCGCCAAGGGCGATAAGTTGAATGTGTCGGTTCTGTAAACCGCGATGAAGCGTCGGGCCACTTTCCGTGACGGTCTCCGACGACGTTGACGCGTCTTTCACGTCGTTCCCCTGTGTGTTTTTGTGAAGGGGCACCTTTTATCACTTAGGGGGGATTGTCGCAAGTTGCGTGGGGCGAGCGTCAGCCGCCCGCCCCGCTTTTTTTAGCGTCAGAAGTCGTAGCTCATTGAGACGCGGACGGTACGCGGATCGCCTTCGAACAGGTAAGTACCGGTATCGTCAATGCCAGACCAGTACTTCTCGTTGGTCACGTTGGTCACCCCGACGCGCCAGATCATTTCGTTCTGGTCGGCGTTCAGACGCATACGATAGCGCAGGCCTAAATCCAGGGTGGTGTAGCTATCCAGCTTCTTGGTATTGGCCGCATCGGCATACTGCGAGCCGCTATGATTGACGCGCGCGGTGGCGGTCAGGCCTTCCACCGGCTTGATGTCATATTCGGCGCCGAGTACCGCGTAGAAGTTAGCCACCCCGATGGCATCTTTACCGTCGGTTGCGCCTTCAGCGGTTTTAGTCTGTTTGGCATCCAGCCAGACGGTACTGGCGTTAAGACGCAGTCCCAGCATCGGCTCGCCAAAGACGTTCATCTCTACGCCGCGGTTACGCTGCTCGCCGTCGAGGCCGTAATTGCCAGCGGTATCGGAAATGGCGTTCGGTTTTTTGATTTCAAACAGCGCCAGCGATCCTCCGATCGTACCGTAGTCGATCTTGACGCCCACTTCGTCCTGCTTCGAGTGCGCGATCCCGGTACTCTGCCCGGCATTGGCCGCCGTCGTCGGCGCCACAGAGCCCGGCTGCAGCGCTTCGGTATGGTTAGCATACAGCGACAGCTGCTCCCACGGCTTGTACACCAGGCCAAACGTCGGCATCCAGCGGCTTTGGGTATAACGCGAAGAGGTATCTTCCAGCCCGGTGGCGTTGCTGTAGTTGCGCACAACCACTTTCTGATGACGAGCAGCGGCGGTAAACAGCACTTTATCGTTAAAGAAGCCGAGGGTATCACTCAGCAGCCAGCCCTGCGTACGGCTGCGCGAGGTGACCAGCGGATCGTGGTAGTTGCCGCCAAAATAGGCGTTATCCGGCATCGCCACATCATGGTTGTCATAGATATTAGTGGTCGGGTTCCTGGCCGACATCCGCCAGGCGGTCGCATCGGTATGCACCTGCGCCGCATAGCCGAGGTTCACCTTATGCGAAATCGCGCCGGTATTGAAATCGCCGCGTACCCCGCCCATGCCGCTGATCGCGTCGATAATGCGGTTAGTATCCAGGCGGCCCACCGTCGCATCGCCGTTTTTATTCAGAAGCTTCGGCGCGCTGTAGGTACCAATTTCATGCGAATGCTGGCCGCCGAGGGCGCTGTATACCGTCCAGCTATCGGTCAGGTCATATTCTGCCTTCGCCATGCCGAACTCGCTTTCAATATCGCTATAGCCCCACTTCTGGCTGTAGTTTTTGCTGTTGTCCGGCAGCGCCGGAACGAAATCCACGCCGCTGATATTGACGCCCATCGTACCACCGTGGAACGTTTTCTTCTGATAGCCGAAATCGAGCGAGGAGCGGAAACGGTCGCCGCGGTAATCAAGCCCCAGCGAAGCCAGCGTGGTACGGCGTTTATCATTATCGATAGCGCCTTCACCCTCGCGGTGCACCAGGTTGACCCGAGCGCCGAACTGGTTGTTGTCGCCGAAACGGCGCCCCAGGTCGAGGGTGCCGCCCACCTGAGAATCAGAGGTATAGTCGACGCCAACGCGTGCGGTCGGCAGATCTTCCGCCCGCTTCGGCTCGAGGTTAATCATCCCGCCGACGCCGCTGCTGGCCGCGCCGTTAAGCAGGCTGTTAGCCCCTTTGAAAATTTCAACGCGCTCCAGCATCTGGGTGTCCATCACCTGACGCGGCACCACGCCCGCCAGGCCGCCCATCGTCATGTCATCGCCATCGAGCTTAAACCCGCGGATTCGATAGGTCTCGGCGAAGTTGCCGTAGCCCTGTACGGCCTGCACGCCAGCGTCGTTACTGACGACATCGGCGATAGTTTTCGCCTGCTGATCCTGAATCAGCTTCGAGGTATAGCCGATGACGTTAAACGGGACGTCCATCGCTTTTTGTTCGCCAAGCATCCCCAGACGGCCGCCGTGGGCGATCTGGCCATCGAGGAATGCCGGAACCACCAGGTCGCCGCCGGATTTAAAATCGCTGGTTTCGTTAGCCTCGACGATGAGGGTCTCTTCGCCAGGCTGCTTCGCGGCGGCAGCGTCCGCGGCCATCACCGTTTGACTGGCGGCGCCGATGGCTAAGGCCAGCAGCGTTTTACGCAGCGGGAAGGATGAATAGTGCGTGGTGTGCATAATTTGCCCCATGGATGAGGATAAATGAATCAAAGGGCCCGTCGCCGGACCCGTTATTTTTATTGCGCGTTCAGGTCGATACGTACGACGCTGTCCGGGCCTTTAGTGGAGTGGTCTTTATTGAAGGGCTGTTTGACGGTGACAAACAGCGTCTGACCATCGGCGGAAAGCAGCAAGCTGTTGGGATTGGCCGGCAGCGCCCAGCTTTTCTTCAGCGTGTAGCGGCTGGCGTCAAGGCTGATGACCTTGCCGGATTCACGCTGTGAAATATAAATTTCGTGGCGTTTCTTATTGAACTGCACCGCCAGCGAATCGCCGACGTCGAGCTGTTTAAGCAGCTTGCCGCTGTGGATATCCAGCACCAGAGTGGTTTTCGCTTTCGAGTTGTCGGTCACGAACAGACGGCCGGTGTCGCTATCTTCGGCCATATTAAGCAGCAGCGCCGGCTTGTCGCCCAGCGGCTTCCAGCGCTGTTCAATGCGTTGGTTACGCGGGTTGATCACCAGAATTTCACCGCTGCCGTTAGCGGCGTACACGCGACCGGTTTGCGCGGAGTAGTGCAGGCCGGTCATCCATTTACCGGTATTTTTAATCCGCGTTTTCAGCTTCAGGGTAGTGGCGTCAACCACCCAGATTTGCGCCGGGTCGGCGACCGCGCCAACGTAGAGAGTATTATTCAGCAACAGCAGCTGACGGGCCCCATAAGGGCGACCTTTTTCATTGCGCTCGCTGAACAGCAGGCGGTTTTTTACCTTGCCGGTGGCGGTGTCGATAGCGCTGATGCCGCCGTCCAGCGAATTGCTGACATACAGCGTTTTACCCTCCGCAGAGAGCTGTAAAGCGAAGTTTTTCAGATCGGTATGCGTCAGGCCGATGGTATTGAGGGTGTGCGGATCCAGTGTGTAGACCGCCCCACCCTGCACATTTTTAAAGCCTTCGGCGCTGGCGACGTACAGCGCATCACCCTGCGGGCTTAACGCCATCTCGTACAGCCCTTCCGCTAGCTGGCGCTGCAGCGGTTGCGCCACGTTAGGGGCTGGCGAGTCGACAACCGGTTGGGAAACGGCAGAGGAATGAGGCGTCGCGCAGCCGCTTAACGCCGCGCTGATGGCCAGCGTCAACGCCGGAAGTGTGTATTTCATTGGATCAACCCTATAAAAATCAACGACCCGATGGACGCGCAGCGGCCGATATTGTGTGTTTCCAGCCTGCTGTCTTTACGTCACCCTACGCCTTCGCGACTCTTAGTGAACGACTCACTGGCGCAGCTCGAACCTTGCCAAAATTACGAATGAAAAAGAGAATGAGAACTATACTCATTATCTAATGTCAAGCAAGTCCTGGCGGGCAAAAAAGATAATCTGCTGATTTTTTTTACGGCAATGGCGGATTACGAGGGGAAGACAGGATCCGTGACGGGAAAAGCGTCCCGGAAGCGATGCCGTGCACCGCCCGGGTTGCAGGCCAGAAGGCACACGATGTGTCGCCCATCTGGCGCAAAGCGACACATGACAGCGCTATGTCGCTGAACGGCGATTAATAGCGCACCATCACCGACTTCAGCTCCGTATAATCATCGATAAACGCGCTGCCGAATTCGCGCCCGATGCCCGAGCCCTTCATGCCGCCGAACGGTACCGCCGGGTCGAGGAAGGTATGCATATTGACCCATACGATGCCGGCCTCAATCGCCTCCGAGTAGCGTAGCGCCTGACGAATATTATCCGACCAGACGCTGGCCGCCAGGCCATACGGTGAGGCATTCATCCGCGCCAGCGCCTCTTCTTCACTGCGATAGCCGATAAAACTGCACACCGGACCGAAGGTCTCCTCGCGCATCAGGGTGCTCTCTTCGCTGCGCACTTTGACCGCGGTCGGCTGCAGGAAATAGCCCTCCCCCGGCAGCGCTTCGCCGCCGCAGACGATGGTATCGCCCTCGTCGCGGGCGGTCTGAATGAGCCGCAAAACTTTGTCATACTGCTGGCGGTTGGCCAGCGGCCCCATCAGCGTCCGTTCATCCAGCGGCGACCCCGGCGCAAAAGCGCTGAGCTTGTCTTTCAGCAGCGCCAGTACCGCATCCAGTTTTCCCTGCGGCAGATAAAAACGTTCCGCAGCGGCGCAAATCTGCCCCTGGTTCAGGTAGCCAGCTTCAATAATGCCGTTGACCATCGCCTCCGGCGTCAGGTCATCGAGGAACAGCGCGGCGTTTTTGCCCCCCAGCTCAAGGGTCACCCGTTTACCTGACGCACTGGCCGACTGCTGGACTTTTTCACCGGTGGCCACCGAGCCGGTGAAGCTCACCTTGGCGCAGGCCGGATGCGTAATCAGCCGCTGGGCAATCTCGCCGCCGGCGCCGTTGACCACGTTAATCACCCCATCCGGGATACCCACCGCTTTTGCCAGCTCCGCCACGCGCAGCAGCGTCAGCGGCGTATATTCGCTCGGCTTGAGGACGATGGTGCAGCCGCAGACCAGGGCCGCCGCCAGCTTCCAGATGGCAATCATGATGGAGAAGTTCCACGGCACGATGCCAACCACCACCCCCAGCGGCTGGCGGCGGGTAAAGGCGGTATATTTCTCCCCGGCCATCGATGGCAGCGAGACATCCAGCGTTTCACCGGTGACTTTCCCCGCCCAGCCGGCGAAGTAGCGCAGGAACGCCACCGACTGGTCCAGCTCGAGCATCCGCGCCAGCGTGATAGTTTTGCCGGAACAGAGACTTTCCAGCTGCGCCAGCGCTTCGCGATGCTCTGCCAGCGTGTCCGCCAGCTTCAGCAGCAGCGCGCCGCGCGCCAGCGTCGGCATCTCGCGCCACTGACTAAACGCCTGGCGGGCGCTCTCCATAGCGCGCTCCGCCTGGTCACTATCCGCCGCGGTGACTTCGGCAATCGCCTGCCCGGTCGCCGGGTTGATCACCGCGAACGGCGCGCCGCGGCCCGCCTCACGTTGACCGGCAATAAACTGCCCGTGCGGCTGGCGTAAGAAGGCGGTCACTTCCGCCAGTAAGGTTATCTCGCTCATCGTCAGCACCCGTTTTTCAGCAAAGTTAACCCATCACAGCACGGCTTCCCGCCGCAGCCTATCGTTCTAAAGAACGTCATTCTTCCGGACGATATTCAACGCCCGCGCGGCGTGCTGTGATGAGGGTCTTGAGCCAGGCAAGACCACAGGGTAACGCGATGAACATCAAGATCGATGCGCTGAACTACTACGGCGCGACGAAGAAATATCACCTCCATTTCCCGGCGCTACGGGAAGATATTGAAGCCGATGTGGTAATTATCGGCGGCGGCTTCTCTGGCATTAACACCGCCCTTGAGCTGGCGGAACAGGGGATCACCAACGTGGTGGTGCTGGAGGCGCGCCATCTCGGCTACGGCGGCACCGGGCGCAACGGCGGCCAGGTGATGGCCGGTATCGGCCACGATATCGAAGCGGTAAAAAAGCACGTCGGCAAAGAGGGGCTGGAGACGCTGTTTAAAATCGCCAACCTCGGCGCGGGCATCATTCGCGAACGCATCCGCAAATACAACATCGACGCCGATTTCGTGCCCGGCTACGGCTATCTCGCCTATAACCAGCGACAGCTTAAAACGCTGCGCCAGTGGGAGAAGGAGTTTAAAGCCGCTACCCCGGATGAAGAGATCGAACTGTATACCGGAAAAGAGGTGCAGCAGGTGGTGGGCTCCGAGGTCTACTGCGGCGCGCTGAAACATATGGGCGGCGGCCAGATCCATTCACTCAATATGCTGCTCGGTTCGGCGCAGGCCGCCCACTCGCTGGGGGTCAAGATTTTCGAATCCTCGCCGGTGGTGGAGGTGAATTACGGCAAACAGGTGCGGGTACGCACCGCGATGGGCAGCGTCAAAGCCGCCAAACTGCTGTGGGCCTGCGACAGTTTCCTCAACAATATGGAGCCGGAGATCTACAACAAGACGCTGGTCACTTACTCCTACCAGGTGTCGACCGAGCCGCTCTCCGATGAACTGATCGAGCGCATCAGCCCGCTGCGCGGCGCCTTCAGCGATATTCGCCCGGTAATTAACTACTACCGCGTCACCCGGGAAAACCGCCTGCTGTTCGGCAGCGCCACCCGCTTTGTGGAGTATACGCCGAACGATTTCGCCGCCTGGAACCGCACCTTGCTGGCGGAGGTCTTCCCCTATCTCAGGGATGTGAAGATCGATTTCGCCTGGGGCGGGCCGATGGCCTGCAGCGCCAACCTGTTCCCGCAGATCGGCACCCTACGCGATCACAACAACGTCTTTTACGTCCAGGGGTACTCCGGCTTCGGCGTCACCCCGTCGCACATCGTGTGCAAAATCCTCGCCGAAGGGATCAACGGCGGTTCCGACCGCTATCGCCTGCTGAGCAGCATCCCCCACGCGACCATCCACGGTCGTGACAGTCTGCGCTTGCTATTAGTCACGGCCGGAAAACTGATGCATCAAACCGCCGGTTTCTGGAAAGGCCGGAGTTAACCAGGAGAACGCTATGCACGCTTTTAAACTTAAACACCCGGTACCTGATCTGCAGCCGATCGGCAGCGTCAGCCTGCTCGGCGCGACGCCGACCGCCGGCGACCCGCAGGTAGCGGGCGCGATGATCTACGGCGAGCCGCAGGACGCCTTTACCTGCGGACTGTTTTCGTCCACTGAGGGGAGCTTTACCATGACCTATCCGTTTACCGAGCACGCCACCGTGCTGGAGGGCGAAGTGGAGCTGACCGTCGCCGGCGGCGAGCCGCAGCGCTTTGCGCCGGGCGACAGCTGGTTTGTTAAACAGGGCACCGAAGTGGAGTGGAAAATTCTGACGCCGCGCTTTGTGAAGCACTACCTGGCGAACGTCGAGACCCGCTAACAAACTGATAATGCCCGGCGGCGCATTACGCCTTCTCCGGGCTACCAAATCGCACAGCGCTGTAGCCCCGGTAAGCGGCAGCGCCCGCGGGGGGGGTTGAGGCCAAATTAAAGGCAGGCCGCACGGACCGTAGGCCGGATAAGGCGCAGCCGCCATCCGGCAGAAACAGGCGCAACGTGGCAAGACGGATGGCCCCGGTTTTCGGGGTCATATTGTTTATCCGCCGCGACATTCATCGACTGCGTCACAGAATCATGCGCCGCCCTCCACCTTCCGGACGATATTCGTTGAGCAGGATGCCCGCCTAAATTATGACTATCCGGGAGTGGCGCTGGCTATTCCCTGCCCTACCCCATTATTGTGCAGAGGTTGACTATGTTTAGTAACAGACTCGCCAGCCATCTTGAGCGCGGCGTCGTCGGCTTCCCGACCACCCTCGCCAGCTCCGTCGGGCTGATCATGGCCAGCCCGGTGATCCTGACGGTCACCAGCGGCTTCGGCATGGGCGGCGATACCTTCGCGCTGGCGGTGCTGCTGGCCTTTATTATGATGCAGGCGCAGGTCACCACCTTTGCCGAGGCGGCGACGCTCATTCCCACCACCGGTTCGGTGTACGACTATATCTCCTGCGGCATGGGCCGCTTCTTCGCTATCACCGGCGCGCTGTGCGCCTATCTGATCGTCCATATCTTCGCCGGGACGGCGGAGACGATCCTGGCGGGCATTATGGCGCTGGTGAACTTCGAGTCGATTAACGCCCAGATGGCCGCTCACCAGAACACCTGGATGGTGGGCGTCGGCATGGTGGTGATTTTCGGCTTGCTCAACGCCATCGGCGTGGAAATCTTCGGCAAGGTCGAAGTGGTGCTGACCTTCGGCATGTGGACCACGCTGACCATTTTCGGCCTGTGCGGCATTTTTATGGCGCCGGTGACTCATCTTTCCGGCTGGTTCGGCACGCCGCTGAACGTTAGCGATATCAACGGCCTGTTCGGCTATATCGGCATGGCGATGTTTATGTTCGTCGGTTGCGAACTGGTGACGCCGATGGCGCCGGAGATCAAACAGGCCCACCGCACCATACCGCGGGCGATGGCGCTGGGCCTGCTGGGGGTCGCCAGCTGCATGTTTATCTACGGCGCGGCGATCAACCGCCAGGTGGAGAATACCGTGCTCGACGCGGCCAACAACGTCCATCTGCTGGATACACCGATGGCGATCCCGGCCTTCGCCGAACGGGTGATGGGCCACGCCGGCCAGTACTGGCTGGGGGTCGGGCTACTGTTGGCCGGCTGCGCCACCATCAATACGCTGATGGCCGCCGTGCCGCGTATTATCTACGGCATGGCGCTGGACGGCGCGCTGCCCCGTTTCCTGACCTGGCTGCATCCGCGCTTTAAGACGCCGGTGATCGCCATTGCCATCGGGGTGGCGATCCCCTGCCTGCACGCCTGGTATCTGAACGGCGATCTGGACCGCATCGTGCCGCTGATCCTCGCCGCGGTCTGCGCCTGGGGCGTCGCCTATCTGCTGGTTACTCTGTCGATGGTGATGCTGCGCATTCGCCGCCCGGACCTGCCGCGCGCCTACCGCTCGCCGTGGTTCCCGCTGCCGCAGATTATCTCCAGCGTCGGGATCATCATCGCTATCGTCAATATCACGCCGCCCGGGATGGACAGCCGCCAGGTGCTGGTGCCGTTCGGCATAATGCTCGGCCTGACCGCCGCTTACGCCCTGTTCTGGACGGTGTGCGTGCAGCGCGTCAATCCGTTCAAGCCGCTGGTAGTGGAAGAGGTGGTGGAGCGCGCCATCAACAATTATGAAAAACAGACCCGCGGGGAGATGACGCCAGATGTCCTCCGTCCCCTGGTTTGAAACGCCGTTAATGAACGCGGTGCAGCGCGATCTGGCGGGCTGGCCCAGCGAAAAGCTGAGCGAACGCAGCGCGCTGCTGCGCTTGAACGACGCCACCGCCGTCACCTTCAGCGTGCGTCAGAAGCGGCTGTTTATGGCCAGCATTCACAGCTGCGAGTTTGTCGTCGAGGGGCCGGTGACCCGGCCCGTGCGCGGTAACATTCGCGCCCATCAATCCGGCTGGTGGAAACGCCAGCCGATCCGCTTTATCGGCGGCAAAGGCAGCGAGGAACTCGCCGGCTATCTCAACGGTTTTCCTAATCTCCAGCAGACCTTAAGCGAGCTGGATTACCGCCGCTTTTCGCTGACCTTTGATAGTAGCGGCTGGCGCTGCAGCATTGAACCCTGGGCCGCCAGCGAAGTGGTCTGTAAAATGCCGCCGCTGCGCCGTTATCTGCGGCTGGAAGCGCAGCAGCGGATGCTGCTGCTCAGCGTGCTGGCGATGGTTAATCAGGCAGTAAGGCAGTGGATGCATGAGTGAGCCGGATGCCCGCGCCATCACGCGCCGATCAGACTCTCCAGAGGAATGCCGAACTGTGCGTGAAGCCGGCGAATCATCGGGAGCGTCAGGTTGCGCGTACCATTGAGAATTTCATACACGCGATTCGATTTACCAATCGCCGGCTCCAGATCTTTGACGGTCAGCCCCTGCTGCTCCATGCGAAACTTGATCGCCTCTATCGGCGTCGGCGGCTCGATGGGATAGTGCTTTTTTTCATATTCAGCAATCAGCAGGCACATCACCTCAAAAAAATCCCCTTCCGGCGTGTCCGGCGCAGGTTCATTATCAAAAAAAGGTTCAACCGCGCGTAACGCGGCCTCGTAATCTTGTTCAGTGCGGATAGGCTTCACATTCATCATTTACTTCCTCTCTATCGTCTCAGCGTTTATCTCGTCATATTCCTTATGCGAACCGATAAACTTAACGAACACCCACCCCCGCAGATAAGCAACGGCTACGATTAACCGGTAATCATTTCCTTTAATGTTGAATACCACCCGCTTATTTTTCAGAATACTTGCGCTGCGGTATTGGTCCTTTATCTCCGCCGGGGTTTTCCAGTCTGCTTTTGTCGCTTCGTCTACCCAGGCCTTTAGCGGTTGTTCAGCGTCGGGATTCTCCGCCCAGAAGTCCCTTAAGGTTTTCACTGAGATTATCTTCATGGGCAGAGACTAGTCCCATTTCGGGACTAAGTAAAGTAAAAGTCCCATATTGGGACTTTAGGGATCAACGTGAGCGTGAGCGACTATTGCAGGCCAAACTGCTGCGCCAGCCGATCGATGGCCTGGCGCTGGAACTGCGCGAACGTGGCGCGCGGCTGCTGCTGTTGAATAAATTCCAGCAGCGGATCCTGGACCTCGGTGCGGATGCCGCTCAGGGCTTCCATCACCGCCAGGCCGCAGAACGGCACGTAGGACTCGGCGTAGCCGCCCTCGTGCACCATCACCAGTTTCCCGCCGCACAGGCGATCCGCCGCCTGCTTGACCTGTTCGGTCATCGCCCGGAAGCTATCGCTGTGCAGCTGCATCCGCGCTAATGGATCCATGGCGTTGGCGTCATAGCCGCAGGCGATGATGATCAGCTCCGGCTCAAAACGCGCCAGCGCCGGAATAACGATAGTTTCCAGCGCATAGCGCCAGCTGTCATCCCCCGCCCCGGCCAACAGCGGAATATTGATGTTGTAACCTTCGCCCGCGCCCACGCCGCGATCGTCCTCGCCGGCGTAGCCCGGCGGGAAGCAGCCGTCCTGATGCAAGGAGATAGTCAGTACGTCGTCGCGCTGCAGGTAGATATGCTGGGTGCCGTTGCCGTGGTGAACATCCCAGTCAATGATCGCCACCTTGCCCAGCCCCAGCTGCGCTTTCGCTCGCTCGACGGCAATGGGAATATTGGCGAGGAAACAAAATCCCATCGACTGGTCCGGCAGGCAGTGGTGTCCGGGCGGGCGCGACAGCGAATAGGCGTTATCCAGCTCCCCCTTCAGCACCGCTTCCACCGCCGCACAGGCCAGCCCGGCGGAAAGACAAGCAATTTCATAACTGCCCGGCCCCAGCGGCGCCTCTTTGCCGAGCATGCCGCCGCCGTTATCGCTTATCGCCTTGAAGCGCTCCAGATAGCTGTCGGGGTGGATCCGCCGCAGGTCCTCAAGGCTCGCCGGCGCCGCGCTGCGCAGCGCCAGCTGCGGCGTCAGCCCGGAGACATCCATCAGGTTTTTCATCCGCCGTTTGGTCTCTGGCGATTCAGCATGACCGCCGCCGGCGGGCGGCTGTACCCACCCGCCCACCGGCAGCGTCACCGCGTGCAGACCGGTACTGTGCCAGAAACAACGTTCATCAAAGAAGAAACCGGTTTTTCTTTTCACTCTATCCTCCCGTGGGCTAAGCCTTCCCGGCGGCGGACGCCGCCACAATTAAAATCAGTGACAGCAGCGCGCAGACGCCTGCCACCGCCAGCAGCGGGTCGGCGCTGGCGAAGTGTTGTAGTAAGGCCCCCGCAAGCGCCGGGCCAGCCGCCATGCCGCCGCCGATCACCAGATTGATGCTGTTCATCAGCCGACCGCTGTTATCGAGCCCGGCCACGCGGGCGAGAATAAAGGGCAGCACGAAGGTCCAGGTGAACTTAAACAGCAGCGCCGCGATGGCGTAACGCACCAGCAGCGGCTGGCCGATCAGCAGCCCAACGCTGACGATCAACAGGCCGTAGCCCAGCCACACCGGTAAACGATCGGCCCGCCGGGTGCCGCGCAGGGCCGCGCCGCCGGCGCCGATAATGCCGCAAACCGTCGCCGCCGCCAGCACCAGACCGACCTGCGTCGGGCTCAGCCCCGCCGCGCTGCCGATGGTGCCGATAAAGGTCCACACGGCGCTAAGGCTGATATAGAAAGTGAGCACCGCCAGCACCGCCAGCGCCTGACGCCACAGCGCCGTCGACGGCTGCTGGCGGGAGACTGAAAGCGGTTGAAAGCGCGGAGGGAAAGCGGATACCAGCGGCAAACAGCAGAGCATGATGGCGGCGAGGATCAGATACACCACCTTCAGGCCAAAGGTCGCGAACAGGTCGGGCAGCGCCAGCAGGCCAAGCATCCCTAACAGCAGTTGCCCGAGCACCCAGAAGGCGTAGACCCGCGACGGGTTCGGCGTTCCGGCCGCGCAGCTGATGCACAAAATCATCAACGTGCCGCCCGCCAGCGAGGCGATAAAGCGCGCCGCCAGCAGCGTCTCGTACTGGGTGACCACCGCCGAGGCGAGGTTGGCGGCCAGAAACACCACCCCGGCCGTCAGGGCAACCCGCCGCCAGTCGAGGCGGCTCATCCACCACCACGCCGGGAGCGTCGCCAGGCTCATCGCCCCCAGCTCCGCTGAGAACAGCCAGCCGATCTGCCCGGGTTTTAGCTGCCATTCGCTGGCCAGCTGCGCCGCCACCGCCGGCGCGGTCATCAGAATACCCGGCGCAATAGCGGCAAAAATCACGATCGCCGCCAGCAAACGCAGGGACACCATCAGCCCGGCGGGCCGGGAAAGCGCATTATCAGTGAGAGGTGTACTCGACATCGTAGGGCGTGCTCCGGTCAAAAAAGCCTCCCCCCGGAGGATCCTCCAGGGAGTGATACCCACAGGCATCAGGAAAACGCCGTGCTGCCACGGCGCGCGCGGGATGCGAAAGTCAGATTACAGATGCAGCGTACGCTGAGCGGCCGGCATCCAGGTTCGGGAAACCAGTTCGGTACGATTGACCACTTCGGTCTTGGCGAAAATATTGCGCAGGTGCGTTTTTACCGTCGAGAGCGAGATATCCAGCTGGCGGGCAATCAGCTTATTGCTGGCGCCTTCGCGCACCATGCCGACGATTTCCCGCTCTTTCGCCGTCAGGATGGCGGGCAGATCATCTTCTTCCTGCAGGCAGTCGCGAATGGCCAGCTCTACCAGCGGCAGCACCGCCTGGGCCCGCTGGCGCTCTTCGCTGGAGAAAGGCACGTCGCGCATCAGCGAGATACCGGCGACGATCCGCCGCTCGCGGCGGATAAAGATCTCGGTCATGTCGCGCACGTTATTCGGCAACATAAATTCATGATAGTAATGCCGGTTGCGGTCGCAGAGCCGCGGCGTCATCGCCGCCACGGTGGTGTTCTGGTGGCTAAAGTGCGACGGCAGAAGCGGATCCAGCGGCTGAAAGTTTTCCAGATATTGTTGGTGCGTATTATCGGAAATATTATGCAATATATAGTTTTCGGGTTTTAAACGATTATTTACTCGATAAAACACCGCTGAAGTTAGTGGAATTAACTGGGAAATAGTCTGTAAACAACGGGCTATTATCGCATCATTACGGCTGGCTTTTAACAAAGCAGACATGATAGGGCCTCCCCGTCGAGATGATGGTACATGACACATGGATGACTACTGATAATTGAAGCATACATTTCACATTTAAGTAACACAATCGTTAACATATTAACAATGTGATAGCCGTTACAAAATTTTCAGCAATACATTGTTATATAAAGCATTTAAAAAACACCCCGGCCATGCTTTACGATAGCGGCGTTAAAACATAAACAAATAAGATTAACACCCGGCGTACCTGCCCCTGGTGATAAAAAAACCCTATTCCCGACGCGTGATTCTCATCCTAAAGAACGATGGATTTTTGTTTTTTTTCACTTATACCCTTAACAGGATGCATTTAATTTTCGCCGCGGCTTAATCATGTGATTACGCCTGACCCGCTGTTGCCAAAATAATATCAACAGTACCGGTCACTAACCGAGGATAAGCCGATGCTGAATATCGCCGCCCTGCGCCAGCAGCAAATTCCGCTGGCCGCTGAGCCGCGCTCGCCGGTGCCGTTTCATATTCTGATGAAGCCGATTGGCCCCGCCTGCAATCTCGCCTGCCGCTATTGCTATTACCCGCAGGACGAAACGTCGGTCAACAAGATGGATGACGCGCGGCTGGAGCAGTTTATCCGCCGCTATATTGCCGCCCAGCCCGCCGGCGCGCGGGAAATCAACTTTGTCTGGCAGGGCGGTGAGCCGCTGCTGGCCGGCCTGAGCTTCTACAAAAAAGCGCTCGCCCTGCAGGCGCGCTATGCCCCCGACGGCGTGACTATCAGCAACAGCCTGCAGACCAACGGGACGCTGATCAACGACGCATGGTGCCGACTGTTCCGCGAACATGGCTTTATTATCGGGTTGAGCCTCGAAGGCAACGAAGCGCTGCAGGACTACCATCGTCCGGATAAACGCGGCCGGTCGACCTGGTCGGCGGCGCTGCGCGGCATTGACCTGCTCCATCAGCATCAGGTGGACTTTAATCTGCTGGTGGTGGTGCATAACGAGATGGCGGCCCACGCGGCGGCGATTTATGACCGGCTGGTCAGCCTCGGCGCGCGCTATCTGCAGTTTCAGCCGCTGATGAGCGAAGGCGCGGCCCTGCGCGAAGGATACCAGCTCAGCGCCGATAACTGGGGACGTTTTATGGTCGGCATCTGGCGACAGTGGCGGAAGCGCTGCGATAGAGGGCGGGTGTTCGTTATCAATATCGAACAGGCGTGGGCGCAGTATTTCACTCATACCAGCGGCAGCTGCGTGCACAGCGCCCGCTGCGGCAGCAACCTGGTGATGGAGCTCGACGGACAGCTCTACGCCTGCGACCACCTGATCAACGCCGAACATCGGCTGGGTCGCCTTGACGAGCAGACGCTTGCCGCCGCAGTTGACGCCTCGGTGCAACTGCCGTTCGGTCAGCAGAAAAGTCTGCGCCGCGAATGCCAGACTTGCTCGGTAAAAATGGTCTGCCAGGGCGGCTGCCCGGCGCATCTCAACGCCGCAGGCAACAACCGCCTCTGCGGAGGCTACTACCGCTTCTTTAGCGACATCCTCGCACCATTACGCCCCTTTTCCCGCGACCTTAATGGCCTGAAGGCCTGGCGGGCCGCGTTTGTTGGGACTGCGCATACTGCGTAGCGCCTTACCCTGATGATATCCCCCTCTGAACAGGAGAGTCAGTCGTGAACAAAAAAGCCATGGCCGCGGCGGTCAGCATGATCCTCGCCGGTGGCGCGCACGCCGCGCAGCAGGAGCGTCCAAACGTCATCGTGATTATCGCCGATGATATGGGCTACTCGGACATCAGCCCCTTTGGCGGCGAGATCCCCACCCCCAACCTGCAGGCGATGGCCGAGCAGGGAATGCGCATGAGCCAGTATTACACCTCGCCGATGTCGGCCCCGGCGCGCTCAATGCTGCTCACCGGCAACAGTAACCAGCAGGCTGGGATGGGCGGCATGTGGTGGTACGACAGCACCATTGGCAAGGAGGGCTACGAGCTGCGGCTGACCGACCGCGTCACCACCATGGCCGAGCGCTTTAAAGACGCGGGGTATAACACCCTGATGGCCGGTAAATGGCACCTCGGTTTTGTTCCCGGCGCCACGCCGAAAGATCGCGGCTTTAATCACGCCTTCGCCTTTATGGGCGGCGGCACCAGCCACTTTAACGACGCGATACCGCTGGGGACCGTTGAAGCCTTCCACACCTACTACACCCGCGACGGCGAGCGCGTCTCCCTACCGGATGATTTTTACTCCAGCGAAGCCTACGCCCGCCAGATGAACAGCCGCATCAAAGCGAACAGCCGGTCTTCGCCTGGCTGGCCTTCACCGCCCCTCATGATCCCCTGCAGGCGCCGGACGAGTGGATTAAGCGCTTCAAAGGCCAGTATGAGCAGGGTTACGCCGAGGTCTATCGCCAGCGCATCGCCCGCCTGAAAGCGCTGGGAATTATCCATGACGATACCCCGCTGCCGCATCTGGAGCTGGATAAAGAATGGGAGGCGCTAACGCCAGAGCAGCAGAAATATACGGCAAAAGTGATGCAGGTATATGCGGCGATGATCGCCAATATGGACGCGCAAATCGGCACCCTGATGGAGACGCTGAAACAAACCGGGCGCGATAAAAATACCCTGCTGGTCTTTTTAACCGATAACGGCGCCAACCCGGCGCAGGGTTTCTACTACGAATCTACCCCGGAATTCTGGAAGCAGTTCGATAACAGCTATGACAACGTCGGCCGCAAAGGATCATTTGTCTCCTACGGCCCGCACTGGGCCAACGTCAGCAACGCCCCCTACGCCAATTATCACAAAACCACCAGCGCCCAGGGCGGCATCAATACCGACTTTATGATCTCCGGTCCCGGGATCTCCCGCCACGGTAAAATCGACGCCTCGACGATGGCGGTGTATGACGTGGCGCCGACGCTATATGAGTTCGCCGGCATCGATCCGAACAAGTCGCTGGCGAAGAAGCCGGTGTTGCCGATGATCGGCGTCAGCTTTAAGCGCTATCTCACCGGCGAAGTACAGGAGCCGCCGCGCGGCAACTACGGGGTTGAACTGCATCATCAGGCGGCCTGGGTCGATGGCGAATGGAAGCTGCGACGGCTGGTGCCGCGCGGCCTCACCGCCGGCGACGCGCCGTGGCAGCTGTTTAATCTGCACGACGACCCGCTGGAGACGCATGATGTCGCGGCCGAACATCCCGATCGGGTCAAAGCCATGAGCGAGGCCTACGAGGCATTTGCTAAGCGCACCATGGTTACCAAAGCGCAGGGCAAAATGATCGACTACGTCGGTATCGATAGCAAAACCGGGCGCTATCTGGCGGTCGACCCCGCCACCATGAAGCCGGTGCCTGCGCCGCAGGCGATCCCTGTGAGCGAGATCCATTAACCGCCACGGCTATCGTTCTTCCGGGCGATAGCCGGGACCTGACGCGCTTTTTAAGGTAATCGGAAACCCCATTACAGGAGAGTGCGGATGGCGAGAGTCGTGGTGATAACCGGCGGTGGAACCGGAATTGGCGCCGCCTGCGCGCGGCTGATGCGCGCCGCGGGCGACCGGGTGTTTATTACCGGCCGGCGCGAAGCGCCGCTGCAGGCTGTCGCCAATGAGACCGGCGCCACGGCGCTGGTGGGCGATGCCGCCGACGGCGAGGTGTGGCGCCAGCGGCTGCTACCGGCGATCCTCGACCAGACCGGCGGGATTGATGTCCTCATCTGCAGCGCTGGCGGGATGGGCAACAGCCCCGCCGCCGAGACCAGCGACCGCCAATGGCGCGAGGCGCTGGACGGCAATCTCACCAGCGCCTTCGCCAGCGTTCGCGCCTGTCTGCCTTCGCTGATTGCCCGCCGCGGCAATGTGCTGTTTGTCGCCTCCATCGCCTCTCTGGCCGCCGGGCCGCAGGCCTGCGGCTACGTCACCGCCAAACACGCTTTAATCGGCCTGATGCGCTCCGTCGCCCGCGATTATGGCCCCCAGGGGGTACGCGCTAACGCTATCTGTCCCGGCTGGGTCACGACGCCGATGGCGGATGAAGAGATGCACCCGCTGATGCAGGCGGAAGGGCTGTCGCTGACTGAGGCTTATCAGCGGGTGTGCCGCGACGTTCCGCTGCGCCGCCCCGCCAGCCCCGAGGAGATAGCCGAGGCCTGTCAGTTTCTCTGCTCTCCGCAGGCCGCCATCATCAGCGGCGCTACGCTGGTCGCCGACGGCGGGGCCAGTATCGTCGATGTTCCCACTCTGGCGTTTGCCTAACGCCCTACTCTGTTCAGGAGCCCCTATGACTTCAGAAGCCGTATTTATCCAGGTCGGCGCGCTGGCCGATGGTTTTGCGCCGCACGGTAACCTGCTGGCTACCGCCAGCCTGCCCGCAGGCGAAAACTTTACCTTTTATGTCGCCGGGAGCGAGCCGCAGCAGCTGGTTATCGAAGATGAGCAGACGCTAAGCTGGAACGGCAAGCGCGCCCCCTGGCGGGCGACCGCCCTGCGCCCGGACATTCTGTTTATCGACTTCCTTGACCCGGAGCGGGATAACGCCAGCATTAGCGCGGTATGCAACCTGACGCAGCGCAATGCCACGCTGGTATACGGCCAGCTGCCGGACGAAGCCGCCGCGCGGCTGGACGCCTTCAGCCGGGTAGAACAAGGGTTGCCGCTGACCGCGGTTGAGGCCCGTTTCGTCTTCGCCCGCCTGGATGCCCAGCCGGGGCCGCTGCCGGGCTTTACCGATGCGCTCATTGGCATGCGCAATCAGTACACCTACAGCCCGACCGAGCGCTATGAGCACATCTATCTCAACGACAATTTTTACGCCTGGCAGTGTCTGGACGGTGTGGAAAAGGGGCTGGCGGATGTCGATCGCTGCCACTATGTGCAGGTGGCGGAGGATCTCTATTTGTTCGTCTGGCGGGAGAAAATCATTCCCACGCTGGGGGTGATCCTCATCGATCTGCAGCAGATGCGCACTGACGGCAAGATCATGGGCTATCAGGGCAGCGATTTCGGCGCCCTCAGCAATTTCCCGGTCGGCGCCAGCGCGAAGATCCTCAACGTCACCCGCCATCAGGAATAGTAGGGCGCCGCCGGGCACGCTTTCAGGCACCGCACCCGTCATTTCGCCGGGTGGCGGCTGCGCCTTACCCGGCCTACCGGGGCCTCTCACAGGCTCACACCTCGCAGGCCCGGTAAGCGCAGCGCCACCGGGCGATGCCATCAGGCACAGAGCCGCTTTATTGTCGGGTGGCGGCTGGCGTCTTACCCGGCCTACGGTCCGTAGCAGCCATCCGTTAACTTACACACT
>ERZ856578.3848-NODE-3848-length-21445-cov-3.506365_pt1 | contig 21445 bp, 19 predicted proteins | sample MGYA00514384_ERZ856578 | MGnify/ENA primary metagenome ERZ856578 (study PRJEB29103, sample SAMN06111958) | human gut metagenome | biome: human gut; feature: ankylosing spondylitis patient; material: healthy_person | host: Homo sapiens | place: China:Hangzhou... | reverse complement strand
TCAATTTGGGAGGAGGTATCACATTGCCCGTTTCCGTACTGAGTTATCTGTAGGTCGAACGAAAATACAGCCCGTCTTTCAGTCAATTGTTCCAATCTCCTTCCCCTGTGCGTACTTTTGATAGGCAGAGGGGGACATTCCCTTGATTTTTTTGAAAGCGCGCGAAAAATAGAGGGGATCGGAAAACCCGACTGAATTGGCGATCTCCGTGACGGTATACGCCTTCCTGTGCAGCAGGCCGCAGGCTTCATTGATGCGGTAGCGCTGCAAAAACGCGTGCGGGGATATATCAAAATGAGCGAGGAAGGCCCGATAAAGCTGGCTGCGGCTTACACCGGCGTACCGCGCGATATCCTGCACCTGGATATTGCTGGCGTAATTGTACTGGATAAAGCGCAGGGCCTGATGCAGATATTCCTGTGTACCATAAATCGGGGCGGGGTCCCCCGCCCTTTTCATCAGATGGCCCAGGAAGAGATATAAATATCCGGCCATGCAGGCGTCGGCGGCGGGGGTATTGCCGCTCGATTCATAAATGCGCAGCAGCAGGGATTTGCAGTCCTCGGGCGAAGAGGGCCGCAGAACGGGACGGTCGTGAGTGAAGCCCGTCATCTGCACCATGCGGCGCGCTTCGGTGCCGTTGAATCCTACCCAATAATATTCCCATGGATCCAGATGGTCGGCGACATAGCAGACGACCTGGGACGGGAACACCGCAAACAGGTCCCCTTTGGTCAGATGGTAGGTTTTTCCGCCGCCGGTATACCACCCCTCCCCCGACTCAATGTAGTGGAGCAGGTAGTGGTCCCGCAGGGCCGGCCCCCACGTATACCCGGGCGCGCATTTCTGATAGCCCGTGTTGTATACTGCGAGAGCCAGGTTCTCTTTGAGCGTGTTTTTAAAGGAGTGCTTGACATCCTCCATGGAGCGTCCCTCCGTTTCCCGGTCCAGTATACCCCTTTATGCAACAAATGTCCATAATTTTGCTGTTTTCCACCGTTGCCAAAAACGGCGGATGTCTTATAATAGAAAATATCTTGGTTATGGTATGTAGAGAAGGAGGAACAAAAGATGCCTTCGAGCAAAGAACTGCTCAAAGCGCTGGACGGCGGGGCGTTTGACGCGCTGTTTGCCCGGCTGTACGGTCCCGGCAGCCTCCCCTATCAGCGCAAACGCTACGGCGGCGCCGTCAAGGCCTTTGTGGACTGCTTTGGGGACCGGGCGGACCTGCGCCTGTTCTCCGCGCCCGGACGTCCCGAGATCGGCGGCAATCACACCGACCACAATCACGGCCGGGTGTTGGCCGCCAGTGTGAATCTCGACGTGATCGCGGTGGCTGCCCCCTGTTCCGGCGGACGGGTCCGCGTCCAGTCGAAGGGATATCCTATGGACGTGGTGGAGCTGGAAGAGCTGTCCGTCAAACCGGAGGAACGGAACCGTTCGGCGGCGCTGGTACGGGGGATGGCGGCCCGATTCCGGGAAAAAGGGTTTGCTGTCGGCGGATTTGACGCTTACACTACCTCTGATGTCCTCAAAGGCTCCGGCCTCTCCTCTTCCGCCGCGTTCGAGGTTTTGCTCGGTACCATTCTCAGTCATCTCTACAACGGCGGGACCGTATCGCCCGTGGAGGTGGCCAAAGCGGCTCAATTCGCGGAAAACGCGTATTTCGGCAAGCCGAGCGGCTTGATGGATCAGATGGCTTCCTCCGTCGGCGGCATCATCACCATCGATTTCGCCGACACCGAACAGCCGGTCATCCGCCAGGCAGCTTTCGATTTTGCCGCAAGCGGCCACAAACTCTGTATTGTGGACACGGGAGGCAACCACGCGGACCTGACGCATGAATACGCGGCCGTTCCGGCCGAAATGAAAGCGGTCGCCAATAGCCTCGGCGTCGATTTCCTGCGGCAGACCTCGCTCGACGCGCTGATCCCCCGGATTCCCGAGCTGCGCCGCCTCCATGGCGACCGCGCGGTGCTGCGGGCCTTTCATTTTCTGCAGGATAACGACCGGGTCGTCCGGCAGGTAGCGGCCCTGGAGGCGGGGCATTTCGAGGAATTCAAGCGCCTGGTGATCGAATCGGGCCACTCCTCGTTCGAATACCTGCAAAATGTCTACACCTCCAGCGACGTGGCTTTCCAGGGGCTGTCCCTGGCCTTGTGCCTGGCGCAATTGCTGCTCGACGGTCGGGGCGCCTGGCGGGTCCACGGCGGCGGCTTCGGCGGCACCACACAGAATTTCGTGCCAGACGATCTGCTCGACTCCTTCCGGGAGACGATGGAGGGCGTATTTGGAAAGGGAAGCTGCCACTGCCTGACGATCCGTCCCTGCGGCGGTATCTGCGTGGAGGCCTGACATTCATACCAAACAATCGGAAAGGACGCGCGCCGCTATGGCTGAACTGAGAAAACATCCGCTGACGAACGACTGGATCATGATCGCCTCCCACCGGCAGGGACGCCCTCAGATGCCCAAAGACTACTGCCCCTTCTGTCCGGGATCCGGCAAGGTCCCGGACCATTTCGATGTCTATAAATACGATAACGATTTTCCCGCCTTGTCGCAGGACCCGCCCGTTCCCGATCCGGTGGCGACGGATTTCTTTGAGACGGCGCCGGCTTACGGAAAATGCGAGGTGATCCTCTATTCCCCCGAGCATACCATCACCTTGCCGGAGCTCCCCACCTCCCATATTCAAAAGCTCGTCGACCTCTGGGTGGAACGGTATGAGGCCATCTCCACGGACGAAAACATCCAGTATGTTTTTATCTTTGAGAACCGCGGCGACGTGGTGGGGGTGACGATGCCCCATCCCCATGGCCAGATCTACGGCTACCCCTTCATACCCAAGAAAATCGAGCTCGAGTTGGACAACGCCAAACGATATATGGATGAAAAAGGGCACTGCCTGTTCTGTGACATGCTGGAGGCGGAGGTCACCTTTAAACAGCGGATCATTTTCCGCAACGAGCATTTCACCGTCTTCCTCCCCTTCTTTACTGAATATCCCTATGGCGTTTATATCATCAGCAACGCCCACAAATCCAATATCGCGCAGTTTGACGAGGAGGAACGCGCCGCATTGGCCGAAACCCTGCGGCGGACGACCGGTATGCTGGACAGCCTGTTCGGATACAAGTTCCCCTATATGATGTGCATGTATAACGAGCCGGTGAACAGCGCAGACGCATCCGCCTACTATCATTTCCACATCGCCTTCTATCCGCCGATGCGCAGCGCTGACAAGATCAAATTCAACGCCTCGAGCGAGACCGGCGCCTGGGCCCACTGCAATCCCACCTGCCCGGAGGAAACGTCGAAGGAATTGCGCGCCGCTTATGAGCGCTACATGGAAGCACAGGCCTGACCCCCCCAAAAAAACCACCCCCGCCCTTCTCCATCGGAAGGGCGGGGGTGGTTTTGCTCTCCTTTTTTTCCTTCTGCGGCGGCCTTTTTTCACAGAAAGGCCGCTTGTATTTGGGATGGGCGGCATGATAGGCCCGGCAGGCCCCACAGTCGCCGCGGCGCTTGCAGGCTTTCCATTTGCAGGGACATTCGTCTTTTTTCATGGATACCTCCTGTGTCGTCCTATCTATCAGTATACCGGATGCCGGACGGTTTGTGTGGAGCCAGATTTATCCGGACAAATGGGGCAAATTTTCAGAAAACAGGGATATTCCGCGGTTTGTCCCGACTATATATGATATACAGCGTTGCGATACCAGCCCAATACGGAGGCGACCAAGGCATGTACAAAACCATACGAATCCGAAAGGCTCTCGCCGGCGCGATGGCGGCGGTGATGGCCGTCGCGGCGAGCGGCGGCTTAGCGCTCGGGGTCATCGCTGCCGTGCAGGCGGACGCGGAGGCGAAGGTAGAAGACCGGATCGACCTGCCCATCATCATGTACCACGGCCTGCTCAAGGAAGAGAAGCGGCAGGGCCAATTCATCATTTCACCCAACCTGTTCGAACAGGATCTGCGATATCTCCAGGAAAACGGCTATACCACCGTCGTCATCGCGGATCTGATCGCCTATGTGCAGGACGGAAAGCCTCTTCCGGAAAAGCCGGTGATGCTGACATTTGACGACGGGTATTACAACAATTACCTGTACGCCTTTCCCCTTCTCAAGCAGTACAACTGCAAAATGGTACTCTCCCCTATCGGCCGGTATACCGACGAGTACACCCAGAACAAGGATACCCACGCCAACTACGCCCATTGCAGCTGGGATGCGGTCCGGGAAATGATGGCCTCCGGCCTGGTGGAATTCCAGAACCACTCCTACAACCTGCATTCCATCGACAGCGGACGGAAGGGGGCCAAAAAGAAAGCTGTCGAAAGCCTGGTGGATTACCGCACCCTGCTGGTGGAGGACGTGATGAAGATGCAAACCCGCATGCGGGAGGAAACCGGTTATACCCCCACCGCCTTCGTCTATCCCTTTGGGGCGGTGAGCAGCGAATCCCTTCCCATCCTCAAGGAACTCGGTTTCCAGGCCACCCTGATTTGCGAAAGCCATATCAACGCCATCACCCGCGATCCGGAATGCCTGTATGGGCTCGGCCGCTATCGCCGCCCGGCGAAAACCGGATCGGAGGCCTTTTTCAAAAAAATACTGCCAAAGGAGTCGTGAACGTATGCCGCGCATTTATCTGAGCCCTTCCCTTCAGCAGAACAACCCCTATGTGATCGGTGGTTCGGAGGAATATTACATGAACCTCGTCGCCGACGCCATGGAGCCCTATCTCCTCTCATCCGGCATCGCCTTTACGCGCAACGATCCGGAACAGACGCTTTCCCAGGTGATCGCACAGTCCAACGCGGGCGATTATGACCTCCATCTCGCCCTGCATTCCAATGCCGCAGGCGAAGCCAACGCCGGACAGGTGCGTGGAACCGACGTATACTACTACACCAACAGCACGGAAGGGAAACGTGCCGCCGACATCATCGCAGAAAACTTCAAAAACATCTACCCTGATCCCAGCCGGGTCCGGAGCGTCCCTACCAGCTCGCTGGCCGAAGTAGTCCGCACCCGCGCCCCCTCGGTGCTGGTGGAGATCGCCTATCACGACAATGTGCAGGACGCGGAATGGATCCGGGATAATATCAACGCCATCGCCCGCAATCTGGTCCAGTCCCTCACCCAGTATTTCGGCATCCCCTTTATCGAGGCACAGCCCGCCAGGGAAGGACGGGTGGACACCGTCCGGGGCAACTTGAATCTGCGCAGCCGTCCCAGCATGGATGCGCCGATCCTCACCACCATTCCCGACGGTTCCGCCGTGACCGTGTACGGCCAGTGGCAGGACTGGTATGTCGTCAACTATATGGGGACGATCGGGTACGCCAGCAGCCGCTATATCGAGGTATGACACACCAAAAAACCGTCCGCGGGCCGTAGGGCTCGCGGACGGTTTTTCAGTGCTTCAAGATGCCGAGGAACAACAAGACAAACCCTGCCGCGATCAGCAGGACGGCTATGGAACAGAGCTGGAAACGGCCGGCGGATGCCGGTTTCCCCTGGTCATCCAGCCGGAAGCGCCAGAGCCTGTAATGGGTTTCGGGTTTGTACACGATCCAGCCGGCCGCCGCGAAGCAGGCCATGGAGCCCATACCCCACCAGCCGGAGAGGAAGGCTGCGGTTCCGGCGGAAAACAGGATCAGCAGCACGCAGACCCCCAAAAAGGCCGTCCGGAACTGCCCCGGCAGCCGCCGGTACGCCTTCCGCTTTTGGGCATCGGCGGCAGGTGACCCGGGCTTCACGGACGCCCGGAGAGCACCGGCGGGTTTTACCGGCCCGGGAGAGGCCATATCCCGTCGGGGACAGTTCCCCTTCCGGCCGTCGGGCGCCGTTACAGCGGGGCCTGATGCGAAATCCTCTGTTTTTTTCTCATCTCCCATCCCGTTTTCCTCCCGTCAGAAGCCGTAGCTCGGGAAAACAGGGCCCTGGGAAACCGGCGGAGGCGGGGGCAGCTGGCCGAAATCCTCCCACGTCAGTTTGCCGCTGCGGATGGCGGCGTCCTTGAGGGTGTCGTAAATACCGGCATGCGCCGTCCAGATGTAGGGATTGACGTACAGGATCCCCAAAATCCCGCAGGTGATCGACGACAGCAGCTCCCAGCCAATGAAACTCAGGTCGAACACAAACAGCTCCACCTTGGCGCCGTCGGTCAGGATCTCGCTCATTTTCATGGCTCTGGACGGCGGGAGGTTGGGATTTTCGCAGAGTATGTATTCCGTCATACTGTAGGCGTAGCTCTTGACGATCCCCATGATCCCGCAGGTGATGAGCCCCCACAGGAAAACCATCAGTTCCCGCAGGATCATGGTTTTCACCGCCGGGAGGTAGATCCGGAACCCGGCGAACATATCGCCGATGTTCGGGTATTCCCCCCGTCCGTAACGCAGGAACCAACCCCGCGCTCCGACCGTGAGCACATTCCCGACGAAGATGCCGTACAGGAGGATCAGGACAAACAGCACAACGAAAACGGTGCTGAATATCGCCAAAATCCTGGAAGGCAGCTCGAAATGTCCCAAATCCATGTTGATCTCGCTTCCAAACCGGAATTCCAAAAAAGAACCGGATATGCCGCCGAACAGGCCGGCGAGGAACAGGACCAGGATGGCATTGCCGCTGCCCCCGTTCAGACGGGCTTTGGCCATGTCCTTGATATAGGTACGATTAAACATGCGCGAACCTCCTCTTGCAGATAGGAAAAAGGCGGGGCATCCCCTCTATGCCCCGCCTTTCCCGGGAATTTTATTCCGCCGTTTTATCTGTTTCCGGGGAATCCGCTTCTTTCCCCAGAAATTCCGGGATTTTCATGCCGGCCATTTTGAAGGTCTCGCTCAGGGGCGGGATCGACTTCATCATCCCTGACAGGAAATTGGCCGTGGTGGAGGACCCGTTTTCGCCGTTCATGCTGTCCCAGACCGTGATCTTGTCGATGTTCAGGTTCTTGACGGCCTCGACCTGGATCCGGGTCAGCTCCTCGATCTTATCGGTCAGCAGGAGCTGTACGGCGGAATCCGCGTTCCCGCCGGCCGCCTGGACGATTGCGGCGAAGCCCTCGGCCTGCTTGGACAGGATTTCCTGAACGCCGCGGGCCTGCGCTTCCATCTTGGCAAAGATGGCATCCGCCTCGCCCTTGGCCAGGGCGCGGGCCTGCTCGGCCTGGGCCTCGGCTTCCAGAACCTTCTTTTCCTTTTCGATCTGGGCTTTGACGATGACATCGGCCTGCTGGGTTGCGAGCTCACGGGCGGCACGGGCCTTTTCAGCCGCCTGCTCGGCGGCGTAAGCCTCTTCCTTGGCCTTGGCTTCGGCCAGCTTCTCGGCCGTTACGGCACGGCGCTGGGCTTCCGCCTCCAGTTCGCGGCGGGTGGCGTCGGATTTTGCGACGTTGGCTTTGGAGGTGTTTTCACCGTCCACGGCGGAGGCGTTAGCGGCTGCGACCGAAATCCGCTGGTCGCGCACGGCGTTCGCTTCACCGATGGAGCCCTCGCGGTTCCGCTCGGCCACGGAGATACGGGCTTCGTTGATCGCCTTGGCCGCGGCTTCTTTACCCAGAGCCTCGATGTATCCGGATTCATCGCTGATGTCGGTGACGTTGACGTTGATCAGCCGCAGGCCGATCTTGCGCAGCTCGCTCTCCACGTTGGAGGAGACGGCGGCGAGGAATTTGTCGCGGTCGATATTGATCTCCTCGATCTCCATCGTGGCGATGATCAGGCGCATCTGGCCGAAGATGATGTCCTTGGCCAGCTCCTGGATTTCCTGAAGCTTGAGCCCGAGCAGGCGCTCGGCGGCATTCTGCATGGTGCCGGACTCGGTCGAGATGCCGACCGTGAACCGGGCGGGAACGTCGATCCGGATGTTCTGGCGGGACAGGGCGCTCTTCAGGTCGACGCTGATGGACATCGGCGTCAGGTCCAGATACTCATACGACTGGAATACCGGCCAGATGAAGGCGGCGCCGCCGTGGATGCAGCGGGCGGACCTGGCCGTGCCGTCCTTGTTCTGTCCGACTTTACCATAGATGACCATGACCTTGTCGGACGGACAGCGGCGGTACCGGGCGAGGCACATCAGCAACAGGCTGAACACCAGGATGACCACCACTACCACGGTGATAAGGACGGTCGGGGGCAGGGTCGCGGCGAGAATGGGAACCATGTACAACACTCCTTTAACTTAATATATGGATATGCCATTGGGAACCGATTTAGACGGATTCTTCCGTCAGCGGGGTCACTACCAGGACATTGGCGGGGGTCACCCCCACCACCCGGACCTGCTGGCCGGTCTTCAGGTCCTCTTCCATGCAGACGGCGTCGAGCTCCATAAACCGTTCCTGCACCACCAGGGTGACCTTGCCCTTGCCTTCCTTCTCCATCGGCACATACACCTCGGCAATTTTCCCGATCGCGTTGTTCAGTTCGAGATTTCCGCTCTGCTGCATGCGCAGGGAAAACAGGATGACCACGGCCACCAAAGACATGGCGGCGAAGCCGGCCAGAAGCGCGACGGGGAACGCGATGAAGATGGTGACGTGCAGATCCAGCAGCGCGATCGCCACCCAGGCGAATATAGCCAGGAAAGCCACGATCCCCCGCAGGGTAAACAGCCGCAGCCCGGGATCATGCTCCACGGCCGGGCCGTCGTGCACATCGTGTTCGAAATCATGGTCCACGTCGCAGGCCCCGCCGTCATGGACGTCCAGAGGCGCATCATGGTCCAGATTCGCGTCGAAGTCGTGATCGAGGTCGTGATCCAGGTCGGCGTCGCCGTCATGGCCCAGGCCGAACAACAGCAAAACCGTCTGAATGATGAGGATCAGGGTCGAGGGAATGGCGATGATATACAGGACCTGCTCGAGCAGACCCAGTTGGCTCCACCACGCAAACATCGAAGAAACCTCCATTCCAAATTTGTCGACAAGATTTGGTGCCGCTTGACGCGGCGGGTCCGGCGCGGATCAGGCGGACGTGGGAAGTCCGCTTTCCTCCGGGATCATCGACTGGTACAGGCTGTCGGCCTCCTGCATGAGCGCTGCGGCCGCAGCGTTGAGCAGGATCATGGTCATAGCCTTCCCCAACCGCTCCTTGGCATCCGGCACGGGACCCTCATAGCCCTCAAGTTGCGCACCGATGAGAGCTATGAGAGACTCGCGGTCCATGTTGCCCTTTTCCCGACATTTGAGAATTGCCGTAGACACCAGGGTATAGAGCTGCGGTTCGGGAATGATATCGTCGGAGCGATCCTCTACACGGCCGTTGATATACTGCAGGAGCCGCGCGATTTTGTCGAGCTGCATGGTCGGCCGCAGCAGGTTGATCATCAGAACCCTCGCCACCTGCAGCTCCCCGTATTTTTTGTTCACGGGATTGGCTACCCAGCCCCGTTTGACCCAGTTTTGAATGGCCGTGCCGCTCTGCCCCGTCATTTCCGAGAGCTGAGACAGGGTCAGGCCCCCTCCCGATACTGCAAACACCGGTTCAAGCAACGCAAACCCCTTTTCCTCCTCGCCGGGCGGAATCGGCACATTGGTGCCCGGTAATGTCATAGCGGCGCCCTCCTAACATCACTGTCAGACTACTTTTAAAGTTCATCGATAGTATATCACATGGTCACGTGAACCTCAAATGTGGTATTCAGCCAAATTTCACCAGCCGGATATTTCCAGATGGAATTATCTCTGGTTATCTCCCGAAATCGCGGCATATCGTTCATTTTCAAAATCCTGTGCATCTTATACAACAATTAAGAGAGGCTTAAGATTTTTTGCTGCCGGTTTTGCGTCTTGTCTGGTACAATCAGATAAAATATGATACACTGGATCCAGACCGTATATACGGAATTCCGGAACAAAGGAAAGGACGGCGTTGACAAGGATGAATCCGACAGTCTTGGTGTGTGACGACGACCGGGAAATCGCGGCGGCGGTGGATATTTACCTGACCGCCGAAGGATATACCGTTTTACAGGCCCACGACGGACTCGAAGCCATCGACACAGTGGAAAAGCATCCCGAAATTGAGCTGATTCTCATGGACATCATGATGCCCCGCCTCGACGGCGTGCGGGCCACGATGAAAATCCGGGAAACCCACAACATCCCCATTGTCATGTTATCCGCCAAGGGCGAGGACAACGACAAAATCCTGGGGCTGAACATCGGCGCCGACGATTACATCACCAAGCCTTTCAACCCCATGGAGCTGATCGCGCGGGTTCGTTCACAGCTCCGCCGCTATCATAACTTCGGGATTTCGGGGCCGGCCGCCGAGGAAAGCGCGTCCAAATACGTCAACGGCGGCCTTGAGCTCGACGACGGGGCCAAGCGGGTGACGGTGGACGACCAGGAGGTATCGCTGACGCCGGTGGAATATAAGATCGTCAAATACCTCATGGAAAACCGGGGTCTGGTCTTTTCCAGCACACAGATTTACGAGAACGTCTGGAACGAGCCCTCCTATGGCGCGGACAATATCGTGGCGGTGCACATCCGCCACATCCGTGAAAAAATCGAGATCAATCCCAAGGAGCCCCGCTACATCAAGGTGATCTGGGGCCACGGGTACAAAATGGAGAAATTGTCGTAACGCGAAAGGATGACGCCCCATGAAGCTGCGGGAAAGCCTGTTTGCCAAATTGTCCGCGGTGGCTCTGGTACTGGTGCTGAGCGTCTTGGTCGGATGCGGCGCCTATTTTTCCGCAAACCTGTTTACACGGCGGGAGGTCTACAAGGACAGCTACGTGGAAACCGGGGCCTGCGAGAGACAGATGGAGGACAGCGCCTACGACGTCAGCGAATATTTCAGCCTGACCCTGCTTTCCCAAAAGCAGGAACTGACCTATGAGCAGCAGACCGAGCTCGATACCCTGCGGGAATCAATCGGGCCAGAGACGAAAGGAAATTTCGTCTGGCAAATCATGGACGGCTCGGGCACGGTGCTTCTCTCCAACATCGAGGACGACGGGGCCGCCCTCTCACAACTGACCAACGGCGACTACCGCCATCAATCCTTCGGCCTCAAGGATACCGTCCTCGGCACCGACGGCAGTACGACGACGACCACCACCCGCTACCGGATACAGTACGGGCTGCGGGATAAGCTGCCGTATAAAGATGCGTACAGCAAAGCGTCGTCGGAGTTTCAGTATAGCAAACGGTGGCTGACGCCGGTAATCATCCTGTCGGGCGCCGGCCTCATCGCGGTTTTGCTCCTCTACGGCTTCCTGGCCGCCGCGGCCGGGCAGAAGGCGGGCGAGGACCGGATCGCGCTGAATCCTTTCGACAAGATCTGGACCGAGATTCCGGCTGCGCTCTTCTTCGTCCTGGCCTTTATGGCCGTCTTTTTTGCCGCGGAGGGCAGCGGATGGCTGCTGTTCGTCATCGCGCTGCTCGGCATATGGGCCGTCACCTTCGGCCTCTCCCTGATCCGCCGCGCCAAAGCCGGCATGCTCTATAAAACCAGCTTTATCCATTTAATTGTGCGTGGTTTTCAGGCCTTTTCCCGTCATACGACCATCTTTTTCCGGACGGTGTGCCTGGTAGGGGCCTTTACCATTGTCCAGATGCTCCTTTTCCTCTCCTCAAACGCCGTGGCCATCCTGTTCCTGCTCATGATGAACATCAGCATCGGCGTGGCCGGGGTCTGGACGGCCGTCCAGTATGAAAAGATCCGGAAAGCGACCGACCGGATGGCGGCCGGGGAGCTGGACCAAACCATCGATGTACAGACTGTCCCGATTTTCTCCAAAATGGCGCGCAATCTCAACAGCACCCAGGCGGCCATTCAGATTGCCGTGCAGAACGCCACCCGCAGCGAGCGGATGAAGACCGAACTGATTACCAACGTCTCCCACGATATCAAAACCCCTCTCACCTCTATCGTCAGCTATGTGGGGCTGCTCAAATCCACGGCTATCGATGACCCGACCGCCCTGGAATATATCGATGTACTGGAAAAGAAATCGAAGCGATTGGCCCAATTGATGGCGGATCTGGTGGAGGCCTCCAAGGTCACGTCCGGGAATATCACGGTCAATCTGGAGCCGCTGAACATCAGCGAACTGATTAAACAGGCCGGAGGGGAGTTCGAATCCCGGCTCGAGGAACGGCACATCCAGCTGCTCTGCCGCCTGCCTGAGCTTCCGGTCTTTGTGGTCGCGGACGGTCGCCACATGTGGAGGGTACTCGACAATCTCTTTGGGAACGCCGTGAAATACGCGCTGGACAACACCCGTGTCTACGTGGATCTTCTCGACACGGAACAGGAGGCGCTCATCTCCATCAAAAACATTTCGCGGGAGGCTCTCGGCATCCAGCCCGATGAATTGATGGAGCGGTTCGTCCGGGGCGACTCCTCCCGCTATACGGAGGGCAGCGGCCTGGGACTGTCCATTGCGAAAAGCCTCATGGAGCTGCAGCAGGGTTCGATGAACATCCAAATCGACGGGGATCTTTTCAAAGTCGTCCTCTGCCTGCGCAAAGCCCCGCCCTCTCCCCCGCCTTCCGAGCCCCCCGTCGTCATGTCCCCCGCCTGATGTCCCCGAACGTCCCTGCGTTTCATAGGAATGCAGGGACGTTCTTGCTCGGAGGCTTCCATTTGCCATATGCGGCAATATAACATAATGAGTGGTTTACAGGCCATGGTAAGGGGATCAATCTGGGACATTGGGGGAAAAAAGAGAATCATCAGATTGCCGAAACGCTAAAGCATGTCTTTGCCGAGTGGATTGATAACGGACATAACAACTTTGACGATATAAACACCATCATTCTATGCGTGGAATTAACAGACGGACTGTTGCTTTCGCATGGCACAAAGTATGCGTTTTAGCTTCTCAACGTCCGATTCAAAGGGGTAGAAGATCCCCCTTCTGCTGATTTTCAGCGTTTCTAGTTTTTTTGACGGTTCATATACGATCCCTTGGGGATCCCGCCCTTTTTGAACCGCTCTGTCATATATGCCTCTTTTTGAGAGACACTATGGCCAGAGCCCATTTCGAAAAGGACGGTATGTATGAATCATTTACAAGCCGAACAATCGCCTTACCTGCTCCAGCACGCAGGCAATCCGGTAGATTGGTACCCCTGGGGGGAAGACGCCTTCCGGAAAGCCGCCGCCGAGGACAAGCCGGTGTTTTTGAGCATCGGCTATTCCACCTGCCACTGGTGCCATGTGATGGCACACGAATCCTTTGAGGATGCGGAAGCGGCGGAGCTGCTCAACCGGGAATTCGTTTCGGTCAAGGTGGACCGGGAGGAACGCCCGGATATCGACGCCGTGTATATGGCGGCCTGCCAGGCGCTCACCGGTTCGGGCGGCTGGCCCCTCACCATTTTCATGACGCCGGAGCAGCAGCCTTTTTTTGCCGGGACGTATTTTCCAAAGCACCGCCGTTACGGGCAGCCGGGTCTCGTCGATCTCCTCACGCGGATAGCGGCGCTCTGGAAAAACGACCGCGCGCAGCTTCTGCGGGCCGGCGAACGGCTCACAGACGCGATCCGGGAGGAGCAGCCAGCCCGCCAGCGGGAACCGGACAAGGCGCTGCTGTACCAGGCATACCGGCTCTTCCGCGGACAGTTCGACCCCGTGTGGGGCGGCTTTGGACAGGCGCCGAAATTTCCCACGCCGCACAATCTGCTTTTTTTGATGCGGTATGCCAGGCTCGAACAACAGCCGGACGCTCTCGCCATGGCGGAAACCACGTTGCGGGCCATGGCCCGAGGCGGCCTTCAAGACCAGTTCGGCGGCGGTTTTTCGCGTTACTCCACCGATGAAAAATGGCTGGTCCCGCACTTCGAAAAGATGCTGTATGACAACGCCCTGCTGCTCACGGCCTGCCTCTATGCCTATCAGGCCACGGGAGAGGAAGAATACGCGGATACCGCCCGCCGCACTGCCGCCTATATCCTCGGGGAATTGACGGATCCGGCCGGGGGATTCTACTGCGGACAGGATGCAGACAGCGACGGCGTAGAGGGGAAATATTACGTTTTCACCCCGGGTGAGGTACACCGTCTCCTCGGCGAAGCCGACGGCCGGGAGATCTGCCTGCTTTATGGGATCACCGCGGAGGGAAATTTTGAAGGAAAAAGCATCCCGAACCGGATCGGGCGGGAGGAACCGCCTCTTTCTCCCGGCGACAGCCGGCTGCAAAGGCTCTGTCAATACCGCCGGAGCCGCACCCGGCTTCACAAGGATGACAAGGTGCTGCTCAGCTGGAACGCCTGGACGATCATCGCCCTCGCGCGGGCCGGACGGATTCTGGGCGAAAAAGCCTGCGCCGAAGCCGCTATAAAGGCGGCACGGTTTATCGAGGACAACATGACGGATGGGCAAAACCGCCTTTTTCTCCGGTGGAGAAACGGGCAGGCGGCCCACGCCGGCCAGCTGGAGGACTACGCCGTATACGCCCTCGCCTTGACCGAGCTGTACCGTCTGACCTTTGAGACGGCCTATCTGGAGCACGCGCTTTTGAGAGGGGAGCAGATGACGGCGCTCTTTGAGGACAAAGAGCGCGGCGGGTATTTTTTCACCGCCGCCGATGCCGAGCGCCTCATTTCCCGTCCCAAGGAAACCTACGACGGGGCGCTCCCCTCCGGCAATTCGGCCGCAGCCATGGTGTTACAGCGGCTTGCCCACCTGACCGGGCTGCCGCGCTGGCAGGAGGCAGCCGACCGCCAATTCCGATTCCTCGCAGGGGAAATCGAGCATCATCCTGCCGGGTACAGCTTCGCGCTGCTCTCTATGGCGGACGTCCTGTACCCGCACCGGGAGCTGGTTTGCGCGGTGCGGCAGGGGGTGCCGGAGGAACTGGTCCGGTATCTGGAGAATCATCCGGCGGACAACCTGAGCATTCTGGTCAAAACGTCCGAAAACGCGGCGGCCCTGGCCGCGTGCGCCCCTTTCACCGCGGCGTATCCCATACCTGAAACCGGCGCGGCCTGGTCCCTGTGCGAAAACGGGACCTGCCGGGCGCCGGTGGCGGAGTTCCAGGAACTGCCGCTGGAAGGGGTTGACCGAAAGCATGGTCCGCAGTAAAAAAACGAAGAGCCCCCCTACTCGGGGCCCTCTGTGGCCACTTGAGCCTCCAGAAACAGCAAAGACGGATAGCTCCGCTATCCGTCTCAGCCCGTCTAAAAGTAGAAAAAGAGAATTCGATGGTCAAAACGGCTGCGAATTCATGATCCGTGTTTTCGAGGACACGGGCCTCGAAAACGCTGCTTATAAGCGATAAAGGGCGGAAACACACAGTGTTTCCGCCCTTTATCAAGAGTAGGGGTGGAACTGGCGGGGACAGAGGGAACAAGGTGAGCGATAGCAAACCGCCGTGATCCGGCGTCCCCGTCCAGCAGCTTGTCGACAAGCTCAGCCGGATAGCTCCGCTATCCGGCTCGTTTTATGAAAGCATCCGTTTTCTATAAACCATAGGCTTCCGGCCGGTCGAGCAGGGCGCGGATGTCCGGTTTGTCTGCCAGCCAGGGAGAGAAGGCGGTAGCGCTCCCCGCCGCGATCCCCAGTTCCAGCGCCAACGCGTAATCCCCCGTCCGCGCGTATCCGGCCAAGAACCCCGCGACCATGGAATCCCCCGCCCCCACCGCGCTGACGGCCTCGCCACGCGGGGGAATCCCCCGATGGAGCCGCCCTTCTTCATCGAGCAGCAGCGCGCCCTTGTCCGCCATCGAGACGAGCACGTTCCGCGCCCCCTGCGCCTGTACGCGGCGCGCGCAGTCCTCCGTCTGCTCCAGGCTTTCGAGCGTGACCCCGAACAGCTCCCCGAGCTCATGGTGGTTGGGCTTGACGAGGAACGGACGGTAGGGCAGTGCTTTCTCCAGGGATTCCCCGGTCGTGTCCACGACGGCGTGGACGGATTTTCCCGCCGTCAGCCGCAGGATCCGTTCATACATATCGTGCGGCAGCGCCCCCGGTATGCTGCCCCCCAGGACCAAGGTGTCCCCGTCCTCCAGAAGGCGCAGCCGTTCAAACAGGCCGTCCACCGCCTCCGGGGGAATGGCCGGCCCCCGACCGTTGATCTCGGTTTCCCGCTCCGCCCGGATTTTCATGTTGATGCGGGAATAGCCCGTGTCCAGCCGGGTGAAGGCGGCGTCACACCCCTCGCGGAGCAGCATCGCCTCGATCTGCTCCCCGGTAAACCCCGCCGAAAACCCCCACGCCTGGTTTTCGATCCCCAGGCGGGTCAGCATGATCGAAACATTGATTCCTTTTCCCCCCGGATACAGTGCCTCCGCGTCCGTGCGGTTGACCCGCCCAGGCTTTAAATCCGATACCTCCACGGCAACATCCAGGGAAGGGTTCAGGGTTATCGTATAAATCACGCGTCGTCTCTCCCATCTCGTTTCGCTCTGCCAGGGCGCTCCTATAACGCCGCAGAGGGTTCCGGCCCCCGCCTCAGAACCGCCCCGGCACACCCGCCTCCAGATATTGCCTGAGGTCGTCCGGACTCGGGCAGACGGCGTAAGCGGATTCCGCCGCTATCCGCCCTTCCAGCGTCAGCCGGGCCAGATCCTGCGTCAGCGTCCGCATCCCCTCCTTGGATCCGGTCTGCATCAGGGAGGCGATTTGATGGCCCTTGTTCTCCCGGATCAGATTGCGCACGGCGTCGTTTCCCGTCAGGATCTCGAGCGCGGCGATCCGTCCCGTCCCATCGAGGGTGGGGATCAGCTGCTGGGTCACGACCCCTTGGAGCGCGGCGCTGAGCTGCGCGCGCACCTGATGCTGGCCTTCGGCCGGAAAAACATCGATGATGCGGTCGATGGTGCTGGCCGCTCCGATGGTGTGCAGGGTGGACAGGACGAGATGCCCGGTTTCGGCCGCGGTCAGCGCCGCGGAGATCGTCTCATAGTCCCGCATCTCGCCAACCAGGATGACGTCGGGATCCTCCCGCAGGGCGGAGCGCAGCGCCCCCGCGAAGGAGGAGGCGTCCTCGCCCACCTCCCGCTGATGGATCAGCGCCCGGCGGTTCCGGTGGACATATTCGATCGGGTCTTCGATCGTCAGGATATGGACAGCTCTGTTTTCATTGATGTAACGGAGCATCGCCGCGAGGGTGGTGGATTTGCCGCTCCCGGTCGGCCCCGTCACCAGAATGAGGCCGCGGGAAAGCAGCGCGAGCCTGCCCAGGATGGGCGGCAGCGACAGCTCTTCGAGCGTCGGAACCGCGTCGTTTAACAGCCGGATCGCCGCAGCGAGGCGGCCGCGTTCACGGTAGACGTTGACGCGCTGACGCCGGCCGTCGGGCAGGGTGTAGCTGAAATCCACATCCTCCCCCGCCTCGATCCGCTCCGTTTGCCGGGGCCCCAGCATGGAACGGATCAGCACGTCCGTCTCCTCCGGCCCGACGGCAGGGCCGTCCGGCTCCAGCCGTCCGATTCTCCGGTAGGACACCGGCTGCCCGGAGGTCAGATGGATATCCGAACAGCCGCGTTCCCGCGCGGCCCGGATGATGCAATCGATGGATTCCATGGCCGTTTCTCCCCTCTTTCCGCGCTCAATCGACATAATAGGTGAGCTTCGTCAACTCCTCCGCCGTGGTGACGCCTTCCAGCGCCAGGCCGCGGGCTTCCTCCACCAGATTGGTGAAGCCCTGCTGTTCCCGCGCGTAGGCATACAGATCCTCAATAGGGCGGCGGGAGGTAATCATCCGCCGCATCTCCCGATCGACCGCGACCACCTCGTGGACCGCGATCCGCCCACGATATCCGGTCTGGCTGCAGGCCGGGCAGCCCTTCCCGCGATAGAGACGCTCCGGGGGCGTCCCGAAGAGCGCCCGCTCCTGTTCGGCGGGTTGGTACGCCTCCTTGCAATGCGGACAGATCCGCCGCACCAGCCGCTGGGCCACCAATCCCACGACCGAATTGGCTACCAGGAAGGGTTCCACCCCCATATCCTCCAGGCGGACGATGGTGGACAGCGCGTCATTGGTGTGCAGGGTGGAGAGCACTAGATGCCCCGTGATGGCGCTGCGCACCGAGATGGAGGCCGTCTCGCTGTCCCGGGTCTCCCCGACCATAATGATATCCGGATCCTGCCGCAGCAGGGCGCGCAGCCCGCTGTCGAAGGTCAGGCCCGCCAGGGGATTGACCTGCATCTGGGTCACGCCGCGGATATGGCGTTCCACCGGATCCTCGATCGTCGAAATGTTGACCGGGCGGCGGACCAGCTCCTCAAGGGCGAAATACAGAGTGGTGGTCTTCCCGCTGCCGGTCGGCCCTGTCAAATATATGATGCCGTTGGGATTTTGCAGCATACGCTGGAATTTCTGGTAATTTTTCTCATTCATCCCGAACTGGCGGGCGTTGACGACCGGGGCGCTGGAGTTGAGATACCGCAGTACCACCTTTTCCCCGAACATGGACGGCACCACCGAGGTGCGCAGATTCATCTCAACGCCGTCAACCCGTGTTTTGAAATGCCCATCCTGCGGGCTGCGTTTTTCCGCGATATCCAGGTTCGACAGGATCTTGATCCGGGCGACCAGGGCAGGATGGAGTCCCCGGTCCGTCTCCAAATAAGGCAGCAGCATCCCGTCGATACGCAGGCGGATCCGGGTTTCGGTCTCCATCGGCTCGATATGGATATCGCTCGCGCCGACGTTGTAGCCGTGCAGGAGCAGGGAACTGAGCAGCTTAATAACCGGGGTCTCGTCCCCTTCTTCGATTTCCCGGATGGCCTGCGCCACATCGGGGAGGGGATCCGCGGCGACGGCGGAGGCCGCCCGCCTGGCCTCGATCTCGGAATAATACACGTCGATCGCGTGCTCGATCTCCCGCCGTTCCGCCAGGGCGGTGTCCACCGTCATACCGGTCAATTGGCGGATATCCTCGATCCCGTAAAATTTGAGCGGATCGTCGATAACCACGGTCAGACGCTGGTTGGCCTGAGAGACGGCGATGGCACAATATTTGTCGGCCAGGGTGCGGGGGATCCTCCGGACCGCCTCGATATCGACCGGGCAGGTCTCCAGGGACAGGATCTGCAGGTTCATCTTCTGGGCCATGGCACTGAGAATCTGGCGTTCGGTGACGAGACCCATTTCGACGAGCACGTCGCCCACCCGTTTGCCCGACCGGCGGTGGATTTCCAGCGCCGCGTTCAGCTGCTCGCCGGTGATATACCCCTTTTCCTTGAGGACTTCCCCTATCGGTATGTTGGTCATGTCCATTCCCCCTGTGACGGCGGCCGGCGGCCCCGCTTACTTATAGGTTTCGACTGCGGGTACATAGATATCGGGATCGCTCGACCAGCCCAACACCCGGTTGGGCGTCCCCGGATCGTGATCCGGGAACCAGTAAACCTCTTTCCAGACATCGGACTTTTTCATGATTTTCCAGCTGTTCAGGTTTTTGGTCACCGACATATAAAACGCGCCGTCGAATTCCACCACGTCGTGGTATTCATACAGGCTGCGGCCGCTGTTGCCCGCATTGACGGTTTCCCAGTCCTTATCCAGGCATTTCCAGTAGTTGGTGTGCGGCTGCCCCGGATGGGTGCCCTTGACGCCGTCAAAATAGTAAAACAGCGCGACCACCTCCCAGTACTCGCCCGGGGCGGTCTCTACGATATCGCCTGGATAATAGAGCGCGCCGTCCTCCAGCCGCCGTATGGCGGACGGATCGGTCTCCTGCCAGTACTGATCCACCGTATACGCGTCCCCACCCTCCGGCCGGGTCGGATCGGTGCCGGATGTGCCGCCGGGGTCGCTGGACACCGCTTCCTCGACGATATATGGATCCGCGTCGTAGCTGATGACCGGGTTGACCATCTCTCCGGTCACGGCGGATTCGATCACGATCGGATCGGTCCCGGCCTCGAGATTGATCAGGCGGAAAGAGGAAGCAGTTTCATACACCGGCGCCTCCCCGCTCCCCGATGAGAAGGACAAGCGGATGCGGAGCGTCGTCGATTTGACCGCCTCGGCCCGCATGGTCAGGGCCGTCCCCTGGTAGACATCCTCCCCCGTATAGGGAGAATAGGGACCTTCCTTCCGGCCCTGGTACAGCCGCCCGTCCTTGACGAACAGGACGTTTTCGTATTGGGCGCCGGCAGGGTCGCTTCCCTCCGCCAGAAGTTGGACATGGGTGGAAAAGGTGAGACGCCGGTTCAGGGAACTGTACATCTCGTCTCCGAGCATCTTCATCCGGTCCCGGGCGCTGCCGCCGGAGAGGACGCGGCTGGCAAACAGCATGATGGACAGGGAAACCGCCACCACAATGGCCAGGATGGCAAATCCCGCCATGATCTCCACGAGCGTCATCCCCCGCCGGTCCATCCGGAGCCGCCGTCCTGTCATCCGTCTCTCCCCTTTCATGCGGGCTATCCGGTCATAGCAGCCCGCGCCATTCGGCCTCGTTGTGGATCATGGCTTTCAGCGCCGGCCAGGTCATGTTCACGATATCCGATTTGTCCCGTCCGACCAGGCGGTAATACCAGACACGCTCCTCATGGTCGTACACCAGGCGGGTGTTCCAGTTGTCCCCTTGGCCGAAACCGGCAAATATGAAGGTATCGTCATAACTGGTCACGGGCGGAATCAGATAAGGCTGGACATAGACCGGCTTGGCAAACAAACCGTCGGCCTTCGATTCCCGTTCGATCTCCTCCGGCGTCAGATACCGCCGGAGAAAATCCGGGGATAGGGTGGGCCAGCTGCCGCCGTATTTGTACTCCCGCAGCCAGTTGCGAAACGGGGAGTTGTTGATATACGAATAGGTATACCCTGCCTCCAGGCGCTGCTGGGGCGTCATCTTCCGCAGCTCCTGGAGCCAGTAGATGTAATTGTTGCGCAGGCTCTCCTCGAAAGAGACGGTGACCGGCTCGAAGCTGTACAGCCGCGCGCCCTTGCCGGTTTCCCCCGCCGTTACCACCCGGCCGGAAAAGCTCACGCTGTTGCCGCCGATGGGCAAAGTGAGCCTGAGTTCCTCCTCCTGGTCCGTCTCCTGCTTCTCGATGGCTTCAAACGCGGCCTGCCCGTTTTTCTCCCGGATATCGCCTTCCCGGAGGATTTTCTGCGCCACCACAAATGCGGAATACATGGTCACCAGGACCAACGCCAGAATCACCAGCCCGCAGACCGACTCCACCAGGGTCGAGCCCCGGTTGTCCGCCAGAACCTTCCGCTTACGTTTCATTCAGATGCCACCCCTTCCAAGGTATCCCCGCTGTATGCCGCGAGATACCATGTCAGAGTCTTCTCCTCGGGCTGTCCGGTTTCGGAATCCATCCCGCCCGGGGTGCTCTCCTCCCCCTGGCGCTGCAGGACCCCGACGAGGGACGCCGTGACGCTCCGTGTCTCGCGTCCCTTCACTGCCGTGGCTGTCACCGTGCCTACAGGTTTCATTCATCTTGGAAACCTTTACAGTGCGCTTGCAGATGAGAGAATTGCCCACAGAAATGGCGGTGT
>ERZ856578.3833-NODE-3833-length-21489-cov-78.530170_pt1 | contig 21489 bp, 30 predicted proteins | sample MGYA00514384_ERZ856578 | MGnify/ENA primary metagenome ERZ856578 (study PRJEB29103, sample SAMN06111958) | human gut metagenome | biome: human gut; feature: ankylosing spondylitis patient; material: healthy_person | host: Homo sapiens | place: China:Hangzhou... | reverse complement strand
ATATCGGTATCTACATCCGCAGTTCTCGACAGCTTATATTCCACTCCCGCCTCTTTGAGATACTGCGCTACAAGCTTAGCAGTCTTAAGGGTATAGTCCTTTTCGGTTATGTATTTGACAGCTCCCGGATCATTTCCTCCGTGTCCTACTCCTATAAATACTTTTTTACTCATAATAAAACCTCTTTTCTTAAATTTGGATATAAAAAATGCGCCCCTTACGGAACGCTTGGTAAAATATTGACTTTTATTACATAATATTGTATAATTTGTTCAAGGCATACCTGAAACGGTAGGCGGTTGCTACCTCCTTACGCCATAAGATACTTTAATCGTCCCCTTTAAGGGCAGGCGAAATAAGCAGGCAAGGAGGTGATAGACATGGAATTATGTTACATAGTTCTGGCTATCGTGCTTCTTGTTGCATTAGATAATGTAATTAAGAACATAAAGAAATAAACCGCCCCAGCCACCAACTGAACGGTTTATTTAATCATTCATGAGGGAGCGACCGTCTATCGGTATGCCCCTTTTTTATTATTATACAACAATTAACCGTATGTGTCAACCGTCTTGGCCGTTTTTATCCTCAATTTTACCTTTAGCGTTCTTTAATAAATTAGCTATCCATTTCGGAATAATATCCGGGTTGCATTCGTAGAGATTTTCGCATATTGATATGCATTCGTTAAGCACTATGTAGCTTCCGATGATTAAACCGAAGGGCAAAGCAAAGGGTACTTCGACAGATACTATTTTTTCAAGAGACATGGGTATGAAGTAGTCCAGAAATACCCCGAAAAACAACGCAGCAAGAAGCGATATCTTTTTCCAGAAGCCGATAAAGCCTCTTTTACTTGACCAGGGTACGCCCGTTATTTTGCTTTTGACCAGTCCCGTAACGAAATCGAATACTATTCCTATTACCACAAAAAGAAGTATAAGCCCGTATTGCTTTGTGGCCGTCGCTATAAACCCTCCGATAACGGAAAGTATGTATTTTATCTTATCGTTCATTACATTAGCCCCCTTTAAATTATTGAATATATCTGTACGCTTCCTATTGCGGAACCGCTTGAATCCATAGCAAGCTCCAGCGTGTTATTGTCCGGCATAGAAGCCGTTATATAGCCTCCCATATCCTTAGCGGCCTGCGGACCGCTTGATGTGATATACGAAGAGGACGGGATTCCGCCGTATATGCGATATATGTTATCGGCGGATTTCGATAAATACGATATCGGTATCATCGACGATACTCCATATTTAAAGCCGGTACTTGCGGATCCGTTTAAATTTATCAAGACTACAGAGTAGTCGGCTAATCCTGAGATTGAAGCTTCTCCGCTCGTACTCAGAATAGAGCCGTCATACAAAAGATTTCCGCCTGCCGCCGTAGTTATTTTTCCGTCGGGCGTTATCTTTACCACCGGATTCTGATAACTGCCTATATAGTAATACTCCAGGGTGTCAGTGCGTCCGTATGCTCCTATTGCTCCGAGCGAGGTTTCCTTATCGGTTTTATAAAAGCTCACTCCCGAAGCCCACGGAGACCCGTTGCTTGTGGTATAGACCCTCACTCCGTTTTTTCCGAGTCCCGCGGCTCTTCCCGTCGTTCCGTAGGGTATGACTATCTCCGAATCAGGATTCATAGTTCCGCCGCTTAGAGGCAGATAATCATGGGTATGATTTGCCTTGGAATAATCATCTGCATTCTTAGCCGCCATACTGCCTAAAGTATACTTGCTTACCATAGGCACGCCATTATCAAGATAAATTGGAACTGTCGGTGAGCCTACACTTTTTGTAAGTTTTTCTGCGCTTGCAGCCGCCCCGCCCGGCGTTGTACTGCCGGCAAAGTTCTTGTTATCAACATACTCCTTGGTTACAACGTCTTTACTTTCATTTATCGGGGAAAGATTTTTCATAAGCTCCTCCTTATCCTACGACGACAGCGTAATAAGAGCCTGCCGTTATCGTAGTGTCGCTTGATATTTTGATTATTACGTTTGATCTGCTGTTTATCGTGATATCGCACATCACCTTTTCACCGCTTGACGTATACACGTCGCATAGTACGGCGGTATCGTTTCCAGCAAGCGATAAACCGTGATTGCACGCCCAAGTACATACGCCGCTTGCAGGCGTAAGAGCAGGGCATAGTATTTTAGCCTTGTGTACTCCGTTTGTAACAAGAGACTGTAGGCTTTCTATAAGGTCCTTGTTGTCCTCCACCGCCTGCGCAAGCTCGAATATGGTGTCGAGAGCCTCCGATGGCGCGCCGCCAAGCAGTGCGGAAACTTTTTCGTCCGTATACGATCTTGCGCTTGCGTAAGCCTGTGCGGCCGCTCCCGCCTCTTCAAACGCATTCGGGTCAATTACTTTAATACTCTGAACAGATGGCGAAAGGCTGCTGTTTTTCTTTTTCAATACGGTTAAAACTCCGCTTGAAGTACTTGAAAATTCAAAGGCGTCAAGCGGGTTGTAATTTATCCAGTCGGAGCCGTTGTAAATTTTAAGGCAGTTGTTCGTTGTGTCCCAGAAAAAGCTTCCCGCAACGGGAGAATCCGGAGCGGACGACATCGCCTTGTTTTCCAGTACCGCGTTCAGCAGCTGATTGTTACATAAATCAATTCCAGTTTTTGCTTTTACACTCATAATAAAACCTCTTTTCTTAAATTTGAACATAAAAAATGCGCCCCTTACGGAACGCTTTGTAAAATATTGACTTTTATTACATAATATTGTATAATTTGTATCAAGGCATACCTAAAACGGTAGGCGGTCAATCCTGCTCCCGGAAGGGAGTGAAAGCCAATGACATGGAACGATTTCCTGACATTAGCGCTTGTTGTATGCAATATCATTCAGATATTTCAAAACGACAATAAAAAGAGATAACCGCCCACAGCTGTCAACTTAAGCGGTTATCCTGTATAATCCTAAAGTTTGGGAGCGACCGTCTATCGGTATGCCCTTTTTTATTATTATACAATTTTTCATAAAATATGTCAAGCGTTAATTTAAATAAACCGTTCCCGCCGTAGGCTCGGAAAACCTAAGGGTGACAGTGTTTTCATTCGTATACTCTATATCGCAGAGAACAACCGCCCCGGTATCGTCTACGACCGTAACCGACGGCTTTTTGTTTAAGCTGTGAAGTATCACCCAGACCTTTGCTTGAGTATCTTGCGTATATTCTCCGCTTTTATCCTTTCCTTCCCCGTCATTGTTAATATACGGATAAAACCTAACGGCGCAGTCCTCCGGAAACGAAGCCGGAAAATATTCGCAATCATTAGAAATATATACGCTTTTAAGTATGGTTCCGGAAAAAGCATAATTTCCTATGCTCTTTACACGAGGCGGTATATATACGAAATGAAGTTGATTTTGCTGTGCAAACGCCCCGTCGTCTACCGATCTGACAGAATCGGCAAGCAATATGGACGAAACGCTTCCCGTGCATACAAATTTCTCCATATAGCAGTCTACCGTCATAGTATAATCACCGATTTCATTGTAGGTATGGCTGTAAGACTTAGCCGGAGAATATTCCTCCGACGTACCGTCTCCCCACTCTACCACGCCTTTGCAAGTACTCTCCGAATCTATTACCGGTATTCCGGCGGCTGCCGTTCCAATATAGCTGACAGTAGTTATACAACTGCTGAAGCTTTCAAATTTCGGCTCGTCAAAGCGCCCTCTTACCGCTATATAAGCGTTAGCTCTTGTATAGTCCTCGCTTATACTTTCTCCGTGTCCGTGGCTGCATTGTATGTAAAAATTAACCGTATAAGTTTTAATTTCCGAAGTATTGACAGGAAGGGATATATCAAGCGTATGCTGTCCCCTGCAAAGATACTGCTGAACCGCAATTTTAGTGTCGTATCCGTTAATAGAATTATTTACAGTCACCGTGCCGGGCTGAATCATATCAATACATATCTGCCCCGTAATTTCTACCGGAGAACCGTATTCCTTAGGTTGAAAGCTGATACGGCAGAGCCGTTTCTGATGAGTTCCGGCAAAAACCGGAGGAAGTCTGTAAATATACTGATTACGCAGATCGGTATAAACCGGAGTATCTCCTCCGCCTCCTGACGAGGTAGTATTTTTCCGGGATTTCGCCTGTATCACGCTGGCGTCGCTGGTTATTTTATGGGAGCCTCTGTAAGTCCAGTCGTTTTTTGTGACTAATATTCGTACACCCTGCCCCGCTGCGCCTCCCGTCAAAAGAATATGGTCGCCTGCGTCTATTGTGGGATCACCGAATATTTCCGCTTCCGCTCCGTAATAAGTCAGCATAAAAAGACGGTCGGCTATTTCCTTTAAATATTCCTCCACAACGTTAATTTCACTAAGCCGCAATATGGGATTGTCGTCAATGGCAAGCGTATTTGCAGACGTGGATTCAGGCGGATATATATGCTTGTATTTGTCGCCTGTAAGTCCGGTTAGCGAAACGGAAACAGCGTCATAAAGTTTTTTATTCTTTATGGCTGCGGATTTTCTTTGACTGCCGTTTATTATTCTTGCATAATCCGGATACGCCTCGGAATATCTGCGGTCAAAGTTAATGATTTCAAGCTCGCCTTTTCTGTTTATGACCGCGCATGCGCATAAAAGCTGCGTTATCATTGTCAGAACGTCGCGAAAAGTTTTAATATCCTTGTTGCACGGGGCGGCTGTCGCAAAACCCATTGTCCTGCCGCCGTTGCTCATACCGGAAATATTGTATAAGCTTTCCTCCGATACGGCAACGCCGCAGTTATTGCCTATATGCCCGAGCCACAATGTAACCGGAATGTCAAACACGGAACCGTCGCCGTACGGCGGAATAAAATCCTTGTCAAACTTGACCATATCGTCATAGCATACCAGCTTTGTAGTGCGGCTATCCGGAACGCTTATTTCGGTAACGTTGAAAACTCCCATGGGAATCTCTTCAAAAGTACCGTCGGAAAGTCTTACGCAGCAAAAGGGGCGAATAACCGCCCCCTGATAATTCCCGCTGTCAATATTGTCGTCTAAAAGAGATACGCCGAATTCTCCTATGCATACGGCGCCCAGCTCGAAATCCGAGCCGCTTACGCACTTGCTTTTTACATAGGCAGTACCGCTTTTTATATTCTCGCTGCCTATTCTCCTTAAGCTTCCGCCGGGAAATGTAACCTGACAGTAAAAATCTGTAGTTCTGTCGGGACTGTTCAGAATCGCTCTGCATTCGTCGCTTACCTTATACATAAAACCTCCTTAATATTCGATAAAATTAACGCTGAATTCCCATTGAGCCGCATTTTCCCCGTCAATATTTGTTATCAGATTAAGCGATCTGTCCCCTGCATACATAGTTACGTTTTCAGCATAATAACCGTTTGCAGGAAAGAAAAAGGTAACGTTCAACGCCGGCGCTGAAATAGCGGAGGTAAGCGCCAGCAGCTCGTCTGTTGTAACCCTCCATGTCGCGTTTAGTTTTTTAACGCCGCCTCTTATACGTTCTCTTGACATATACCCCGATTCGCTTCTGCCGCTTTCAGAGCTGTCAAGATCGGAAGCCGTAACAGAATATGATACAGGCGGCGGCGTATTATAGCTCCCGATTTTAATTAAATTCATCCCATCACCTTCCGTTTGTTATAAATGAGTTTTTATTCATAAGCTGTATGATTACCTCCTCGAGCATACGCCCGTCAATATTGAACTGCGCGACAAGGTCAAGCTGTCTGAGCAGCTCATATATTTTCATCAGCAGTTCGTATATACGGTCGTTGCCGTTTCCGCCGCTTTGGGATATGATCCCTTGCAGCTTTGACAGAGGCGAAATAACCTCCGGATCCGTCCGGGCGTTTTTGTTGTCTCCTACCATTGCAAGCGTCGGCTGATATGCAAGTCCGCCTTTGGCAAGATACGGAATTTGCGGAGGTGTAAGCTCTCCGAAGTCAAAACCGAAATGCATTCCCCCTATTCCCGGAACCCAATCGGGTATATCGAAACTTATGGTATTCAGCGCACGAATTACAGCATTAACTGCTCCGACAATAGCTGAAAGCATGCCGTTAATCAAACCTATAACAGCATTTATAGGCGTTTTTATAATTGATACCAGCGCGTCCCATACGCCTTTAAATATATTTTTGATACCTTCCCATGCTTTCCCCCAATCGCCGCTAAATACTCCGGAAACAAACTGTACCACACCTTTTAATGCGGTTATAATACCACTAACGGCATCGACAATGTTTCCTACCATTTTACCCACAGTATCTACAATTGTATTAAAAACCTTTGATACAGGAGGACCGAAAACATTAACTAACCAATTCACAACAGGAGATATAAACTTATTATAAATTTCTAAAGCGCCGTTTACAAATTCTCCCACAAAATCAAGGAAATTATCGACAAGAGGTTTAAGATGAGCGGTCCATAATTCATCTACAACCTTCATGATATTATCCCAAATCGGCTTTAAAATGCTACCCCATATATTTTGCAGCGTATCGCCCGTTTTTCTTATAGCTGTCCTAAAATTACTAAATATGGGCGCTCCCCATTTCGCCCAGAAGTCTGACATGGACTGTAAAAGACCCTCCCACACTTTAGAAATCAGCGAAAGCGCAGGTGTTACCCCCTCGGACCACAGGGTATCAAAGATTTCTTTTATTTCTGTGAAAAGCGTTCCGAGAGTATTCCAGCACTCCGTCGCAAACTGTGTTATAACGGGAAGACCTAAAATTATAAAGTTTTGGAGCATAGGGAAAACTGCAAGATTCCATATATCTGAAAACACCGTATTAAACGTGTCAAATAAACCGTTTATAATTATTCCAAGATTCGAAAAAACCGCCTGTAAATAAATAGTAAAGTCTCCGGCAAAATACTCTTTAAGAGGTTCTCCCAAAGTCTGAATATCAGCAAATATTCCTTCTAATGTCTGCATTAGTGTAGCGGCGTTCTTTGATAAACCGTCAAATATTCCCGAAAATATAGGGGCAAAGTTTACAGTTCCCCATTTCTTAAGCGATCCAAAAACCTTTTTAAAATGATTTCCCACAGAATTTATAACGCCTCTGAATTTTTTCCCCATATTTTCAGCCATACTGTCAACGGCGCTGTTCGCCTCGTTGATACCGCTTAAATCAATACTGCCGGAACCAGCTCCGACATCTGAAGCCGCACTGTCTTCGGAATCGCCGAAGCTTAATGTGTTTATCTCGTCAAAACCGGCTAAAGCTTTTTTGGCTTTCTTAGCCGCCGTTACCGCTTCGTCTCCGGCGTCGGCTATTCCCGCGCCCAACGACGCCGCTTCTGTGGTACCGCCCGACAACGCCGATTCTATACCGTCCTTATTCATAAGTCCGTTAGTGAAGCTTTTAAACGCGTTAGCCACTGTTTGCAGTTTGCCGAGAAGCATATTTAATCCCTTTAAAATAGGAGTAAAAACGTTTATAAAGCCCTGCCCAAGCGTCGCCTTTAAGCTTTCAAACTGTAAGCTTAGTACCCTTGTTTGGTTTGCCCAACTGTCCTGAGTACGGGCGAAGTCGCCTTGAGCGTCAGACAGCGACGACATGACATATCGGTATCTCAGCATAAGCTTCTCCTGTTCCGTCATGTTCTTGGTGGTCTTGCCGAAGCCGTTGTTCAAGGCGTAATTATCAAGTGCGGTCTGCGTCATAACGACGCCTAAGTCTTTAAGCGTTTCCGTTTCGCCCGTCCATATTGATTTGAGCTTTGTATACGCTTCATCAGCCGAAAGATTGAAAAACGACGCAACGTCTCCGGTAAGCCCTGTAACGGCCGTAGACATTTCGTATGCGGCCGATTCTGAAAGTCCCATAGCCTTTGACATTGCGCCGAACGTTCCCGAATACTTCTTGGCGGCGGTTTCTGACAGTCCGAACTGGGTTATTGCGGTTTGAGCGAAGCTGTTAATCCCCGAGCTCATAGATTTAAAGGTTACGTCTACAACGTTTTGTACCTCCGCAAGGTCGGAGCCTAAGGAAAGACAGGATTTCGTAAATCCTGCGACGGCGGCAGTTCCAAGAGCAGTTCCTATCATCTTTCCGAGAGGCTTAAACGCTGACATAACGCTGCTTTTAGCGCTTCCCGCTATCCCGCTTAACTGCTTGTTAAACATTCGTTTATTAACGGATAATCCCAGGTCGATAATACCCACATTAGTTCCCAATCAGATACCTCCTTTCTATTTAGAAAAGGCCGCTTTTGCCATTTCCTGAAAACTGGCCCAGTACTTAGCATAAGTTCCTTTGTCCATTTTTCTTTGCTTTGATTTTCTCTTTTGCCAATCGGAGCGTATTTTCTTTTGTTCCTTATTAAATCCCTTTATAATTTTCGGGTCCTTTTCAGAACGTATTGAAACGATCTGCCCCAGCGGAGTGTCCGGCATGATACCGGACAGTAAAGCGCAGAATTCAGGCCAGGACATGTTTTCCTCATTTCTCAGTCGTATGTTATACTGAGCGGCAAACGACGCTTCTATAAGCTCCCAATCGTCAAATAAGTCGTACCAATATTCTGTTTTATTATTGAAATCGTTTCTGGCTTTCCTCAAACCCTTCAAGCGTCTGACCGGAGCACGCGGCCATTACTGCGTTGAATATCGTCTTATACTCCGGCAAAGGAAGATCAAGACTATTAATCTCGTCGACAGTTTTCGAATTTGTAAGCGTTCTCAGAACGGTATCCATGAATTTAAACTCATCGGCTTTTTTGCCGCTTTTTTCAGCGTTTTCCGATTCCGCTATCATTGCTTGAACTGTAAGCACATTACTTTTCCTGTTGTTTACGGAAACAATAAGGTTTTCGCTTATCTTGATAACGGGAAGCTCGTTTGTAATTTTTTTTGAAATATCAATCATTTTTATTTACCTCTTTCTTAAATTTAAGCATGAAAAAAGCGTTCCTCTACGAAACGCTTGACTTTTTATTAAATTGTGGTATAATAATAAATGAAAAGGGGCGTCTGCGATAAGCGGTTCACCTCCGAATACAGCGTAAATAATAATCGCCCTATGTAGGAGTGGGGCGGTTATTTTCTTTTATTATTGTTACCAAGCTTAACTATTTCAATAATTACAAGTAATAAAGTAAGTATTTCCATTATGCCCATAGTAACTCACCTCCAATACTGGAGGAAGAATTGAACCGCCTACCGTTTTATGCAGACACCCGCACGGTTATTATACCACGGGCGTCTTTTTTTGTCAATTTATACTGAAGCCGATCCCTTTATATACTCCGGCTTTCCGTGACTTAAAATTTCAAACTCCATAGCGTCTATTGCCGTACTGTCGCCGCCGAGAGACGTTACGTTAACAACGCACGGAATCCCCAGCTCGTCGCCGTTGGGGAAAATTATATCAAAAAACGAATAACAATCGCTGCCAGTTTTCATAAATAAGCCGGCTATATAATCGTTTCCCGGGTCGCCGCTGTTTCTTTTCGCGGTCATTGAAATGGTAATGGATTTAGCTGTTACAAGTCTTCTAGTCCAACCTTCACCGTCCATCGGATTCCATTCCTCGACTCCTCCGTCAATGCTTATGGAAAGCCCTTCGGCGTCGCTTATGGTTTTAGGGCTTTTAGGCATTGCCTGACCGTCTGTGAAATTTAACCCCGCCGTATCTATTCTAAAGGCAATATCATAATTTGCGTGAACTCCGGAGGTATATTTAACTGATTCTCCAGCCATATTAATCATTCCTTCCTTTCATAATAAAAATCGCATTCAATTACATATTCATATATGCCGTTTTCATCCGTATCAACCGATACAGGCTCATCGAGCAACAGCATTACGAACAGTATTCTGTTTCCGTTTATTACCGAATTTCTCGTACTGTAAAGCTCATTCCACAGCCGCTGAGCGGCGCGCTCTGTTTCACGCTGGCTTTTATTCCAATGGCAAAGCAGAGAAACGGACCTTACGCCATAGCTGCTGTTTTTCAATCCTCCCACCGGTATATTCGGCGGACGAGAACGTTTCAGATTATAAACTCCTATACTCTTGAAGTTCTTATCCGGCATTTTGCCGCTATAAACCTTTTCGTCGTCAGTTATTCCCATTGTTCCGATAAAATCGCGTATATCAGACAGATAAAGCATTTCATACCCCCGTTTCCCGTTTATAAAATTGCTTAAACGCTGCCCTGACCTTTAAATTCTTTTTCCCTCCGTCCTTGTAAGGCTCAAACCATTTTCCGCCGGCATAGGGATTTTCGCCCTTATCAAAATTATATTCAGGGTGAAAATACAGCCGTCGGGCGTAGGGTCCCTCAACGCAGACGAATACCTTACCTATTTTACTTTGTGTCGAATCGATAAAATGCTTTTCGTTCTGTAATGTTCCGGCGGTTGTCTTGCCCGCCGCTTTTTCTTTTTCCGTCGGCACGTCGAACGGTATCGTCTGCGATTGCACAACATCGGTGTGGATAAATTCGGCAGTTTTTTCAAGAGCCGTTATCTGCGCGCGTTCAAGCTGTTTAATAGCTGTTTCATTCAGCTTTATATTACAGCTTACATTTTTTTGCATTATATCAGATCCAATCTTGTATAATTTACGGAGCCGTCAGGATTTCTCGCCTTTTGTCCTTTAAAAATACGCCTTAAACTTCCGTTTACCGTTACCGTACCGCCTGTTATATTCGGTATTTCAGGCGCTATATCGCCGGTGAAAAGAACTGTACCGGAAAGTTGTATAAGCTTTTTTTCAGCGGTGAGAATTGTTTGGCCGCTATCCTGATAATTGCACATTTCTTTTATAACAACGCTTTTATTCGGCTCTCCGTATTTATTAAGCCCTTCCTGTTCTATTTCAACGATAACGGGAGTTCTGCACAGTCTTTTCGGCACAAGACACGGATATTTCAATTTAATCACCTCATCAATCTGCAGCACAGACCTGTCTGGGACAGCAGCGCGTAAACATCGCTCCTTATTGCTACCCCTTTATCCGTGTAAACGTTCCACGAGCTTCCAAACTGAGCCGATACCCCGTTGATACTATAGCCGGAAAGTATACTACCGATTTCGTCGGTATTTTCATATTCAAAATCCGCTTGCAGACAAACCACTTCGCGGATAATGTTCTGCTGAAAAGGCGTAAGCTCAGAAAATCCCCGGCCCACTATCCTGTTGTAGGTCAGGGAATCAACGTGTCTTGACGCAAAACCGAGGTATTTATTACGAGATTCTTCCGGTATTGTCGTACCGCCGTAAACGTCGGCGTAATATGCGCTGTCTGCGTACATCATTTGTTTTCCTTTTTAGGCGGCTTCGTTTCACGTTCGGTTTTCAGCTTTTCAAGCTCTGATCTTACCTTTTCATATTCGCTGAACGGTACGCTTTTGCCTTTGCCGTAGGAAACTATATTTCCGTCTTCGTCTTGTATATCAAAGCCGCGGCTTATGTACGACTGCTTTTCCTGTTCGGTTATATCGTATACCTTGTTTCCTTTTATCGCTTTCATTTTATCATCTCCTTATACGCTTTCCTGTTCCGTATTCTCTTCCTCAACAGTTGCCGGCTCTACGTTCATTGCACAACCGTCTTTTTTCATCTCAAGCAAAAACAGATCCCCGTAATTGCGGTTCTGATACAAATAACCGTCTGCGGTCCTGCTGTCTGTTCCAGGAGTAAAAAGCTTGATATAGCTGTACTTATCCCTACAAACAACGCAGGATGGATGAATAAGAATAAAGTTTATTTGTCTTGCCCCGTCTGCCGGAGTACAGCCGTCCGTAAAATTGTACTGCGTTTTCATTCTGGCGGATGGAACGCTTTTTATTTCAACGTTATCAAGACTATGCACCCGCCTGTCAATTCCCGACTGGCTGCTAACATCGATATTACGCTGAATACCTTCCGCGCGTTTAAGAAGCTTTTTGACAGTCGGAGTTGCGTACAGAATTCTGCCCTCCTCCGGCACTGCCGCCTCGTCCATTGCGGTCATCATATCGTCAAATTTATCAAGTATATTAGCCGCTGTCAAAACGGTAGCGTCGATATTTCCGCCGTAAGTTGTAAGCTCCGCAAAAAGCTTAGAAAAACGATAGCTGTCCTTTTCGGGAATAGCACGCTCAGTCTCAAATGTGTTCTGAATATTTGCAACTGAAAGCGTGAGATTAGTTTCGTCGATATCCATCGGATCGATGAAAAACTCTATATCTCTGTCATGTTCAAGCTTTTTAGGCTCCCAATCGTTTGACATAGTACCGGAATTAAAGCCCGGCGTTCTCGAGTGATCCTTGTAACCGCTAAGCGTCATTCTTGGAAGCTTGATAGTCTGAGCATTGATAAACTGCACCTGCATATTGCTCTTAGTCAGTGCGTCTGAGCAAAGCTCCTTTGAATATTTCTCCTGAAGCAAGCCTGTAAAGGTTGTCGCGTAATCATATACTGCCATTTATATCATCCTTTCTTGTATTAAAGCCCGAACGCCGCTTTAAGAGCGTCGTTGTTCGCGTTATTGTCTCCGGAATCTCCATCGGCCCCGAATTTAAAGCCTTTAGCTCCGCCGGCCTGCGGCTTTAACTGGGGTATGTCTTCTAATACCTTTGCTATAGCGTTTTTCAACGCCTCCTGATTGATCTTTCCGTCTTCTCCGGTAACTCCGCTCATATCCGCCATTTTAAGAATATACGACGCTGTCTTTACGTCAATTCCCATTGTAATGGCTTCCAGAGTGCCGGCTCGCTGAATCTCTGCCGTCAAGGCGGCTTTCTGCGCCTGTGCAAGCTGCGACTGGATTTCATTCAAATCGGGAGTATTCTTTGCCTTTTCCTCCTTATAGGCGTTGATCGCGGCTGACATTTCCTCCTGAGACAATCCCTGACGTTTAAAATAATTTCTGAGTATTTCCGATTCCTTCTGTTCTGTGCCGTTTGCAACAATTTCGGCGATTTTGCCGTAGTCTATTTCGCGGGCAGGAACGGACTGCGGATCGGAATTGCCGGCATTTTGATTCTGCCCTTGATTCTGATTGTTTACGTTAGCTTCTTCTGCCATAACATTACCTCCAAAAAATATTTAAGCAGTTTTATGCCGTGCTCAGGGCATGAAAAAAGCGCTCATAAAAGCGCTTAATCAATAGTTTCAAAGCTTACCGGAATCCACATATTCGGATTGAAGTTAAGCGTATAGTGGTAATTATCAACGTAATTATCCGTAACATCTTCGACCGTATAAGTTACATTGTCAGAAAGCCCTATAAAATGCTTTTTATATGCGCCGTTTTCATCTTCAACTATTATTTCAAGCTGATTTTCTGCGGTATCCACATTTAAGGACATTTTTCCGGTCATTTGAAAAAGTACATCGCCCTGAATGCAGTTAATAACGGTTATTTGCCTAATTGTGTTAAAGTTATCAGCTTGCTTTGAAATATTGTACGATACTCTTTCAGACTGTCTTTGACATCCGACAGACAATGCCGACATCAACGTCAGCCCCATTACGGCTGCAAGTATTTTCTTTGATTTTCTTTTCATAATTCTACCTCTTTCTTTTTTAGTGATATATAAAAATAACGCTCCGGCTATTGCCGAAACGCTTAACAAGCTATTTTCTTAACATTCGTTACTTCTATGAAGCTTTTTATCTGGTCGTAACCCCAGCCGCAATTAATCAAAGACGACACGAGCATTTCCATGCTTTCTATATCTCTGAGCTGTTCCGCTGTAAAACAATCGCGGAGATTATCTTTTTTGGGAATACCGTAATGCTCTCTCAGCTTATTGGCGTTCATGCCGAACAAAACCTTGTAAATGCAGTTTGTATATGTCGAATACGCATGACCGTGCATTCTTTCGTTTTCAGTAGACTGCTGCAAGGCTTTCGTGAGCGACTGCCTGACTGCGATCCCCTTTTCTCGTTCTATAAGCTTGCCCTGGAGCGTTTTCTCCATAACGTTAAACTGTTTTATGTAAGCTTCCTTGAACTTCATAGCCTTTTCGCCGGTGTAACCCATTGCCAAAAGGGTGAAGCCGTCGCGGGTAATATAATACATAGGATATTTTTTATTATTGCCCTCAACTTTGTATTCTGAAAACGCAAAATTGCGCTCTCTGAATTCCGTTGAACACCCTAAATTTTCTATATCCCTAAGTACGTCGGCATGACGTTTCTCAAACGTCTCCGCTACATCAAGACTGCTTACAACAGTTACTTCCTGCTTGTTGATTTTCGATACTTCTACTAACATAGTAATAATCCTTTCAGTTATTTTATTTTTGGGTATAAAAATAGCGCATACCTTTAGGCATACGCTGATTTGTATTAAATTGTGATATAACTAAACCGCCTTATCAAGGCGGCTATAACAACTTTAAATCTTCTTCACTGCAATTAAAAAGTGGAAAATCTCCTCCATAACCGTCTTTGCGTTTTCCTTTGATGTCACTTTCAACAGTTATTACTGTTTTGCTTCCGGTTTTTACAATATCAACTATTGTACCGGGGAGATTCTTCGATTTTATTATAACTTTATCATATAAATTAAACAATAATATCAATCCTCTCTATGACCGGTTATCAACCGTGGTTTACTTTCTGGAGTATCTTTTCTCCAAACAATTCGGAATCTTTTCTTATTATTAACACCGAGATACATAAATGTGCTGAAATCCTCTGTTCCATCCTCATTCTTTTTTATATCTAAGACTTTTGAATTATCAAACTCCGAAGTGATATCATTGAAAAGGCGTTCATAATCATTCTCATTATATCCTACATCAAAAAATTCCTTGGAATGTTTTGCGCCTGGTTTTAATAGAAATTTATTGATTTTATCGTGATGAATTTCAATTCTTTCACTTGCCTTTATTATACCACTTTTACTTGAATTGTCAATATAATTTTCCGCCGTTTTTTTCCACTCGTCAGCTTTTTTACCGTACACACGTCTATTGTCTTCATCAAGAAAATTTTCGGACATTCTTCTGAACTTTTCCGACTGATTTTCGGCATACCTTCGTTTCTGTTCGGCATTGTACTGTTCTATAAGCTCCCGCCGTTCTGATTCTGTATAAGGTTTACCCTCGTCAGAAATACCCTCAAAATACGTCGTATGACCGTCCTTACATCTCGGATGGTAAAGTCCCTTTGCTATAGCTGTACTCATAAGCATATGCTTTCCGTCCGGTCTGCCCCCGCTCCATACATCGTCGATAAGTACTTTGCCTACAAACGGAGCGCACATAGGGCACGGATTGCCGCGCTTATTCATAATAACAAGGCTCTCGCCCCATTCCCTGCGCATTTCCCCTTCTCCGGTCAAATACGCCCTTTTGCCTGCGGTTGACAACGACATAGATATATAATCACGAATGCCGTGTCTCGCTCCGTTCTTGTATTCAATACAGTTTATTCCGGCTCTTAGAAAATCCTTTGCCGCCATGTCAACAGCCTTTTCATATGTTCCCGCCCCGCTTGCCGCATAAACCTGAGCGTTAAATACGATCTTTCGATACTGATCGTTTGCCATACGAAGCACGGAATGCTCGGCGCGTTCAGCGTCGTTAACGGTCGCCCTTATCAAAGCGTCCATTTTACGGGTATTCATTTTTATGAATTCTGCTGACGTTTCAGCATGGCCGCTGAATATATGTTTCGGCTTATAACCTTTTTTAATAGCTTCCAATATTTTTATTTCCTGATTTGCCGATCCGTCAGTTCTCTCCTGTCTGATAAATTCATCTATTCTTGCATTAAGAGAAGCAAATTCCTTGGAAAATTTCTTTTTATTCTTCCGGCGGTATTCTTCCATAACCTTCAGTTGAATGGTCTGCCACATTTCCCAGTTATAGCCCTCCTTTGTTTCTTCCGCGCGGTGACGTTTAAAGTTGCGGAACATAGACGAAATCAATTCATTCTCAATACGGGCAAAAGCTTCGCTGATATCGTAATCAGGCATATTTTTTATACCTCCGGTTCAATCGTTTCAGAATCAAACGTATCGTCATTAATCAGAGTTTCGTCAATCTGCGCTATGCCCTGCTCTTCCTTAAGTCTTTGTATCTCTTCCGCTTTCCATTGCTTGTCCTTACTGTCCCCGTACAGTTCCTCAACGCTTGCCTCGATACTCATAATACCTCCCTGCTTGGCCTTTGATATCGTTTCAACCTGAGATTCAAACGAAGGGTTAGCATATTCTCCGAACGGAATACTGACTTCGATTTCCTCCGGAGCTTTTCCCAGAGACATAATATATGCGTTTATACAGGCGGCCGCTAATTTAGGAAGCTGCTCCTGCATAGCTTCAACTATAGCGTTTCTTGTATAAAGAGTCGCCTTTTCTTTTTCTCTCTGCGCCTCTGCGTTATCAAGCTTTTTTACGTCGATTCCTAATGTCGAGGGGCTTATAATCCCCTGCAAGCACAAATCAAGCGCGGTTACATAGCTTGCAAGATAGCTGTCGTGGGGAATGTCGGGCTGCTTTACTTCAATACCCGATCTTCCGTCCTCGGCAAACGCGCTTGCGGTCTGAATAAATCTGTTGTCAAACGGGTTTGGTTTCAACAGCGTTCCGTTATTCTCATTTTTCGGAATCATATCCTCCGGTATATAGGTTTTCGACCTTCCGGCACGCAGCGCGTCCATCCACTGCGACCATACCTCGTCAAAGGCGTCGAAGCTGTCCAGCTTACCGTCGAAAATACTTCCGCCTCTGTTTTTATATTTTGCGCTTTCAAATATTTTAAAGGGTACTGCAAGTATCTGCGACCTATCAAACGCAATAACAGGTTTAAGATCGCTAAGAGCTGAGACTGCGCTCATATCAACGGGCTTACCATCACAGCAGAGCTCGCTTTTTATGTAACCGAAGCCGTAACGCTCACAAAGTATATATTCTCGTCTATGCTCCCTGAAAAGCGTTTTGAATACGACCTCATGAAGTCGTCCGCGTCTGTATACAAGCTCTATTCTTTCGCCCGGATACCATTCAAGCACAGGATATTTGCTTATATCAGAATCCATTGTAATCTTGAAAGCGCCGTCGCCGATAAAAAGGAGCTCTCTTAAATTTGCTTCAAGATTTTTTCGGAAACTGTTTTCATTTTCGATATTGCTCCATATATCTCCATGCGCGGGTTTTTTAAACTCAAAGTCGTTCATATCTGAAAGAGTAACCGAAACAAGCGTTTTGACGATCAACGACGGAAGTCCTGTATGTATTTTACGCATTTCCATTCCACGCGAGCATTTAGACGCCCAAAATTTATATTTATCGGCATATTCTGAAACGCTGCCATAAAGCTGTTCAAGCTCGTTTCCGTCTCCTCTGTACCATATCCGGTTACGGATAGCATTTACTTCAAAATCCATAACCTCGTTTATCTGTATGCTGTAGGGATTTGCGGGCATAACGTTTAGCCAGCTTCGCAGCCCCCGTTTTATATTCTCGCTCAATTTCTGTATTACACCCACCTTTTCACGCTCCTAACAAATACATAGTTTCCGCAACCCCCGTTGTCGCGTCGGGCGCGTCGTCGTGACGGTTGTCTCCGTCGCGCTGATATTTTATCATTGCGCTGTAATAATCCGGCCATTTGTCTTTCCAGTTCTGCGGAAAATATACATGCTCCATTATCCATGTGGAATTTGAAATGATTCTCGCTTTCTTATTTTTCGATTGATGGAACCATTTTACAACGGTCTGATTGCTTGAAAATTGTTCCCGCAATATGCGTATAACGTTTCTTGCGAAGCCTGAACCGCCGTTATTACTTTCTATCCTCGCCTTGTTTACCTTAAATTCAAAAAATCTGCCCGCAGTTTCTTTTTCTGTTATTTCCATTCCTTGCTGAGTATAATAAACATCAAGTATATACGCCTCTTTCATATACGCGCCCCAGATTACACAACACAAATAATCGCTTCCTTCGTCCGCCGTATCAGTATAGCTGTATATTCCCTCTAAAAGGCTTCTTCCGCCGCTGTCCTGCGGCAGCTTATTATAGGTTTTAAAGCTTGTATACAGTCTGCCCTTGATATCTATCGGTTCCTGTTGATAATTGGCCGACGCTATATCGGCGCCCATAGCCTTGATTTTAGACATATACGACTTGTATGACAAAACCTCAGAACAAAGCATAGAACCATCGTCCTGCAACGCTTTCATGCAGATATGACGGACTTTAGCTCCTGATTCATAAAAATGCTCCAAAGCGCGGCCCGCTAAATCATCCGAAGCCCAGCGCGTCATAATTATTATAATTTTTCCGCCCTCCTCCAATCGGGAAAGCATAGTATCTGTAAACCATGCCCAGTGCTTTTCTTTTGTCAATTCGTTATTTGCCTCCTCGGCATTTTTTATAAGGTCGTCGATAATGAGCAGCGTTGCGCCGAATCCCGTCGCCGTACCGGTCGGAGAAGTTGCAAGATAATTATTATATCCGCCCTCCAAGCTCCATAAATTCATTGCTCCGTCGCCGCGCTTAATCGATACTCCGGGAAACACGTCGGAAAAAACGGGTTTATATACATCGGCTTTAGCCTCCATTATGTCGTTACGAACGTTTTTAGAAAACATAGTTGAAAGCGTTTCGTTATATGAGCCCGTCATGATCTTTTGATTTTTATCGTTTCCCAGCGCCCACTCAACCAGCAGTCCGGCAGTCCGAGACTTGCCGTGTCGGGGCGGCTCGTTTACGATCATTACTTCGTCATCAGACTGTATAAAATCCTGGAACTCATTACAAAGATCAACCAAATATCGTCTATCTGCTTTGTAGAAGTCAGGAGCCTTTAAATTACAGTAAGCAAAAAAGTCGCGCCTTGCAAGCTCGATTTTTGCTCCGAGCTTTATCAATTCTCTATCCACTGCCGATCAGCTTCTTTAATTCCTCTGTAGTCAGACCGGCATAAGGGTTTTTAGAATTAATCTCACCCGACAATTCAAGCTTACCGGTATATTCTCCGTCCATTTTATTCAGAGTATCTATCGCCTTGATTCTTGCCTCCGTTTTTTCATTACCGTCAGCCGCTATATCGCTTAATACAATCATGCGGTCCTTTCGTTTCATAATGGCGTTATCCTTAGCCTCTTCCTGAAGCTCGCTATACCTTACCAAAACCTTACCATCTGAAAACAAAGCGCTTGCTTTTACATCGACGGTTGTATCTTTCCATTTTCGTGAAGCAGGAAATGCCTCGCGGTAAGCCTTTCTCTGGCTCATTCCCCGGATGAGGCACTGCACAAATTTCTCATGTCTTGCATTTTCTAATACAGCCATTACAGGCTCACCTTCCTTTCGTTGGGCATAAGAAAAGCCCTGCTAAAGCAGAGCTTAAAAATTATCTTTTCGTATTAGGACCTAACGCTTCTTTTTTAACGTTATGCCCCTGATTCTGATTGATGTTCTTCTTTGTAGTTTTTACCCCTGATTTAAATTTTATTTCCTTTTCCAGCATACCACATCACCTCTATAACTATTATTTTTTGTTTTTAGAATGATATACATAAATTTTTCTTATTATATTTAAAAATAGAGCCTCTTTTTATTTGACATTTTTTGACAAATAGTATATAATAAATAAAACTTGTATAATCGGAGATTTAAATGGATGTAAAAGAATATATTAAAGAACGGCTTGATCCACAAATTGAGTGGTATAGTAAGAAATCTAAACATTGCCAAAAGCTCTATAAGACAATTCAAATTATTGAAATTATTCTGGCAGCCACTATACCGTTATTATCAGGATATTCAGATATTCTATTAATATCAATTATTATTGGCATTTTAGGAATTATAATCACCATTTTAGAATCTATAGCAAAACTAAATAAATACCATGAATACTGGATTCAATACAGATCTACTTGCGAAATTTTAAAATATCAAAAGCATATTTATTTAACTTCTTCTGCGCCATACAACAAAGAAGATGAATCTGTAGATAACTTATTTGTAAGAAATATTGAACAAATTATATCCTCTGAAAATAATCAATGGAAGTCCATTAATACAAAAACAAATAATAAATAAATTCACACTTCTTCATAAGTCTTTATAAAAATATCAGGTTTACATGGATATTTTTCTCCGTTTATGCCAGTTATAATATAATCTCCTTTATTTGCTTTCATATCCCCCTCTAATGTATGTATAATTAATTCTTCCTCGGATATATAGGCCTCTATAATTACAGGTTTTTTTCTGTATTTTTTAATAATCATAAATTAACTCCCCCCTTCTGAAAGGAAAAATATCATGAACACATATAATTTATTCATCAGTCATGCCTGGAAGTATAACAACGGTTATTACAAGGTCGTTGACTGGCTTGATTCTGCAGTTGCAAACAAAGAATTTAATTACAAAAATTATTCAGTACCTCAACATGATCCTATAATTGATCCCGATACAAATGTCGGGAAAAATCAATTAAAAGAATTATTAAAAATTCAAATTCGACCCGCATCTGCCGTTATTATTCTGTCTGGAATGTACACCGCCTACAGTGAATGGATCGATTTTGAAATTGATACCGCAATTTCTATGAAAAAACACATAATCGGCATAAAACCATGGGGTCAAGAACGTATCCCTAAAAAAATACAAGACAATTGTGATCAACTGGTTGGTTGGAATTCACAGTCTTTGATTAGCGCGATAAAAAATATTTAAGTTAAAAATTCTGTAATTAAGAGGAAGAGGATTACTGTTATGTTATCCTCTTTAATTTTTGATTACGGAAAAGCGAACCGGACGCTTTCACGCCCGGAAAGCCTACTGTTTTTCCCGTTGGCTTTTATTTTGGATTCTGAATCCATTATTATGATAACATAGAAACATAGTGTAATTCAATGTAATTCAAAAAATATTTCCATGTATTCGGATAAATTCACTAAGCGCTTTATTGTGAACGTTATAGACGCTTTTTAATTCTTTATATCCTAACTCCTCCTGTATCTGCTCCCATTTTTTAAAGCGTATATACCATTTCATTAACACAAGCCTGTACTTTGGGTTTTTTATCTGGTATATCTTCAAGCGGATTTCTTTTTTCGTTTCAAAAAGCTTATCGGTTTCCTCGTTTATTTTTTGAGTTAATTCATCATGCTTGTCAATATAAGCGGCAAGTTTGATTTCAGCGTTGTTGTCGTTATGCACGCCGGGCGGCATGTCTGTAAATATCTGCGTACATCGGCAGATATCCGAATCGAGTTCCTCAAGCTGTAATATGTTTTCGTCTATCTCCTTGTTAATATAAAAGCTCTGTTTTAAATACTCTCTTGCAGTCACGCCCTTACCTCCTCGATACTGAAAATATGAGCCTTTTACCCGCTCTGATTATGTACCTTCTGGCGGCTCTTAGCGTTCCGAGGTAACGGCTGGTCAGCTTATTAAATACGCGGTATTTTTTAATCATATCAGTCTCCTTGGCCTAAAGTTATATTTTATATCGTCTATTCTGTCAAAGTTACTGGACTGTCCCGGTCTGCCCTGCGGCAGTTTCGCCG
>ERZ856578.3826-NODE-3826-length-21553-cov-5.812488_pt1 | contig 21553 bp, 20 predicted proteins | sample MGYA00514384_ERZ856578 | MGnify/ENA primary metagenome ERZ856578 (study PRJEB29103, sample SAMN06111958) | human gut metagenome | biome: human gut; feature: ankylosing spondylitis patient; material: healthy_person | host: Homo sapiens | place: China:Hangzhou... | reverse complement strand
TACCCAACGCCGGCGCGTTTGCCCCGGTGGGGCAGGCCCAGGGTGACGGACAGGCTGGCCGGGCTGCGGAAGGGGACGGCCCCCTCCATGGGCAGCTGGGACACGCCGGAGGACCGGGGCAGGATGCTCCCGTCGGCCACAAAGGCGCACAGGCCCAGCCTGGGCAGGGCCTGACGGATATAGGCCTGGTCCTCCGCCAGGTCGGCGATGGCGCGCAGCCGCTCCGGCTTCCAGGCGGAATAGACCAGACTGCCCTGGACGCACCGGGGCAGCAGATCGAAGAGGAGCTTGTCCAGCTCCCGGGCGTTGATGGTGCGCCCATTGGCGGGAAAGCCAACTTCCAGCCGCAGGAGCACCGCCCCGGCGGCGGGGTCCAGGGAACAGGCGGTGCGCTCCAGCACCTCCTGCCCGCAGCGGCTGACGGAGATCAGACCGCTGTGGCCCGAGCCTTTGGCCTGGCCCGAGGCCCGGGCGGCCAGGTGGCCAAATTTCCGGGTGAGGGCGTCCTGAAGGGCGATGCGCTGGGGGCGGCTCTGGTACAGGGCCGGGGGGAAGGACGCCGCCCTGCCGCCCACCCGGATGCTCAGCCGGGAGGGGGCGGCGAAGGGGTCCCCCTGGACGTGGTCGATGGACAGGACATAGCCGGGGAACTGATAGGCCCCCCGGGTGTCCTTATAGGCGGGATAGCTCCGCCGGTCAATGCGCTGGAGCAGCGCCCGAAGGTCGTTGGCTGTCTGCATAGAAGATTCCTCCCTTGTCCCGTCTATTATAAGCCGGTCCTATGGTCAGACGCAACGGGAGAAGGGGCGAAAGTCAGCTTTCCGGCTCCACCGCCCGGAACACCAGCCAGTGCCCGTCCTGAAGGATCTCCAGGGTGTCCGGCTCCATGCCGATCTGATAGCCAAAGCCGGAGCCGAAGTTGGACTGGCCGTCCTCCTCCGGCTGCTGCCAGGATTCAACGGAGGAGGTGATCTCCCCGTCCATGTTTCCGCAGCGGCCCTCTGTGGTGTCCTCGCATCCGGCGTCCTCATACAGCACCCCGTCCACCATGAGCATCCGGGGCATGTAAATGCCCGGGGCGGAACTGACAGGACCGCCGGAGGAGGACGAGCTGTCCTGCCCGCCGCACCCGACTAACGCCCCGCACAGCGCCAGAGCCAGGAGAAGAGAAAGCATTCGTTTCATAGAAAAAACCTCCCATCGTCATTTACAGGGTTAGACGGTGGGAGGCAGGAAAAGTTCCGATCCAGTTAGGAGTGATGAGATAGGAGTTAGGAGTTAACTCATCTCTCATCACTCCTAACTAACACTCAGTGACTTCTACGGTGGTCCCATTCTCTTTCAAGACGTTGACCAGCGCCTGGGCCGAGAGCCAGATGGTGGCGGTGTTGTCGTTGGGGTGGACGCCGATGCGGTCCGGGGGCAGGAGAAAGTCCCGGTCCAGGAAGAAGTCCACCCGGTGCTCCTCATCGGCCAGCAGCCCCAGGGGGGTGACGGAGCCGGGGGTGAGCTTTAACAGGTCCAGCAGCTCCTCCGGGGAGGCGAAGGTGAGGGGCCGGGTGCCGTGGGCGCGGCGGAAGTCCTTCAGATTCACCCGCTTGTCGGCCTTTACGGTGATGAGGTAATAGTGGGCGTGCTTGTCGTCCCGGATGAACAGGTTCTTTGCCTCTGACTCCGGGTAGGGCAGGTGCAGGTCGGCGCACTCCTCCATGTTGAACACCGCCTTGTGCTCGGTGATCTCAAAGTCCACGCCGTGGGCGCGGAGATAGTCATAGGTCTCCTGTTTGGTCATGCCTGGGGCCTCCTTATGCTTTTATATTTTTCCTCATTGTAACAGGGCGGTGAAGAGATGGCAACGGTCTGGATTGTGCTTTTTTGGGGAAGGACTTATAATAGAGCCGTAAGTAAAATTTCACTTCGGAAAGGAGTTTTTTCCATGCGTAAGGATTTTGGCTGCAAGCCCTGGATGTATCCCCAGCCGGTGCTGATCGTCAGCACCTATAACGAGGATGGCACCCCCAACGCCATGAACGCCGCCTGGGGCGGGACCTATGACAACGACCAGGTGGTGCTGTGTCTCAGCCCGGAGCACAAGACCACCCAGAACATCCTGGCCCGGAAGGCCTTTGTGGTGAGCATGGCGGACGCCGCCCACGCCGCTCCCTGCGACTATGTGGGCATCGTGTCCGGCAACAAAGTGGCCGATAAAGTGGCCCGGGCGGGCTTCCACACGGAGAAGAGCAAGTTCGTGGACGCCCCCGTCATCCAGGAGCTTGGCCTGGCCATGGAGTGCGAGTTCGTCAAAACCACCGAGGACGGCCAGGTCATTGGCCGGGTGGTGAACGTCAGCGCCGACGAGTCTGTGCTGGGCGCCGACGGCAAGGTCGACCCGGAGAAGCTGAACGTCATCCTGTATGACGGCATCCAGATGACCTATCGCGCCGTGGGCCCCGTGGTGGCCCAGGCCTTCTCCGCCGGAAAGGCCCTGAAGTAAGACTAAATAAAAAAGCGTGTCTCCCCTGTGCCGCTGAATGGGCGGGGGAGACACGCTTTTTCTGTTTTTATTTTTATGATATTTTATCAGGGCTTGCTTTTCAGTTCCCGGCGGATGGCCTGAAAACGCTGGGGTATCTCGCTCTCGTCCAGGCCGTTCAGAACGGCGGTGGTCCCGGCGGCCTTGGCCGTCTTATAGTACCAGCACTTGTATTCCACCATGCTCAGAGTGTGCTCCAGCTCGGCCATCTGGGCCCGGAGGGACTCCCGCTGGCGCTGGAAGAGCTCTAACCGGGCGTCGATGGTGTCGTCCCCGCTGAGGGCCAGCTGGATATACTCCCGGATGGCCTTGATGGGCATCCCCGCCTTTTTCATGCAGCCGATGATGCGCAGCCACTCGAAGTCGGCGTCCCGGAACATGCGGATGCCCCCGGAGGAGCGCTCCACAAAGGGCAGCAGGCCCTCCTTGTCATAATAGCGCAGGGTGGAGGCGGGGACCTCCAGCATGCGGGCTGTCTCGCCCACGGTATAGACCATAAGAATTCCTCCAAATAATTTTGCGGTTTCCTCCTCCTGCGGGGGAGGGAAACAAAAGAAAAAATTTTCAAAAAGCCCTTGACTTAAAGCTGACTTTAAGTTGTAGAGTATACATGAACTTTAAGGAAATGATACAGCGGCCCGCCGCCGCTGTCAAGCATGAATAGGAGGAACACCATGAACCGACCCTACATCATCTGCCACATGATGACGTCAGTAGATGGGCGCATCGACTGCGCCATGACCGAGCACCTGCCCGGGGTGCAGGAGTATTACGACACCCTGGACGCCCTGAACGCCCCCACCCGCATCAGCGGACGGGTGACCGCCCAGCTGGAGATGTCCAAGCCCGGCGTCTTTGCCTGTGACGATCCCCACCCCCTGGAGCGGGAGGGCTTTTTCAAGGCGGAGTCCGCCCCCGGCTATGAGGTGGTGACGGACACCCGGGGCACCCTGCTGTGGGACAAGCCCGCTGACGGGGAGCGCCCCCTGCTGATCCTGACCAGCTGTCAGGCCAGCCGGGAGTATCTGGACTATCTGGAGGGGCTGCATATCTCCTGGATCGCCTGCGGCGGGGACAAGATCGATTTGGCCCGGGCCTGTGAAATTTTAAAGGAGGAGTTCGGCGTTCAGCGGGCCGCCGTGGTGGGCGGCGGACACATCAACGCCGCTTTCCTGGCGGACGGTCTGCTGGATGAGGTGAGCATCCTTGTCGGCGCGGGCATCGACGGGCGGGGCGGCATGGCCGCCGTGTTCGACGGGCTGCCCATGGACCGGCCCGTCACCCCCCTGAAGCTGACAAGCGTCCAGCAGTACGGCACCGGCGCGGTGTGGCTGCGGTATCACACGGAAAAGTAAACCTGTCATTGCGAGGAAGGGCGCAGCCCTGACGTGGCAATCCGTTTATCAAAGAAAGGAAAACTGACATGATCTTAAACGAGACTTATACTCTGGCCAATGGCATGACCATCCCCAAGCTGGGTCTGGGCACCTGGTTCATTGATGACGACAAGGCCGCCCAGGCGGTGCGGGAAGCGGTGAAGCTGGGCTATCGCCTCATCGACACGGCCCAGGCCTATGGCAACGAGCGGGGCGTGGGCGAGGGCGTGCGTACCTGCGGCCTGCCCCGGGAGCAGTTATTCGTGGCCAGCAAGGTGGCCGCCGAGCTGAAGGACTATGACTCCGCCGCCAAGTCCATTGACGAGACTTTGAACAAGATGGGCCTGGACTACCTGGACCAGATCATCATCCACTCCCCCCAGCCCTGGACGGAGTTTCGGGTGGAGAAGCGGTACTTTGAGGAGAACCGGGCCGTGTGGCGCGCCCTGGAGGACGCCCAGGCCGCCGGAAAGGTGAAGGTCATCGGCGTGTCCAACTTCCTGCGGGACGATCTGGAGAACCTGCTGTCTGACTGCCGGGTGCGGCCCATGGTGAACCAGATCCTGCTGCACATCAGCAACACGGACAAGGACCTGGTGGACTACTGCAAAGAGCAGAACATCCAGGTGGAGGCCTATTCCCCCATCGCCCACGGCGAGGCCCTGAAGAACCCCGCCATCGCCGCCATGGCACAGAAGTATGGCGTGACCGCCGCTCAGCTGTGTATCCGCTATGTCATCCAGCTGGGCACTGTGGCCCTGCCCAAGACCGCCGGCCCCGCCCACATGAAGGACAACGCCGCCGTGGACTTTGTCATCTCTGACGCGGACATGGACGCCCTGGTACACATGGACCGCATCCAGAGCTATGGCGATTTCAACGTCTTCCCCGTGTTCAGCGGAAAGCCCCTGGCGTAAATCATCTGACAAACACAGGAGGAACAGAATACCATGAAAACACTGATTCTCTATTATTCCTATGGCGGCAACACCCGCCGGGTGGCCCAGATGATCCAGAAGGAGGTGGGCGGCGACCTGGCGGAGATCCAGACCGTCCAGCCCTACACCGGGGACTATAACGCCGTGGTGGACCAGGGCCAGCGGGAGATCGACTCCGGCTTCTGCCCGGAGCTGAAGCCCCTGACCGTGGACCTGAAGGACTATGACACGGTGGTGCTGGGCTCCCCCGTGTGGTGGTATACCTTCGCCCCCGCCGTGCACAGCTTTTTAAAGGAGGCCGATCTGGTGGGCAAGAGGGTGTATCCCTTCGCCACCAACGGCGGCTGGCTGGGCCACACCCTGAAGGACTTTGCCAAGGCCTGCAAGGGGGCCGAGGTCAAGCCCGGCCTGGACGTGCGTTTCGACGGCGCCCGCCTGCGCACCCCGGAGCAGGACATCCTCCGCTGGGCCAAGGGCGTCCAGAAGTAAGACAACAGAGAAAAAATTTTTCGCCGGAGCGGCCCAAAGTTTGGGTGCGCTCCGGCGATTTTTTGAAATAAGACGAGAAAATCAATGGCGTTATTTCAAAAAGTGCCCACACAGTTGAAATAAGACTGCTGAATGAGATGAAGACCTCCGGCGATTTTTCTGCTTGCAAAGGTTCAGAGAATGAAGTATAATGAAATAACTGGAAATACGTGTTACTCAAACGGGTGCTTGTGCTAGTGTTTTTCCTCGCATAGGCAGCCGTTTTTTCAAAAAATGGCCGGGGGTGAGCCGATGAAAAAGAAAAGCCAGCTGGGGTTTTCCATTATTTTCGTGCTGCTGGCGGCGATTTTGATGATCTCGGTGTACACGGTTGTCTTGCAGCGGAGCTATGGCTGCATTGCGGAGGAGGCCGCCGTGGCCCGGGACACCAAATGTGCCGACGTGATCCACCAGGTGGTGTCGGACAAGTTCAACCGGAACGACTTTCAGACCATCACCACCAAAGCGGACATGGAGACGGCCCGCTATCAGGAGCTTCAGCAGGAGCTCAACGAGCTGCGGCGCCTAAACTCCACCCGCTATCTCTACACGGCCAAGCGGGGGGACGACGGCAGGCTCATCTATCTCATCGACGGCCTGGATTTAGACGCGGAGGACTTTGCCTATCCCGGGACCTATATCGAGGAGGAGATGATCCCCTATATCGACGCGGCCATGAACGGCCAGACCATCTATTCCAGCGAGATCGTGGACACCACCTGGGGTCACATCTTCACCGCCTGCTATCCCGTGGTGTCCAGCGACGGCTCCGGGGATATCATCGGGGCACTGTGTATGGAGATGGACATGGAGGACACCTATGCCTATCTGGAGAAGAGCAGCCAGAGCAGCTTTAAGACCGCCTGCGTGGCGGTGGCGGTGTCCATTCTGCTGGCGGGGTGGAGCTATATGATCCTCCGCCGCCAGCGGCAGCGGGACATGGAATATCAGGAAAAGCTGCAAAAGGCCGCCGTGGCCGCCAACGCGGCCAACCGGGCCAAATCCACCTTCCTGTTCAACATGAGCCACGACATCCGCACCCCCTTGAACGGCATCATGGGTCTGCTGAAGATCGACAAGGACCACTTTGAAGACCGGGAGCTGGTGCGGGCCAACCACGACAAGATGCTGGTGGCCGCCGACCATCTGCTGTCCCTCATCAACGACGTGTTAGAAGTGAGCAAGCTGGAGGACGGAAATATCGAGCTGGCCCACCAGCCCATGAGCCTGGCGGACGTGTCCCAGGAGGTGGGGACCATCATCGGCGAGCGCACCGCCGAGGCGGGCATCCGGTTTGAGTTCCAAGCCCAGGAGCTGCCTGTCGTATGGGTGTATGGCAGTCCCCTGCACCTGCGGCAGATATTCCTGAACATCTATGGCAACTGCATCAAATATAACAGGGAGGGCGGCAGCGTGACCACCCAGGTCCAATGCCTTGGGGCCGCCCACGGGAGAGTCACCTACCGCTGGACCATCTCTGACACCGGGGTGGGCATGAGCCAGGAATTTTTAAAGCGCATCTTCGAGCCCTTCGCCCAGGAGCGCGCCGACGCCCGCAGCGTCTATCAGGGCACGGGCCTGGGCATGACCATCGTCCGGGGCCTGGTGGAGAAAATGAACGGCACCATCGAAGTGACCAGCCGGGAGGGGGAGGGCTCCACCTTTGTCATCACCCTGCCCTTTGAGATCGCCCCGGAGCAACAGCCGGAGCGGCCCGACGAGTCTGCGGCGGAGGAGGCGAAGAGCATCCGGGGCCTGTGCCTGCTGCTGGTGGAGGACAACGACCTGAATGCCGAGATCGCCCAGACCATGCTGGAGGATGAGGGGGCCCAGGTGACCGTGGCCGAAAATGGCAAGCGGGCGGTGGAGCGCTTCCAGAGCAGCCTGCCCGGGACCTTCGACGCCATTTTGATGGACGTGATGATGCCGGTGATGGACGGCCTGACGGCCACCCGGGCCATCCGTGCCCTGGACCGGCCCGACGCCGCCACAGTCCCCATCCTGGCCATGACGGCTAACGCCTTTAAAGAGAACGCGGAAAAGTGCTTTGCCGCCGGGATGAACGCCCACCTGACCAAGCCCCTCCGCCCGGAGGAGATGGTGCGGGCCATCGCCCGGTGCTGCGACAAAGAGAAAGCGCAATAAAATATTCGTCTTTGCAGACCGCTCCCGCACGACAGCATTTGCCGTGCGGGGCTTTTTTGGCTTAATTGTAAACCAGTAAAAAATTATAAGTTGACAATGCGGGCCGACCACAGTATAATCGTAAACATTGAATGAAACGGGGGTTTACAAATGAGCAAGACAAAAGCGCTGGTCTATTGCAGCCTGTTCACGGCGCTCATCGCCGTGGGGGCCTTTATCCGGGTGCCCATCCCGGTGCTGCCCTTCACGCTGCAATATCTGTTCACCATGCTGGCCGGGCTGCTGCTGGGGCCGCGGCTGGGCACCATCTCCACCGTGGCCTATATGCTGCTGGGGCTGGCGGGCCTGCCCATCTTTACCGAGGGCGGCGGGCTGTGGTATGTGTTCAAGCCCAGCTTTGGCTATATCATCGGCTTCTGCGGCGGGACCTTTGTCACCGGTCTGCTGGCCCAGCGGCTGAAAAAGCCAACGGTGCTGGGCTATCTGGGGGCCAACTTCGCCGGGCTGGCGGTGGTCTATGTGGTGGGCATGGTCTATTACTATCTCATCTGCAACTATGTCATCGCCTCCCCCATCGGCCTGTGGCCCCTGATCCTGTATTGCTGCATCCTGGCCATCCCTGGGGACATCGCCCTGAGCATCCTGGCGGCCATCGTGGTCAAGCGGTTGCAGCCCGTGCTGGGGGCGGACCTGCGCCCCGCAGCCAGAAAAGCCTGATGCCCTGATTTTTTGGAAGAGAGCAGCAACGCAATTTTTGAGGAGGAGCGCTTACTTATGGACGTACTCGCATTAGCCCGGGAGATCATCTCCGGCCGCCGGCTGGGCCGCCAGGACGATCTGTCCTTTTTTCTTACCTGTGATTTAGACCAGCTGTGCCGGGGGGCGGATGAGATCCGGGCCGCCTGCGTGGGGGACAAGGTGGACCTGTGTTCCATCATCAACGGCCGCAGCGGCCGCTGCCCGGAGGACTGCAAATACTGCGCCCAGTCCGCCCACAACCACACCGACTGCGAAGTCTATGACTTCCTGCCCCAGGAGGAGATCCTGCGGGTGTGCAAGCTGAACGAGCAGGAGGGCGTGGACCGCTTCTCCATCGTCACCGCCGGGCGGGCCCTCACCGGGGCGGAGTTCGACCAGGCCATCCAGGCCTATGAGACCATGCACCGGGCGTGCAAGATCGACCTGTGCGCCTCCATGGGCTTTCTCAGCGAGGAGCAGCTCCACCGGCTGCACCAGGCGGGGGTGACCAGCTATCACCACAACATTGAGACCTCCCGCCGGAACTTCCCCAACATCTGCACCACCCACACCTATGACATGAAGGTGGAGACCCTGAAAAAGGTGAAGGCGGAGGGCATGTGCGCCTGCTCCGGCGGCATCATCGGCATGGGGGAGACCTGGGAGGACCGGCTGGACATGGCCGTCAGTCTGGCGGAGCTGGGCATCGACTCCATCCCCATCAACGCCCTGATGCCCATCCCCGGCACCCCCCTTGAAAATATGCCCCAGCTCACCGAGGACGAGATCCTGCGCACCATCGCCTTCTTCCGCTATATCAACCCCGAAGCCAACATCCGCCTGGCCGCCGGCCGGGCCCTGCTGACAAACGACGGGGAGACCGCGTTTAAAGCCGGGGCCTCGGCCACCATCACCGGCAACATGCTCACCACCGCCGCCTGCGCCACCATCCGCAGCGACCGGAGCATGCTGGCCGACATGGGCCGGGACGTGACCCCCGAGTATTGGAAGGAGGCGTGAGAGATGTCAAAAGCGCTGTTTGTCACCGGCACGGGCACCGACGTGGGCAAGACCTACATCTCCGCCCTGATGAGCAAAGCACTGAGAGAGGCGGGCCTGAACGCCGCCTATTATAAGGCCGCCGTCAGCGGCAACGTCCGCCGCCCGGACGGGAGCCTCATCCCCGGGGACGCCCGCTTTGTGCGGGAGTTTGCCCACCTGGACCAGGGGGAGGAGACCATGTGTCCCTATGTGTATGAGCACGCCTGGTCCCCCCATCTGGCCGCCCAGGCGGAGGGAAACCCGCCGGAGCTGCCCGTGATCCGGGCTGGCTTTCAGGCGGTGTGCGACCGGCATGAGATCGTGACCGTGGAGGGCAGCGGCGGCATCCTGTGCCCCCTGCGCTATGACGAGCACGAAAAGCTGTGGCTGGAGGACGTGGTGCGCCAGCTGGGCCTGGCCAGCGTCATCGTGGCCCACGCGGGCCTGGGCACCATCAACAGCGTGGTGCTCACGGCGGAGTATATGCGTGCCAACGGTCTGGCGGTGAAGGGTGTCATCTTCAACCACTTCCACCCGGGGGACCGGATGGAGGAGGACAACGTGGCCATGTGCAAGGCGCGCACCGGGCTGCCCGTGCTGGCTTTGATCCAGGATGATATGGAGCGCTTCCCCATGGACGGACAGGCCCTGGCGGCGCTGTATGATGAGGTGAAATGATATGATCTGGTATCCCTATGAACAGATGAAGACCATGAAGGCCCCCTATAAGATCGAGGACGCCAACGGCGTGTATCTCTACACCAAGGACCAGAAGCTCATCGACTCGGTGTCCTCCTGGTGGTGCATGATCCACGGCTATAAGCACCCGGAGCTCACCGCCGCCATCCAGGAGCAGGCGGGCAAGTTCTGCCACGTGATGCTGGGCGGCCTGACCCACGACCCGGTGCAGAAGCTGTCGGCCAAGCTGGAGGAGTTCCTCCCCGGCGACCTGAACTATTGCTTCTTCTCTGACTCGGGCAGCGTGGGGGTGGAGGTGGCCCTGAAGATGGCCTTGCAGTATAACACCAACCGCCTGGATGACCGCAGGCTGGTGATGCAGCTGGACAACGCCCACCACGGCAGCGAGCTGAAAAAGCGCACCATGGTCCTGGCTCTGGAGCACGCCTATCACGGCGACACCTTCAAGGCCATGGAGGTTGGGGACGACGAGGACTATCACTTCGCCTTTGACAAGAAGGAGGGCGTGGTCCACATCCCCACGGAGATCCCCGCTCTGGAGGAGGCCTTTGCCAAGTACCACGACCGGCTGAACTGCTTCATCGTGGAGCCCCTGCTCCAGGGGGCCGGGGGGATGCGGATGTACGACATCTCCTTCTTAAAGCGGGCCCGGGAGCTGTGCGACGAGTATGACGTGCTGCTCATCTTTGACGAGGTGGCCACCGGCTTTGGCCGCACGGGCCACCGGTTCGTGGCCGATCTGGTCCTGCCCGATATTCTGGTGCTGGGCAAGGCCCTCACCGGCGGCTATATCGGCCACGCCGTCACTGTGGCCAACGAGAAGGTGTTCCGGGCCTTCTACAGCGACAACGACCGCCACGCCCTGATGCACGGCCCCACCTTTATGGGCAACGCCCTGGCCTGCGCCGCCGCGCTGAAGGGCATCGAGATCTTCGAACGGGAGGACTATATGTCCAAGATCGCCCGCATCGAGGCCATCTCTCAGCGGGAGATGCTGGGCTTTACCGACCCCCGCATCAAAGAGGTCCGGGTCATGGGCGGCTGCACCTGTGTGGAGGTGTATGACGAGGCCACCCTGGAGGGCTTCCAGCAGTTTGCCTATGAACGGGGGGTATTCAGCCGCCCCTTCCTGAAGTATATGTACTCCATGGTCCCCTATGTCATCCAGGAGGAGGAGCTGGTCCACATCTTCGACGTGATGAAGGAGTGGTTCCGGAGGGGGTGAGCATCCCCGGCCCCGCTTTCGGGCCGCCTGACCTGAAAAAAAGAAAGACAGACCACCAAGTCCATGACCGGAATGAACGTCCGGCCATGGACTTTACTTATGCTTTACTCTCCCCTTACTTATCGTTTAAATGCACAAAAATATTAAGTGATATTTTACACGCTTGGATATTGCAATCAAAAACAGAGTATGGTATGATGAATTCACCTTTTAGAAAGATACTTTCGGAAAGAAACTTTACTTAAAAGAAGGGAGAATGAAACGATGAAAAAACTGAGAAAAGGGATCGCCCTGGCTCTGGCCGCCGCTCTGGCCCTGAGCATCACCGCCTGTGGAGGGACTGGCGGCTCCGGCGGTACCGCCTCCTCCGGGTCTGCCGGTTCCGGCAGCGGCTCCACTGGAGGCAGCGACTATCCCAACGAGACCATCTCTTTTGTGGTCCCCTATGCCGCCGGTGACGGACTGGACCTGTCCTGCCGGGCCATGCTGGATAACATCGACCTGCCCGTGAACACCCTGGTGGAGAACATCAGCGGCGGCTCCGGCACCATCGGCTTGCAGGACGCCTTTAACCGGGACGCGGACGGCTATACCGTGGCCATCCTGTCCAACGGCCCCACCATCGCTCAGCCCCTGCTGAACGACACCCTGGCCTATAAGCTGGAGGACTGGGACGTGCTCACCTTCATCACCGCCCCCGTGCTGGCCGTGCTGGGTTGCAGCGACAAGCTGGGCATCCAGAACAGCGATGACATGCGGGCCTATCTGGAGGGCGGCAACAAGTTCAGCGTGGGCGTGCCCTCTATGAGCGGCTTTGGCTATGTGGCCGCCGCCGCCATGTTCGACCAGATGGGCATCATGGACAACGTGACCTGGGTCACCTACGACGGCGCGCCCGCCCTGTACCAGGCCTATCTGTCCGGCGAGATCGACTTTGCCACCTTTGACGACAACTTTGCCGCCCAGTATGCCAACTCCGGCGACGCCGTCACCGTGGGCGTGGTCATGAACGACGTGCGCAGCCAGTACTTCCCCGACGTGGCCGCCGCCGGTGAGTGGGGCGTGGAGGGCCTGGGCGCCAACATCGGCTTTAAGGCCGCCGCCGTGAAGAAGGGCACCCCCCAGGAGATCTGCGACTATCTGACCGAGAAGATCAACGCCGCCGTCACCTCTCAGGGCTATCAGGACTGGTGCCGGGACAACTACTTCGGCGTGCTGGAGGAGAGCGACCTCTATACCAGCGAGGAAGCCAACTCCATGCTGCTGGAGCTGCGTGAGACGAACCGGACCGTGCTGACCGCCGCCGGTCTGCTGTAAACACAAGGTCAAAACAACAAGGCCGGTCCCCACCCGAGAGGGGCGGGGACCGGCCCTTTTCAAAGCAAGAAAGCAAGCGCGATGCAGCCAGTGCGTGTGTTTTTCCAGTGAGGTGTACATATGAACGCGAAAAAAGCAAGAGGAGACATCATCCTGTATGGGATATTCACCGTGGTGGGCGTGATCTTCTATAAGTGGATCATCCCCACCCAGATCTACATGTCCAAAACGGCCAGCGCGGAGCCCTTCTCCCCGGATACCTTCCCCAACGCGGTGACCATTCTGTTTATCCTGGCCTCTCTGGCCGGACTGATCCTGGCCATCTATCACTACTGCAAGGCGGTGAAGGCGGAGGGCAAGCCGGTGCGGGAGCCCGTGGTCCGCACCCGGCGGGAGACGGTGGGCCTGTTCATCCCCTTTATCATCTTTGCCCTGATCCTGGTGTATGCGGTGCTGTTCATCCAGATCGGGTTCATCCCCGCTACGGTCATCGTGCCCCCGGTGATCCTGTTCGCGGTGGGGTGCAGAAAGTGGAGCTATTACGGGATCTATTATGCGTTTGCCGCAGTGATGTACCTGCTGTTCCGGTATGTCCTGCTGGTCCCCATTCGCTAAGGGGGAGGGCCGATCATGAGTGTATTACAAAGTATTTTCACCGTAGATAATCTTTTGATGATGAACATCGGCCTGGCCGTGGGCATCATCATCGGGGCCATGCCCGGACTGAGCGTGGCCTTTGCCGTCACGGTTTTGATGACCATGACCTTTCACATGGAGTCCCTTCCGGCCATGTATCTGCTGCTGGGGGCCTATTGCGGCGGCATGTACGGCGGCTCCATCACGGCCACGCTGATCAACACCCCGGGCACGGCCAACGCCGTCTGCACCGCCCTGGAGGGCTATCCCCTGGCCCGGAAGGGCCGGGCGGGGGACTCCTTGAAGTGCGCCCTGGTGGCCTCCACCATCGGCGGCCTGTTCAGCTGCGTGGCCCTGAGCTTCTTCGCCCCCCAGCTGGCCAAGGTCATTTTGAAGATCGGCTCGCCGGAGTATTTCGCCCTTTGCACCTTCGGCATCGCGGCGGCCATCGGCCTGGAGGGCAACAGCCTGAACAACGTCATCAAGGGTATCATGTCCGCCGCCTTTGGCCTGATCCTGTCCTGCGTGGGGGCAGACCCGGTGTTCGGCACCAACCGCTTCTCCTTCGGCAGCTATTACATGCTCTCGGGCATTCAAGTTGTCAGTTCTATGTTGGGGGCCTATGCCCTGTGCCAGGTGCTGGTGAACTGCCGGGACGTGTATGTCAAGGGCGACGAGTCGTTAAAGGTCCCGCCGGTGACCAAGGCCCACGTGAAGACCCTGGACCTGCTGAAGCACTGGAAGCTGATCCTGAAGTCCGCCATCATCGGCACCGTGGTGGGCAGCGTGCCCGGCACCGGCGGCGCGGAGGCGGCCATGATCGCCTATAACGAGAGCAAGCGGGCCTCCAAGCACCCGGAGGAGTATGGCAACGGCTCCATCGAGGGCATCCTGGCGGCGGAGGCGGCCAACAACGCGGTCACCGGCGGCGCCATGATCCCCATGCTCACCCTGGGCATCCCCGGGGACACGGTGATGGCCATCCTGCTCAGTGCCCTGACCATGCAGAGCATCACCCCCGGGGCCAACCTGTTCTCCAGCGGGAGCTTTTGGGTCTATGCCATCATGGGCGGGCTGTTCCTCATCAACATCTTTATGTTCATCCAGGGCAGTGCCTGCATCCGGCTGTTCGCCCAGGTGTCTAAGATCCCCCAGTCCATCATGACCCCCTGCATCGTGGTCATGTGCATGATGGGCGCGTTCGCCATCAACAACAACATCTTCGAGTGCTTTGTGATGATCGCCTTCGGCCTGATCGGCTTCTTTATGAAGGGCTTCGGCTTCCCGGTCACGCCCCTGTGCATCGCCCTGGTGCTGGGCAAGCTGTTCGAGACCAACCTGCGCCGCTCCCTGATCCTGTCCTCGGGCAACCCCTTCGTCTTTGTCACCCGGCCCATCTCCTGCGCCATTTTGATCCTGGCGGTGTTTATGCTCTTCTTCCCCATCCTCAGCAATATGGTGGCGGAGAAGCGGATGAAGAGCAAAAAATAAGATATTTGGAGGGAAATTATCTATGATCCTTTCCACAGAAAACGGGGCCCTGCGCTCCCTGGTGGGCGAGCGGCGGGCCATTGAGATCCTGGCCAAAGCGGGCTTTGACGCCATCGACTATACCTTTACCCCCTGGATGGAGCGGGGGGAGATGCCCTGGAACCGGGACGGCTATCAGGACTATGCCAAAGAGGTGGTCCAGATGGCCAAGGACAACGGGGTCTACTTTAACCAGGCCCACGCCCCCTTCATCTTCCACACCAGCTATCTGCCCGACTGGAACCGGGAGATCCTACCTATGCAGATCCGGTGCATGGAGGCCTGCGCCCTGCTGGGCATCCCCCACATGGTGGTCCATCCGGTCCACCACCTGCCCTATCACCACCGGGGCGCGCCGGGGAAGAGCAACGCGGACATCATCTGGGATTTGAACCGGGAGTATTACCACCTGCTCCAGCCCTATGCCAAGCAGTTCGGCGTAAAGATGTGCCTGGAGAATATGTTCGGCGAGGACCAGCGCCGGGGCTGTCTGGTGCCCGACATGTTCTCTGACCCCCACGAGTATGCCCAGTTCTTTGACGAGCTGAACGACCCGGACAACTTCACCTGCTGCATCGACACGGGCCACGCCGGAATCACCGGGGAGGACTGCGGCGACACCATCCGGGTGATGGGCAGCCGGGTCCGGGCCCTGCACCTGAACGACAACGACTTCAGAACGGACGGCCATCTGATCCCCTTCCAGGGGAAGATCGACTGGGACGACGTGATGCGCGCACTGGCGGAGATCGACTATCAGGGTGACTTCACCTTCGAGGCCCTGCACCTGTACGAGGGGATGGACGATGGTTTTTACGCCACCTCGGCCAAATACCTCCACGACGTGGGGCGCTACCTCATCCAAAAGTTCCAGCATTACAAAGAGGCGCTATAAAAGCGGCATAAAAAAGAACGAAAGCCCGGCGGGATATCAGGTCCTGCCGGGCTTTTTGCGGGATTGACGGGGGACCGGGCCGGGCATTATACTGGAACAGCACGAGAAAACGCGAGGAGGAAGCTGCCATGTACGATCTGCCGCCCCAGGTGCTGCGGGCCATAAGTATGCTGAACGCCGCCGGGCACCGGGCCTATGTGGTGGGGGGCGCGGTGCGGGAGCTGCTGCGGGGAAAGGGAACCGTCACCGACTTTGACCTGACCACCAGCGCCCGGCCGGAGGAGACAGAAGGGGTGTTCGCGGGCTTCCGCCTGATCGAGACGGGGCTGAAGCACGGCACGGTGACGGTGCTGCTGGACGGCCTACCCCTGGAAATCACCACCTTCCGGGTGGACGGGACCTATTCCGACGGGCGGCACCCCGACGGGGTGTCCTTCACCCCCAGCCTGGAGCGGGACTTGGAGCGGCGGGACTTCACCATCAACGCCATGGCCTACCACCCCCAAGAGGGACTCATCGACCTCCACGGGGGTCGGGAGGACTTAAAGGCGGGCCTCATCCGCTGCGTGGGCGACCCGGACCGGAGATTTCGGGAGGACGGCCTGCGGATGCTGCGGTGTATGCGCTTTGCCGCCGTCCTGGGCTTTCGCATCGAGGAGCGCACCGGGGCGGCCCTGGTGCGCTGCCGGGCCCTGCTGGACGACATCGCCCACGAGCGGGTGCGGGAGGAGCTGACCAAGCTGCTGTGTGGCCAGAACGCAGGCCGGGTGCTGGAGGACTATGCCCCGGTGGCCGCCCAGGTGCTGCCCGAGATAGCACCCACCTTCGGCTTTGACCAGCGCAACCCCTGGCACGATAAAGACGTGTGGCGTCACACCCTGGCGGCGGTGGACGCCGCCCCGGCGGACCCCGTGCTGCGGTGGGCCGCCCTGCTCCACGACCTGGGCAAGCCGCCCTGTTTCACCCTGGACGAAAAGGGCGTGGGCCACTTCTATGACCACGGGGAGGAGAGCGCCAGATTGGCCGGGAATATCCTGAGCCGCCTGCGCTTTGACACAGACACCCGGCGGAGGATCGTGGCCCTGGTGGCCCTTCACGACAGGCCCATTATCCCGGAGCGCCGCCCCGTCCGCCGCCTGCTGGCCCGGCTGGGGCCGGAGGGGACGGCGGACCTCATCGCCCTCCACCGGGCGGACAACGCCGCTCAGTCTTCCCTGGCCGCCGGGCGACAGAGTGAGCTGGACCGGGCCCAGGCCATCCTGGACCGGCTGCTGGCGGAGGGGGCCTGCTTTCAGAAAAAGGACCTGGCGGTGAATGGCCGGGACATGCTGGAGCTGGGACTGAAAGGCCCGGAGATCGGTCAGGCCCTGGACCGGTGTTTAGAGGCCGTTCTGTCAGAGCGTCTGCCCAACGAAAAAGCGGCCCTGCTGGAGCTGGTGCGGCGGTAAATCTGGAAGAAAAATGGGATATCTAGCCGGAAATCGCATAAATTATGAACAAACATCGCTTATTTTGTTAATATTAGCACTCTCCTATTGACTCTGCTAAAATTGGTGCTATGATATAGTTGTTCCAAGAGAGAGGGGCTTGAGAGAGTCCCCCAGGAGGAACGATGAAATAACAAACAGCGGTAACAAGATTCGACAACGTCCGGCTTGGCCGGACGGCCTGAGAATGGTTTCAAGTTGAATGGAGGAATAATTATGTTACCTAGCATTTTTGGTGAGAATTTGTTCGATGATTTCTTCTCTGATCCCTTTGGTATGATGAATGTCCACGGCCACGACCCCCTGTATGGCAAGCACGCCAAGAACCTGATGAAGACCGATGTGCGGGAGACCGAGAACAGCTATGAGCTGGATGTGGACCTGCCCGGCTTTAAGAAGGACGAGGTCAACGTGGACCTGAAGGACGGCTACCTGACCATCAGCGCCGCCAAGGGCGTGGACAAGGACCAGCAGGACAAGGCGGGCAAGTACATCCGCCAGGAGCGCTACGCCGGTGCCTGCAGCCGCAGCTTCTTCGTGGGCGAGGCTGTCAAGCCCGAGGAGGTCTCCGCCAAGTATGAGGACGGCATCCTGAAGCTGTCCGTGCCCAAGGCCGGTGAAAAGGCCCTGCCCAAGACCACTACTATCGCCATTGAGTGATGGCAGGCGGAGTAAAACCAAATCAAAACAGACGCCCCCGCCGCTGCGCAAAAACAGCGGCGGGGGCGTTTTGCTGTCTTGCAGGGGAGCGCCGAAAGCCGGGTTCACCCCAGCTTCCACTGGCTGCTCTCCTGCTGGAGCTGCTCCATGTGGGCGAAGATGCCGCCGGACTGGCGCAGCTGGGCGGGGGAGCCCTCCTCAGCCACGGCGCCGTCCTTCAGCACCACGATCTTGTCCGCCCCGGCCACAGTGCGCATCCGGTGGGCGATCATCAGCACCGTCTTGTTCTGGATGAGCCGGGACAGGGAGGTCTGGATGGCGGTCTCGTTCTCTACGTCCAGGCTGGCGGTGGCCTCGTCCAGGAGGATGATGGGGGCGTCCTTTAAAAAGGCCCGGGCGATGGACACCCGCTGGCGCTCGCCGCCGGAGAGCTGACAGCCGTTCTCCCCGATGTTGGTGTTCCAGCCGTCGGGCAGCTTTTCGGCAAACTCGTCCACCTTGGCCAGGCGGGCGGCGGAGAGGACCTCTTCATCGGTGGCGTCCTTGCGGCCAATGCGGATGTTCTCCATCAGGGTGTTGTTGAACAATGTCACGTCCTGGAACACGATGGAGTACAGGCCCATCAGGGTCTCCGGGTCGATCTGGGATACGTCCATGCCGCCCACAGTGATCCTGCCCCGGGTGGCGTCCCAGAACCGGGCGGCCAGGCGGGACACGGTGGTCTTGCCCCCGCCGGAGGGACCGACCAGGGCCGTGACCTCCCCCTGGCGGGCGGTGAAGGACACGTTCCGCAGGACGGCCTCCCCGTCGTTGTAGGCAAAGCCCACGTGGTCAAAGGTGACGTCGCAGCCGCTGTTGGTCAGCTGCTCGGCCCCGGTCTGAACGGGGCAGTCCATGATCTCGTTCATCCGCTGGATGTTGGTGCTGGTGGCGATGATGGCCGCCAGGTTTTGCAGGCTGCCCTCCAGGGGGTCATACAGCCGGGAGACGGTGAGCAGGAACAGGAAGAAGGTGAGCACGTCCAGCTCCCCCCGGGTGAGCAGCCAGGCCCCGGCCAGGGCGGTGGTGGCCATACCCAGCCGCAGCACCAGCCCGGCGGACACCACAAAGGTGGCCGTGCCGAATTCCGAGATAATGGCCCGGTGCTCCATGGCCCGGATCTTTCCGGCCAGGCCCTGGAAATAGGTATCCTGGGCGTTGTTGGCCCTCAGGTCGGCCATGGTCTCCACATACTCCTGGATGCCGTCCTCGCAGGCGATGCGGGCGGCCATAGACCGGCGGGAGAGGCCCTCCTGCACCCGGGCGGCCAGGGCCACGATGGCAAAGGCCACGGGCAGGGGCCACACGGCGGCCAGGGCCATGCGCCAGTCAAAGGCCAGCAGACTCAGGGCGATGAGAACGGTGGAGATACAGGCCCCGATGAGGGGGCAGACGAAGTGGGATTGGCTGGTCTCCAGCACAGCGCAGTCGTTCATGATGGAGGCGGTGAGGTCGGCCAGGTCCTTTTTCCCGAAGAAGGACAGGGGCAGCCGCCGCAGCTGCTCGGCCAGACTGACCCGGCGCACCCCGGTCTCCACGTAGGTAGCCAAAAAAGTGCCGTTATATTGCAGCCAGGTGCTGACCACGATGAACAGGCAGCAGGCCACGCAGGCGATGAGATAGAAACCGCCCCGGCCCGCCAGGCCGCCGTTCAGCAGGTCCCGCACCAGGCAGTAGAGCAGGCCAACAGGCAGCATAAAGGCGACATTTTGCAGGGCGCAGAACAGACTTCCGCGGATGGTGTCGTCCGCCCCCTTGGAGGACAAGGCGAAGCGGCGCTGTAATTTTTGTTTCATGGTTCAAGCCTCCTTTGCCACGTTCCAGGCCACCGACTGCTGATACTCGTTCCACATGCGGCCAAACAGGCCGGGGCTCTGGCTCAGCTGGACAAAGCTGCCCTGCTGGACCAGGCGGCCCTCCTCCAGGACGAAAATTTTGTCCGCCCCGGTGACGGTGGACAGCCGGTGGGCGATCATCAGCACCGTGCGGCCCTGGGCCAGGCGGGTGAGGGCGGCCTGGACCTTCCGCTCGTTATCCGGGTCGGCAAAGGCGGTGGCCTCGTCCAGGATGAGGACGGGGGCGTCCTTTAAAATGGCCCGGGCGATGGCGATGCGCTGCATCTCGCCCCCGGAGAGATAGACCCCCTGGCTGCCGATGACGGTGTGGACCCCCTGGGGGAACTTTTCAATGATGTCCATGCACTGGGCCTGCTCCAGGGCGGCCATCACCTGGGTCTCGCTGGCGTCGGGGCGGCCCAGGCGTACGTTGTCCAGGATGCTGGCCTTGATGAGATGGCTGTTTTGCAGCACAAAGGACACGGCGTTCATCAGCTGGCCGGGGTCCATGTCCTTCACGTTCACCCCGCCGATGGACACGGCGCCGGAGGTGGGGTCGAAGAACCGGGCGGCCAGGCTGGCCAGGGTGGACTTGCCGCCGCCGGAGGGACCGACCAGCGCCGCCGTCTCCCCCGCGCCGATGGTGAGGGAGATGTCCTCCAGGGCGTTTTTCGTCCCGTCATAGCTGAAGGTGACGTGGTCAAAGGTCGCGGCGCTGTCCTTGGGGGACTGGGGCCGGGCCGGGCGGCTGAGGGCGGGGGCATTCAGCACCGCGTCCATGCGCTTGAGGGCGTCGGTCACCAGCATGGTATTCTCGCTCATCAGCATCAGCTTGGACAGGGTGAGGGAGATCACCGGGGTGATGATGATGTAAAACAGCAGGTCCAGCAGCAACGCCGCCGTGACCCCCTTGCCGGAGAGCCAGAAGCCGCCCACGATCAGGAAAACGAACACGCTGTTCACCGCCAGGGTATAGGCGGTCATGGGCCCCCGCAGCTGCTTGGTATAGGCGATGGTCCAGCGCTGGTAGTTGTCGATGGTGTCCTTGAATTTTTGGAAGGAGAACACCGTCTGGCCAAAGGTCTTGACCACGGGGATGCCCCGGACATACTCCACCGCCTGGTTGGACATTTCGGCCAGGGCGTTTTGATACTCGGTCATCTTCTCCTGCATGGACTTGCCCGTCATGGTGGACATACAGGCAAAGCCCAGGGCCACGGGCAGCAGACTGAGCAGCCCCAGCCGCCAGTCAAAGGCCAGCAGCAGCCCCAGCAGTCCGGCCACCGTGGCCATGGCCCGGTATTGGTCGGGGAGCTGGTGGGCCAAAAAGGTCTCCGCCGCCCCGGCGGTGTCGGCAATGGTGCGGCGGAGCTTGCCGTTTCCGGACACCTGGATCTGCCCCAGGGGCAGGCGGGCGATGTGCTCTGTGAGGGCCAGGCGCAGATTGGTGGCGATGCGGAAGGCGGCCAGGTGGGAGCACATCAGCCCCGCGATGTACAGCAGGACGGACAGCACGGCAAAGCCCACCGCCCGCCAGCCCCAGGGGACGATGTGGATGGCGGCGGCAAAGTCGGGGGCGGTCTCCAGCACCTCCTTTAAGATGCGCCAGATGTACCAGAATGGGACCAGCGCCACCAGGGCGCTGACGGCGGACAGGACCCAGGAGAGATAGGTCAGCACCCGCCGCCCCCCGGCATAGCCCAGCAGCCGGGAGAGATCGGACGATTTTTTCAAGTGGCATACCTCCTAAAACTAAGTGGTAAAAAGATGAGAGATATTCTATGGTTAGCAAAAGCTAACTGATAGACAAAAGAAAAAGCGCGGGGATATGTCATTGCGAGGAGGGCAAAGCCCGACGTGGCAATCCGTTCTTCGCAACATCAGCCTCCCTTGTGAAAGGGAGGTGGCACGGGCGCAGCCCGTGACGGAAG
>ERZ856578.3814-NODE-3814-length-21644-cov-4.239254_pt1 | contig 21644 bp, 14 predicted proteins | sample MGYA00514384_ERZ856578 | MGnify/ENA primary metagenome ERZ856578 (study PRJEB29103, sample SAMN06111958) | human gut metagenome | biome: human gut; feature: ankylosing spondylitis patient; material: healthy_person | host: Homo sapiens | place: China:Hangzhou... | reverse complement strand
CTCCAGCTCCTTCAGAATGACCTTGGCCCGCTGAACCACTTTCTCCGGCAGGCCCGCCAGCTTGGCCACCTCAATGCCGTAGCTGCGGTCGGCTCCGCCGGGGACGATCTTCCGCAGGAAGATGATGTCCTCCCCCCGGCGCTTGACGGCAATATTGTAATTCACGGTGCCGGGGAGGGTGTTTTCCATCTCTGTCAGCTCATGGTAATGGGTGGCGAACAGGGTCTTGGCCCCCAGCGTCTTTTTGTCGGCGCAGTATTCCAGAACGGCGCGGGCAATGGCCATACCGTCAAAGGTGGAGGTACCCCGGCCGATCTCGTCGAGGATCAGGAGGGAATTTTTGGTGGCCTGATGGAGAATATCGGAGACCTCCGTCATCTCCACCATGAAGGTGGACTGCCCGGCGGAGAGGTCGTCGCTGGCGCCAATACAGGTAAAGATCCGGACCACGATATGGGCGTATTTGGCGGGGACGAAGCTGCCCATCTGGGCCATGAGGACGATCAGCGCCACCTGCCGCATATAGGTGGATTTACCGGCCATGTTGGGGCCGGTGATGATGGCCACCCGCTCCTCCTTTTCCCCCATAAACGTATCGTTGGGGACAAACAGGCTGTCCTTCAGCACTTTTTCCACCACGGGGTGACGGCCCTCCCGGATCTCGATGACCCCGGATTCGTCCACCTCCGGACGGCAGAAGTTATTGTGTACCGCCACGGCGGCAAAGGAGCAGAGAGCGTCGCACTCCGCCACGGCGGCAGCCGTTTTCTGAACGCGGGCGGCGTTGTCCGCGATACGCTGGCGCAAGGCGGAGAACAGCTCATATTCCAGTGCCACCACCCGCTCGGAAGCCGTCAGGATCTCATGCTCCAGATCCTTCAGTTCCTGGGTGATGAACCGCTCGCCGTTGACCAGCGTCTGCTTGCGGATATAGGTCTCCGGCACCAGCTCCTTGAAGGCGTTGGAAACTTCAATGTAGTAGCCGAACACCTTGTTGTAGCCGATTTTCAGCGTGCGGATGCCGGTTTTTTCCTTTTCCTTGGCCTCCATCTCCGCAATGACGCCCTTGCCGCTTTTCAAAATGTGCCGCAGGCGGTCCACCTCTTCGTTGAAGCCGTCCCGGATGATGCCGCCCTCCCGGACGGAAAACGGTGGCTCGTCGCAGATGGCGGCGGCGATGTCACGGCTGATATCGTCCAGCGTGTCCAGCTCCGCCGTCAGCTCGGTGAGGCGGCGGTCGGAGAAAGCGGCAAGCTGCTCTTTCAGGTTGGGCAGCTTTTCCATGGCCGCCCGGAGGGAGGTCAGATCCCGGCCGCCAGCAGTGCCGTAGACAATGCGGCCGATGAGGCGCTCCATGTCGCCAAGGCCGGTCATGCCGGCGATCAGCTCCTCCCTGCGGATGGTGTCGTTCACCAGCGCCGCCACGGCGCTGGAACGGCGGTCAATATCCGTGACGGACAGCAGGGGCCGCTCCAGCCAGCTCCGCAGCATCCGGCCGCCCATGGGGGTTTTCGTCTTGTCCAGCACCCACAGAAGGCTGCCCTTTTTCTCCTTGCCCCGGAGGGTCTCCGTCAGCTCCAGATTCCGGCGGGCGGCCAGATCCAGCTCCATGAACCGGCCTTGACGGTAGTAATCCAGCTCCCGAATGTGGGAGAGGTCGGTTTTCTGGGTTTCATAGAGGTAATTCAGCAGGCCGCCCAGCGCCATGGCCGCGGCAGGCTCCCCGGCGGGCAGCTTGGCAAAGGCCTCCTCGCCGAACTGGGCGCGGATGTTCTTCTCCGCCTCCGTCAGACGGAAGCGCCGCTCCCCGCCGTTTTCGTACCGGCAGTGGAATTTGTCGGCCAGCACGTCCGTCAGCGCCTTTTCGCTGAAAGCGCCGTCGCTGAGGATGGCCTCAGCGGGGTTGAACCGCCCCAGCTCATTGATGATGTGGGTCAGGGCGTCCTTACCGGAAAAGGCGGTGAGGTGGGTCTCGCCGGTGGAGAGGTCGCAGAAGGCCACGCCGCCTCCCTGACTATCCAGATAAATACCGCAGAGGTAGTTGCCGGACTTGTCGTCAAGGCACGCGGCGTCAATGACGGTGCCGGGAGTCACCACCCGGATGATGTCCCGCTTCACCAGCCCCTTGGCGGTGGCGGGGTCCTCCATCTGCTCGCAGATGGCCACCTTGTAGCCCTTGGCGATGAGCCGGGCGATGTAGGACTCGCTGGCGTGGTAGGGGATCCCGCACATGGGTACCCGCTCCTCCTCCGGCTTGGCGTGCTTGCCGTGATCGCGGGAGGTGAGGGTCAGATCCAGCTCTTTGGAGGCCAGCTTGGCATCGTCGGCGAACATTTCATAGAAGTCCCCCAGGCGGAAAAACAAAATGGAATCCGGGTTATCCTTCTTGATTTCCAGATACTGCTTCATCATGGGGGTCAGTTCCGCCATAAAAATACCTCTTTCTATGTCTCGTAATCTCGTATGTGTCTTTTTGCGCCGCGCGGAGCGATCCCGCGCTATTTCATTGATATCTCGCTTGAAAGGGAAAAGTTTATACCGGCTCGCCGTACAGCGCCCAGGTGTTGCTGTCCGTGATCTTCACGTCGATAAACTGCCCGATCAACTCTCTGCCGCCTTTGAGCCGCACCAGCCGGTTGCCCTCGGTACGGGAGGAGAGGGGGAAGGCTTCATCGTCGCTTTCGCCGTCCACCAGCACCCGGACCGTTTTGCCCACATAGGCGGCGTGGAGACGGGCGGAGTTGGCGTTCTGCACTTCCAGGAGCTTATCGAACCACTTCTGCTTTTCCGCGCGGGTGGCGGGATCCGGCATGGAGGCCGCTTTCGTACCGGGACGGGGGGAGTAAATGAAGGTAAAGAGGGCGTCAAAGCCCACTTCCTCCACCAGAGACACGGTATCCATGGCCTCTTCCTCCGTCTCGCCGGGGAAGCCGATGATCACGTCGCTGGTCAGCACCAGACCGGGCATGACCTTTTTCGCATAGTTGATTTCCGCCAGATACTGCGCCCGCGTATAACGGCGGTTCATCTCCTTCAGCACCCGGTCGTTGCCGGACTGGAAGGGGAGATGGAGCTGCTTTGCCACATGGGGACAGTTTGCCATCACGTCGAAAAGGCGGTTTGTGGCGTCCTTGGGATGGCTGGACATAAAGCGGATCAGGTACTCACCGGGAATTTTGTCGATGTCCTCCAGCAAGTCGGGGAAGTGGTAATCCAGCCCCAGATCGTTGCCGTAGGAGTTGACGTTCTGGCCCAGCAGGGTGATGTCCTTATACCCGGCTTCTACCAGCTCCCGCACCTCCTGCAAAACGCACTGGGGATCCCGGCTCCGCTCCCGGCCCCGGACGTAGGGTACGATACAGTAGGAGCAGAAGTTATTGCAGCCGTACATAATGCTGACCCACGCTTTTACGCCCTTTTCCCGCACCACGGGGATGCCCTCGGCGATGGTGCCGTCCTCATTGTCCACGGCAAAGACACGCTTCCGGGTCTCGTACACCTGCCACAAAAGCTCCGGGAATTTCCACAGGGCATGGGGGCCGAACACCAGATCCACATGGCGGTAGGACTCCTTCACCCGCTTGGACACCCGCTCCTCCTGGGCCATGCAGCCGCAGAGGCAGATGACCTGCTCCGGGTTTTCCTTTTTCGTGTGGGTCAGGATGCCCAGATTGCCGAACACCCGCTGCTCCGCGTGTTCCCGGACGGCGCAGGTATTCAGGATCACCAGATCCGCCTCTTTGGCATCCTCGGTAAAGGTAAAGCCGCAGTCCGCCAGCATTCCCATAAGCATCTGACCGTCCGCCACATTCTGCTGACAGCCGAAGGTATCCACACAGGCCACGGGATGGGCTTCCCGCGCGTTGAACATCTCTTTGATCTTTGCTTCAAAATCCCGCTGACGCGCCAGAGCGTCCTCAGGCACCAGTACGTTTTCCCGCTTCAAATGGTAATTCCTCCAAAATTATCTGATAAAATGCGTGGCGATCCGCGTTTCCTTTTCCGGCAGGCCGAACCGTTCTTTTCCCAGGGCGATGCTCCGCATCAGGAAGGTCATGTTCCGCGCCAGCGTCCGCATGGTCTGACGGCCCTCACCGTCGGCCTCCGCCTCTCCCGGCTCACGGCCATGGATGCTGTTCCAGTACTGGCTGGAAGCCACCGGCATCCCGGAAATGGTAAAATACTTGTTCAGCTCGTCAAAGGTGGCGGAGCAGCCGCCCCGGCGGGCGCAGGCCACGCTGGCGCCCACCTTCATGGTTTTGTCAAAGGGCGTGCTGAAAAACAGCCGATCCAGACAGGCGATGAGCGTAGCGTTGGCGGAAGCATAATACACCGGGCTGGCGATCACCAGACCGTCCGCCGCCTCAAATTTGGGCGCCAGCTCGTTCACAGCGTCATCAAACACGCACTTGCCGGTCTTTGCACAGGAGCCACAGGCCACACATCCCCGGATATCCCGGTTTCCCAGAAGCACCGTTTCCGTTTCCACACCGCTTTCGTGAAAAATCGTTTCCATTTCCCGCAGAGCCACAGCCGTGTTGCCGTTGGCGTGGGGACTGCCGTTCAGCATAAGGACCTTCAGCTTTTCCATGATCAAACCTCCTGTGATCCTCTTTTCCAGATCCGCCCGTTTGGGGAATGGGCGGACATACCTTAACTAAATTATCATAGCATAAAATACTGCCGGATACAAGAAAAAGGAGGGCTTTGCCCTCCTTTTCCGAAATTTTTTGCTATGACAGATAGTTCAGCGGGTTTTTCGCCACGCCGTTATACCGCACCTCAAAGTGACAGTGATTGCCGGTGGAATTTCCGGTAGAACCGGCCCGCGCTATCTGCTGGCCCTTATAGACGTGCTGCCCCACGCTGACGGTCAGGCTGGAATTGTGGCCGTACCGGGTAACGTAGCCGTTGCCGTGGTTGATCTCCACCAGGTAGCCGTAGCCGCTCATCCAGCCGGCGTAAGTCACCGTACCGCCGTCGGCGGCATAGATAGGCGTTCCTCTGGGAACGGCGATATCGATGCCCTTATGGTTGGTGGAGCCGATGCCGCCGGGGGATCTCCGCCCGCCGAAGTAGGACGTGATCCGCCCGCTGGTGGGCCAGCGGAAGCTGCCGGTGGGGAGCCATGTGGGCCGCGCCTTGGTGCCTCGGAGCCGGTATTCCGTCACCGGCTCTTTCAGCGTCACGGAGGACAAAATGGTGCGCTCCGTTTCCTCACCGTTGACATAGGTGGTCTTGGCCAGCACGTCCGCCTTGCCGTATTCTCCCCTGGAGGTGACCTTGTAGTCGCCCTGATAGAGACTGGCGTCGTCGGTATACTCAATGTTGTAAGCCACGTCGTCCAGATACCGCTCCTGCTTTTCCACCGTCATGGTCAGGTAGGGGACGGAGGCGGACAGGGTCAGCACCTCGCCGATCTGAAGCTTGTTGATGTTGTAGCCGGGGTTCAGCGCCAGCAGCTCGCTGGAGGTCATGTTGTTCTGCGCGGCGATCTGGGACCATGTGTCGCCTTTTTTCACCTCATAGGTAACTTCAGCGGTTTTTGTGCTGTAGAGCAGTTCCGCAATATAGCCCAGATTCATGATGGCGTCTGTGGGGACATATTCCTGCCGGATCTCCACATCCTCCTCGAATTTGCAGGAAATGGTATCCTCATCGGAAGCGGCCTTCTGAAGCTGCTCCAGCAGCTCGTCCAGAGCGCCCTCGTAGGGGGTGGTGCCGATGCGCTCCCCATTGACGTACAGGCAGTAGGCGGAAGTCACCAGACCGATTTCATCGGACAGCTCCTCCTCATAGGCGGCTTTATCCTCAACGTCCTGCCGGAGCGTCCAGCCGGAATCATATTGCAACAGGGAGTCGTCCAGCGTATAGGTCTCTCCCAGCGTTTTGGAGGTGATGGCTTCCAATTCATGCCGGACGCTCTCAGCCTCCGACTTGGAGGCCACCGTACCCAGCACATGGCCGTCATAGGTGACGGTGGTTCCCACTGTGAAAAAGGAGAAGAACAGGACGACGCCTGCCAGCACGCAGCTGCCGCCCAGAAATACCACGGCGTGCAGCCGCTTTTCCTTTTCAAACCACGTGCCGAATTTGCCGGAACGGTGGATTCGCTCCTTCCGTTTGCCCAGCAGGCGCTCCCGCAAACGGCTTGCCGCGGCAGGCAGCAGTCCCCAGAGCATCAGCAGCGCTTGCAGCGCCCCCCGGTTGGACTCCGGGAACCGGTTGGCCTTGGCCTCCCGGATCACCCGGCGGCAGCGGCGGCCGAACCAGCGGCGCTTCTTTCCGGCCCGGAACCGAAGCCGGCCCCAGAAATCCTCCGGCTCCGCCAGCACCCTGCGCTTCCGGCGGGGCTGTACGGCGTTCTCCGGTTCGGGGACGCCGGTGCGTTCCGCCCGGTTATATTTTTTTTCAGTATTCTGACTCATAGTCCTCCCGGAATGATCAAGCAATCAAAATAGTAACAATTTGTTACCGTTTATTGTAACGCCTTTCGCCCTATTCGTCAAGCAGCTTATCCAAAAAGCGCTGTTTTTTAACATATTGGCAACAATTTTCCCCCTTACAGATGCAAAAATACCCCGGAAGGAAAAACCTTCCGGGGCGTCTGCGTACAGCTTCTCAGGACAGGAGCATCTTGTCGTTGGCCTCGTCGGATCCGCTGGCGCGGCTGAACAGGGCCAGCAGATCGGGAACCGTCAGCTTCTTCTTGTCCTCACCGGAGATGTCCACCACCACACGGCCCGCGTCCATCATGATGAGCCGGTTGCCGTGGGCAATGGCGTCTTTCATGTTGTGGGTGATCATCAGGGTGGTCAGGCTGTTTTCCTGCACGATCTGGTCGGACAGCTCCAGCACCTTGGCGGCGGTCTTGGGATCCAGCGCGGCGGTGTGTTCGTCCAGCAGCAGCAGCTTGGGCTTCTTCAGGGACGCCATCAGCAGCGTCAGCGCCTGACGCTGGCCGCCGGAGAGGAGGCCCACCTTGGCGGTAAGACGATCCTCAAGGCCCAGATCCAGCTTCCGGAGCAGTTCCTTGTAATCCGCCCGTTCCGCAGCGGTAATGCCCCACTTCAGGCCGCGGGTCTGGCCACGGCGGGCCGCCAGCGCCAGATTTTCCTCGATCTGCATGGTAGGGGCCGTACCCATCATGGGATCCTGAAACACGCGGCCCAGAAACGCCGCCCGCTTATGCTCCGGCAGCTTGGTAACGTCCTGTCCGTCAATGGTGATGGTGCCTTCGTCCACCTGAAACACGCCGGCAATGGCGTTGAGCATGGTGGACTTGCCTGCGCCGTTGCCGCCGATGACGGTGACAAAATCGCCGTCGTTCAGGGTCAGGTTCAGGTGGTTCAGAGCTACCTTGGCGTTGATGGTATTGGGGTTAAAGGTTTTGCAGATGCCTTTCAGCTCAAGCATGGACGCTGCCTCCCTTCTTAGTGTGGATGTGGCTCTTCCAGTAAGGAATGGCAAGGAACACAGCCACAATCAGGGCGGACACCAGCTTCAGGTCGTTGGTGTTCAGGCCCAGCTGCAAAACGATTTGCAGAACGATGTAGTAGATCACAGCGCCGATGGCCACACTCAGCAGCTTCAGGGCGAAGTTGCCGAACAGCTTGCCGAAGGCCACCTCTCCGATGATGACGGCGGCAAGGCCGATGACGATGGCGCCGCGGCCCATGTTGATATCAGAGGAACCCTGGAACTGCGCCAGCAGGCCGCCGGCCAGAGCCACCAGACCGTTGGAGACCATCAGGCCCAGCACCACATTGGCGTTGGTGTTGATGCCCTGCGCCCGCGCCATGTTGGGGTTGGCGCCGGTGGCGCGGAGGGAGCAGCCCTTTTCCGTGCCGAAGAACCAGTACAGAATGGCAATGAGCGCCACCGTGAACACCACCAGCAGCGGCAGGGGATTGTCCAGGCTGACTGTCCGCACATACCGCTGGGACACCAGCAGGTCGTACTTATCTACGCCCACCGCCTGATTGGCCTTGCCGCCCATGATCCGCAGGTTGATGGAATACAGGGACAGCTGGGTGAGAATACCGGCCAGAATGGCGGGGATACCGCATTTCGTGTGGAACACGCCGGTGACAAAGCCCGCCAGCATACCGGCCGCAAAGGCGCACAGCAGGGCGGCCCACGGATTCACTCCCGCCCGGATCAGCATGACTGCCACGGCGCCGCCGGTGGCCAGAGAGCCGTCCACTGTCAGGTCGGCCACGTCCAGGATTCGGAACGTGATGTAGACGCCGATGGCCATCAGGCCCCAGATCAGGCCCTGTGCCACCGCGCCCGGCAGCGCGTTGAAAAGGGAGGATAGAAAGCTCATAGCAATTCTCCTTGTTCACGGCAAGAGGAGGGGTCTCCCCCTCCTGCCTGATTTTACTGTGAAATTAACGGTTGGGATCAGCCCTCGATGGCAGTGTAGCCGTCCAGCGGGGTGATGCCCAGAGACTCGCAGATGGTGGGGTTGTACTTGGGGGTTGCATCGGTGTACTCAATGGGCATGGTGGAGATGTCCGCCTCGCCGGTGAGGATCTTGGCAGCCATCTTGCCGGTGGTCACGCCCAGATCATAGTAGCTGATGGACAGGGTTGCCACGCCGCAGCCGGAGCAGATGCCCTCTTCGCCGCAGATGGCGGGAACGCCGGCGGGAACCAGAATGTTGGCAATGGCCTCGGTGTTGGAAGCGGCGGTGTTGTCGGTGGGGATGTACACCACGTCGGAGTAGTCAGCGGCGGACTGGGTCACGGAAGCAACGTCGTTGGTATCGGTGAAGGCGAACTCCTGGGTCTCAATGCCCTTGTTGGCCAGGCAGGTGGCAACTTCCTCGATCTGATAGCGGGAGTTAGGCTCGGCAGAGCAGAACAGCAGGCCCACCTTCTTGGCATCGGGGAACCACTCGGTGATCATGTCGGCCTGCTTGCTCAGGTCGGCCAGATCGGAGGTGCCGGAGATGTTGCCGCCCACGGTGCCGTTGAAGTCATCAATGTCCAGAGCCACGCCGTAAGCGGTGATGGAGGTACCCAGAATGGGGATATCGGCAGTTGCGGAAGCAGCGGCGGTCAGGGCTGCGGTGGCGTTGGCCATGATCAGATCCACGCCCTCGGACACATAGCCGTTGACAATGGTGGTGCAGTTGGTGGCGTCGCCGGAGGCGTTATTGTTCTCGATCTCCACCTGACCGGGCAGTGCTTCGTTCAGGGCGTCAATGAACCCCTGCGTTGCAGCGTCCAGAGCCTCGTGCTGAACCAGCTGGCAGATACCGACCTTGTATACGGTAGCGTCCGCAGAGGTGTCGGCGTCAGCAGGGGCGTCGGTGGAGGTGTCGGCGGGAGCATCGGTCTTGGAACCGCCGCAGGCGGCCAGAGACAGCATCATGGCCGCAGCCAGAGCAAGTGCAAGCATTTTCTTCTTCATAATCATCTTCTCCTTTGAGTCCGTATCCGGAACAATGAACAGAATGCGTGACGGCAAAAAGAAAAGGGGCCTGTCCGCGGAACAGAACCCCCTCACATCCAACAGGCAAGTACCTTATGCCTGACAGGTCGTCTGTTCCTTTTCTGCATTGCGAAAGAAGCCCGCAAAAGAGCGTGCGTAACGGTAATAGGACGTAAACATTCCGTAACGCATGAGGGACTCCTTTCCGCCGTGTCCGGCCGGTTGATGGTATTACAATACAGCTTTAAATGACTAAAGTCAACTGTAAATTTTGACAAAACGGAAAGAAAATTCGTGGGAAGTTGAAACACTTTGACAAGTTCCTCCATTTCTGCTACACTACCAGCCACAGGAGGGACGTTTTCCCGCCCCCGATCATTCTGGAAAAGAGGAATCTCAGATGAATCATTTCAAGCAGATCGCCGCCGGGCTGGAGGCGCATCATCTGGACGCCGTGCTGCTGACCTGCGAGGCCAACCGCTTCTACGCCTGCGGCTTTCATTCCGCCGGAAGCGACGGCATTGCCGTAGTGACCCGGCATCACAATTATTATTTTACCGACAGCCGCTATACCGAGGCCGCCGGGCGCTATGTGCAGGACGCGGAGATCCGGGAGGCCAATCGGGAGCATCCCTATTCCGCCCTCATCAACGAGGTGATCCAGCGGGAGCACATCACCCGCATGGGCTATGAGGACGAGTACATGACCGTGGCGGACTTCCGCCGGTTTTCGGAGAAGCTCTCCTGCGAACTGGTTCCCGCCACGCAGCTTCTGTGGGATCTCCGGGCCGTGAAGGACAGCGAGGAGCTGAACTGCATGATTCAGGCGCAGCGGATCACGGAAAAAGCCTTCGACGATATCCTAAAGGAGATCCGCCCCGGCGTCAGCGAAAAGGAGATCGCCGCCCGCATCCTCTACCTCATGCTGCACTACGGCGCGGAGGACAAGTCCTTCGACCCCATCGTGGTGTCCGGCCCTAACGGCAGCCTGCCCCACGGCGTCCCCAGTGAAAAGCTGATTCAGGATGGGGAATTCGTCACCATGGACATCGGCTGCAAGTTCGGCGGCTACTGCTCCGATATGACCCGCACCGTGGCGGTGGGCCATGTGACCGATGAAATGCGGACTGTTTACGAAACGGTGCTTCAGGCTCAGATGGCAGGCATCGGCGCCGCCAAGGGCGGCATCACCGGTCACGATCTGGACGCCGCCGCCCGGCAGGTCATTGAGGATGCCGGCTACGGCCCCTATTTCGGCCACAGCTTCGGCCACAGCGTAGGCGTGGAGATTCACGAAAACCCCAACGCCACCCCCTCCAACCACCAGCCGCTGCCGGTGGGGACCGTCATCAGCGAGGAGCCGGGGATCTACCTTCCGGGGAAGCTGGGGGTGCGGATCGAGGATGTCGTCATTTTGACGGAAAACGGCTGTCAGGACATCACACTGTCTCCCAAAAATCTCATTATTTTATGACGATTATGCAAAATAGGGTGCGAAAACGATTGTTTTCGCACCCTATTTGTCAAAAGTACCGTTGACAAAAAAGAGCGTCCATCGTATCATCTATATTCGGAATTTTTACCCTCCACGTCAGAAAGGGAAGTGTCACATGGACAAAGTATACATCACAGGCCACCGCAACCCGGATACCGACTCCATCGTATCCGCCATAGCCTATGCCGCATTGAAAAACGCGCTGGGGCAGCGGCAGTACTGCGCCGCCCGGCTGGGACAGATCAGCGATGAAACGCAGGCTGTGCTGGATCGGTTCGGGGTCAAGGCGCCGGAGCTGATCAACAACGTCCGCACGCAGGTGCGGGATCTGGACTTCGATACGCCTCCCACTCTGTCTGCCGCCGCCACCATCAGCCGGGCATGGCAGACCATGCAGGCCGACCGGATCTCCGTGCTGCCGGTGGCCAACGAGGACGGCACCCTGTACGGAATGCTCTCCGCCGGGGACGTGGCCAGCTACGATATGCTGGCCGTCCGCAATGCACTGGTGGAACACGTGCCGGTATACAATCTGCTGTCCGTTCTGGAAGGCCGGGTGCTGAACGCAGGCGGTCAGGTTCGGGACGAGGTTTCCGGCGAAGTGACCATTGCCCTGCCTGCCGGGCGGGAAAACCTGCTGTTCTCCTCTTCGGAATCCATCGTTGTCTGCGGCGACCAGCCGGATATGATCCGCCGGGCCATTGAGCTGCACGCCGCCTGCGTCATCGTCTGTCAGGCGGAGGTGCAGCAGGAGCTGCTGGATATGGACACGGATACCTGCATCATCTCCACCCCCTATGACGCCTACCGGGCCGTGCATCTGATCTGCCACGCCCTGCCCATTGAGCGCATCTGCAAGAGCCACGATCTGGTGTGCTTCCATCTGGACGACTACATTGACGACGTACGGAACGCCGTGCTGGAAAGCCGGTTCCGGGCCTACCCCATTCTGGACGAGCATGAGCACGTGGTGGGAACGCTGTCCCGGTTCCACCTGCTGCGTCCCCGCCGGAAGCAGGTGATTCTGGTGGATCATAACGAAAAGGCCCAGTCTGTGGCCGGTCTGGATCAGGCGGACATTCTGGAAATCGTGGATCACCACCGTCTGGCGGACATCGAGACCACCAACCCCATCTACGTCCGCAACGAGCCGGTGGGCAGCTCCGCCACCATCGTGGCGGATATGTATCAGGAAAAGGGACTGATGCCCACGGCGAAAATGGCAGGTCTTATGGCTTCCGCCATCGTCTCCGACACGGTCATGTTCAAGTCTCCCACCTGCACGCAGCGGGACATTGACATTGCCAACCGCATGGCCCGCATTGCCAACGTCTCTCTGGAGGATCTGGGAAAAACTGTATTCTCCGCCTCTGTCAGCGACGATAAGAGCGCCGAGATGATCATCGGAACCGACTATAAGGAGTTCCACATCGCAGGCCACAATCTGGCGGTCAGTCAGGTCACCTGCATGGACGCCGAGCGTCTCACGGAGCGGACGGAGGAGTTTCTTGACTGTATGCGCGGGATCCGTCATGATTATGGTCTGGACACCGTACTGCTGATGATCACCGACGTGCTGAAGGAAGGCTCCTATCTCCTGTATGTAGGCGATGAGGACACGATCCGTCAGGCGTTCAATATCTCCGGTGAAAAGAACCCGGTGTTCCTGCCGGAAGTCATGAGCCGGAAAAAGCAGATCATTCCCGTGCTGTCCGCCCTCTGGGGCTGAGCTGCCGGACAACGTGCAGGCCGCCGCCGTATGGATTTCATACGGCGGCGGTTTTTCGTTTTTCTATCAGCGCACTTTGCCGGCATCTCCGCAAAACAAAAGAGAGCTGCTTCCCAAAGGAAACAGCCCCCTTTTCAGGCAGCGGCTTTATTTCATCAGCTCGCACACCAGATCCGTGTAGCCGGAGGGATCGTCCAGCGGCAGACCGGCGATCAGCAATGCCTGATCGTACAGCAGTCTGGCGTACTTCTTCGCCTTTTCCGGGTCGGCAGTGACGGCGGCTTCCAGCGCCGCGAACACAGGATGCTCCGTGTTCAGTTCCAGAATCCGCTGGGCCTTGATGCCGCTTTCCGGCTGCATCATCTGGAAATACTTTTCCATCTCAAAGCTGAGACCTTCCCCAGCCGTCAGGCACACGGGATGGGACTTCAGCCGGACAGCGGGCTTCACCTCGCTTACGGCGTCTCCCAGCGTCTCCTTCACGAAGGAGAACACGTCCTTGTGGGCGTCGGCGGCTTCCTTGGCCTTTTCCTGAGCGGATTCTTCCGCCGCACCGTCCATGGCGGAGCGGAATTCCTTATCCTTGTAGGTGTGGAGGATCTGGGCGGCGAATTCGTCCACCTCCTCCGTGAAGTACAGGATCTCCATGCCCTGATCCTTCAGGGCTTCCAGCTGGGGCAGCTTGTCGATCTTGTCTACTGTCTCACCGGCGGCGTAGTAAATGACCTTCTGATCCTCTTTCATCCGGGAAACGTACTCGTCCAGCGTCACCAGCTTCTTCTCCGTGGAGGACCAGAACAGCAGCAGGTCCTGCAAAAGCTCCTTGTGAGCGCCATAGTCTGCGGTGACGCCGTATTTGATCTGGCGGCCGAAGTTCTTCCAGAAGATCTCATAGCTCTCCCGCTCGTCCTTGAGCATCTTGCCAAGCTCGCTCTTGATCTTCTTTTCCAGATTTGCGGCAATGACTTTCAGCTGCCGGTCATGCTGCAGCAGCTCCCGCGAGATATTCAGGCTCAGGTCGGGGGAGTCCACCACGCCCCGGACGAACCGGAAATGCTCCGGCAGCAGGTCGGCGCATTTGTCCATGATGAGAACGCCGCTGGAATAGAGCTGCAATCCCTTTTCGTACTCCTTGGTGTAGTAGTCGAAGGGAGTCTCGCCGGGGATGAACAGCAGCGCCTTATAGGTCACAGCGCCTTCGGCGGACACGGTAATGACCCGCTGGGGGTCCTGATATTCATGGAACTTGTCCCGATAGAACTTGTTGTACTCCTCCGGCTTTACGCTGGACTTCTTCCGCTGCCAGATCGGCACCATGGAGTTCAGTGTCTCCACCTCGGAATAGGACTCATACTCCGGCTTGTCGTCGGGGCTGCCCTCCTTTTTCCGGGTCTTGGTGACAGCCATGCGGATGGGGAAGCGGATATAGTCGGAGTACTTGGTCACAAGCTCCTTCAGCTTCCACTCGTCCAGAAATTCGCTGTAATGCTCGTCCTCGGTGTCGTCCTTCAGGTGCATAATGACCTCGGTGCCGGCGCTCTCCTTGTCACATTCCGTAATGGTGTAGCCATCCGCCCCGGAGGACTGCCACTGGTAAGCGGTGTCGCTGCCGAACTTCCGGGTGCGGACCGTCACCTGATTGCAGACCATGAAGGCAGAATAAAAGCCCACGCCGAACTGGCCGATGACGTCGGTATCCTTGGCGTCGTCGCCCACTTCCTGCTTGAAGCGATAGGAGCCGGAGGAGGCGATGACGCCCAGATTGTTCTCCAGATCCTCCTTATCCATACCGATGCCGTTATCCGCCACGGTGATGGTGCGGGCATCCTTGTCGGCGCTCAGCTCGATCTTGAAATCTTTCCGGGTCATCTTCACGCTGTCGTCCGTCAGCGCCTGATAGCACAGCTTGTCGCAGGCGTCGCTGGCGTTGGAAATGATCTCCCGGAGGAAGATCTCCTTGTGGGTGTAGATGGAGTTAATCATCAGATCCAGCAGGCGCTTGGATTCCGCCTTGAATTGTTTTTTCGCCATGAACAAAACACTTCCTTTTTGTTTTTTCTTATCGAATATGATTTTAGCACGGAAGTTCCCGGAAAGAAATTACTTTTTTGTAAACTTCACACCCGAACCGTTGCCTTTCCCTGACCTTTCCGTTAAAATGTGAAGGTAAACAGTTTTGGTATCCTGACGGATGCCAGTGGAAAGAGGCAGCAGACGTATGTTTTATAAATTCAGATGCGCCATGGCGCGGTTTATGTACGGGCGGAACGGCATGGATCAGATGAATCAGGCGCTCCTGCGGGGCTACATCGGGATCCTTCTGGCCGAGATTCTCTTTAATCTCCTGCGGCTGCGGACACCTGCCATCGCCTGTGAAGCACTGCTCTGGGTGCTGATGGTTTTCATTCTCTTCCGAATGTTCTCCAAGAACCTGCCCAAGCGGCGGGAGGAGAACCAGAAGTTCATGAACTGGTTCTGGAAGATCAAAAGCAACGCCGCCGGAGCCAAGGCCCGCCGGGCGGACAGGGATCACAAGTACTTCACCTGCAAGTGCGGTGCCGTGTGCCGTGTGCCGGTGGGCAAGGGAAAAATCGTCATCACCTGTCCCAAGTGCGGGGAGAAGATCCACGCGAAAACGTAAGAAGAAGCCCGGAGGATGCAGCATCCTCCGGGCTTCTGTTTGATGTTGGATCCGCGCCGCGCACTTTTATTCCACGGTCTGGTATTTCAGCTTGTAATAACTCCAGCAGCGCCACTTATGTACGGCGTCCTTCAGCGCTGCTGCGGCCTCGTCGGTCTGCTCGTTCAGGATCCGCTGGGGCAGCACGGTGCCGTCCGCCAGAATGTAGGTTTTTTTCTGCACCACCGGCGCTGTCCGCCGCAGGGAACCCAGAAAGTCGAACCACGGATCTTCCCCGGTGCGGCCGGTGAGATCCAGCAGGGTACTGCCAAGGAAGGCGGCGGAGATGACCCCGTCCTCCGGCAGCTCCAGAGAAGCCACAGCGCTGTCCCAGTCCAGTGTCTCCGCCGCGGCGCTGTTGGCCCAGATCACATAGGGCGTCTTATAGGAGCAGAGAATGTCCGTTCGGTCGTTTTCGGCAGCCGTCACCTCGGAACCAAGCTCCGCGTAGCCCTTCTGGTTATCCCCCAGATAGGGCAGATGGTCGCCGTAGAACACCAGCACCACCGGCTCGCCGCGCTCCTCAAAATAGGCGGTCAGGCGTCCCAGCATGGCGTCGGCGTCCCGGACGCCCTCCGTATAGACCTCCAGCATGGTGCGGGTCTCGTCGGAGATGTCCGCCGTGGTGGAAATGGGCGCAAAGGTGTGGCCCTCGCCGTACTTGTCGGCGGTGTAGCTCATGTGGTTCTGGATGGTGGTGGTGTAATTGAAGAGGGGGCGTCCCTCCGCCACGGCGGTTTCAAATTCCTGCTCGATCTGGCCCGCCATATAGTCGTCCGTGACCCAGCGGCCCTTGTATTCCGGGTTTTCCATGTCTCTGGCAAAGACCTCATATTCCGCCCCCAGCCAGCGGTAGACATTTTCCCGGTTGTAGAACCAGGCGTCGCCGGGGTGATAGAACGAAGTGCGGTAGCCGTCGGCGCCGAACACCCAGAACAGGCTGTCCAGATTCCGATTCACCACCCGCATGGCGGAGGTGGTGGTGGCGGAGAGGGCATTGGTCTGCATACCCGTCAGCACGTCAAACTCCGTGTTGGCAGTGCCGCCGGCAAAGCCGGGAACCACGATATGTCCGGAAACGGCGTGAGGATCGTTTTGCAGCGCGTGGAGATTGGGCAGGGGATCAGTCTCCTCCGTCCAGTCGAACATGGGTTGATCCGTGATGTCGGAGAACGCCTCGTTCATCACCATGATGATGCTGACGTCCTGCCCCAGTCCCGTCTGCTCCCCGGTTTCCCACCCGGCGGCTTCTGATTTGGAGAAGCCCTCCGGCCTGTCCACAGGGTAGGTGGTGAACTGGTGGCAGAAGCAGTAGGGAAAGCCCAGCTCGTTGAATACGGAGGGGACATAGTAGGCGTTGCTGACACGGAAAGAGTTATAGAGATCATTGCTGGCATACACCGTAAAGATCAGGGCCGTCAGCACGCCGAAGCTGAGGACTGCGCCGATGATCCGTTCCGGCCAGCAGCGGCCGGGGAGCACGGCTGCGGCGTCCTTTTTTACCTTTGCTTTCAGCACGGCAAACGACACCGGACGACTGGTAACAAACACCCCCAGCGCCGCCAGCAGCGCCGTGGTCAGGGCCACAAGGGCAATGGCCGTCACCGGGTAGCGGATGTCGTAGGTCTGCATGGCGCTGCCCACTTCCCGCACCAGCGCAAAGTCCCGCGGGAACACCGGCTCGTCCCGCACCTCGATTTTGACCCGGTTGAAAAGGGAGAGGGTGCAGACGAAAAAGTTCACCAGTGCTGCGCCGTAAAAGACATTTTTGAATAGAAACGCAAAGGTCAGCAGCAAAAGCCCCACCGGCAGGGCGTTCAGCACGATCAGCAGAGGCTGGGATCTGAAAATGACCAGCACCGTCCGCAGCGCGTTGGGCTGGCACCACAGGGCCAGCAGGGTGATACAGCCTGCCAGCAGCACGGCCAGCAGCAGACTGCCCCACAGGGGAAGGGTAAATTTTTTATGAATCTGCTTTTCTTTCAAAACGACAAATCCTTTCCGAAAAAATCATATCCCTATTATATGAATTCGGCGGAAAATTGCAAGTGTGACGCAGGACGTCCCCTGCAAACGGCTGTTTCCGCAGGCGGAAAGGGATTGACTTCCCTTCGGGAAGATGCTACACTGAATATATTATGAAACAGAATGAGTGGAAAACCTGTTGTTGTAAGACACAGGACGGCTGAACTGCCAGAAGCAGACACAGGCGTCCGTTTTCGTGTGCCTGTGTCTTGCATGAGGAGCTTTCAAAAGCGGTGTGCAAGAAAACGCACACCGCTCTTTTTATCTATGCGGCGTCCAAATCTCATCATCAATCTTATCGATCATATTGAGGAGAATGTGCTATGAACTTTACGCATCTGGTTGGAAACACCCCCATGATCCGCATCCGCTACAGGCTGGACGGGCAGGAGCAGTCCGTCTGGGCCAAGCTGGAGGCCTATAACCTCTCCGGCAGCATCAAGGACCGGCTGGCGGCCCATGTGATTGTCAAATCCACCGCCAACGGCACGCTGAAGCCGGGGCAGCCCATTGTGGAGATGACCAGCGGCAACACCGGCATTGCCTTTGCCGCGCTGGGCGCGCTGACAAAGCACCCCGTTCATATCTTCATGCCGGACTGGGCCAGCGAGGAGCGGAAAAAGCTGATGGCCATGTACGGGGCCGTGCTGCATCTGGTTTCCCGCGAGGAGGGCGGCTTCAATGCCGCCTTGCAGGGCGCGAAAGACATGGCGGAGGAGATCGGCGCGTTCCAACCCCGTCAGTTTGAAAATCAGGACAATCCGGAGGCCCACTATCTCACCACCGGCGTGGAGATTCTGCGGCAGCTGCCCGGCGTCACGGACTTCGTGGCAGGCGTCGGCTCCGGCGGTACCCTGATGGGAACCGCCCGGCGGCTGAAAGAGGCCGGACAGTGCCGTGCCGTTGCCGTGGAGCCGGATGCAGCCGCGCTGCTTACCGGCGGCACTGTTACCGGGCCGCACCGCATTGAGGGCATCGGAGACGATTTCATCCCCGCCGTGGTAGACCCCACCCTGATCGACCATGTAGCGGACATCAACGATCTGGACGCCATCGCCATGGCTGCCAAGATCGGCCGGGTGCTGGGTCTGGGTGTGGGGATCTCCTCCGGCGCAAACTTTCTGGGTGCGGTTCTTCAGAACCGGCAGCCGGGACGGCAGGTGGCCACCGTGTTTGCCGACGACAGCAAGAAGTACCTTAGCACCCTGCTGGCCACGCCGCCGGCAGAAACGTCGGGGATGGTGACCTCCCGCATCGAGCTGCTGGGCTATGAGCCGGTGGAGACCCGGTAAGGCTTTTTCCACGCTGAGGTGTTTCTCCTCTTGCGGGGGCGGAGAAAGCGTGTTAAAATCTCCTTTGATATAACAAAATCAAACAGAGGAGCGCAGCGCATGATTCGTACCGTTTTATTTGATCTGGACGGCACCTTGACGGACTCACGCGAGGGGATCGTCAACTCCGTAAAATACACTGTGGAAAAGCTGGGCGGCCCCATGCCGGATCCGCAGACCCTGCTGAAATTCGTCGGTCCTCCCTTACAGGACAACTGGATCATGGACGATATCCGCGAGGGCAATTTCACCCCAAATATTATCTACGAGGGAGAAAAACCCATCGAATTTGCCGCTGTCCCGCTGACGATGATGGAAGGCGGAAATTACAGGACTGTGAAGTTTGATTCCATCAGTGAGCTCCTCGAGCGGTACTACGCGGAAAAGAATACGGTATCACGGATCCACCAGAAGTCCACGGATCTTAGAAAGATCATCTCCAATGCACTGGAGCGCAGTGTGAGAAAGCTGGATCTTCAGACAAAGCAGCTCAAAGATACCGAAAAACGGGAAAAATACCGGATCTACGGAGAACTATTGAATACCTACGGATATGGTCTCTCCGGCGGTGAAAAAAGTTTCAAATGTTTAAATTATTACGACAATACAGAAATTACGATCCCTCTGGATCCGACGATGACAGCCCAGGAGAACGCAAAGCGGTATTTCGATAAGTACAATAAACAAAAACGGACCTACGAGGCCGTCACGGAACAGCTCGCGCAGACAAAGGCGGAGATCGACCATCTGGAATCCATCAGTACCTCCATGGATATCGCAAGGCTGGAGGAGGATCTGGTACAGATCAAGGAAGAGCTTACGGAATACGGCTATATCAAACGCCATTATACCGGAGGAAAAAAGGTAAAGATCACAAGCCGCCCGTTCCACTACCTTTCCAGTGACGGATTCCATATCTATGTCGGAAAAAACAACTACCAGAATGAAGAACTCGACTTCAAGTTTGCCAACGGCGGCGACTGGTGGTTTCACGCGAAGGGAATCCCCGGCTCCCATGTGATCGTAAAGACCGAGGGAAAGGAGCTGCCTGACCGCGTCTTTGAGGAAGCCGGAGCGCTGGCTGCCTATTACTCCAAGGGACGGGGGAACGAGAAGGTGGAAGTCGATTATATCCAGAGAAAGAATCTGAAAAAAGTTCCCGGCGCTGCTCCCGGTTTCGTTGTGTATCACACGAACTACTCCCTGATGGCTGTACCGGGGATCACGGTGCAGGAAGTGAAATAGACAAATTATCATGCAGGCATAAAAAAGCCTCAGAGTTTTGCGCATTCTGTGCTGCTCTGAGGCTTTTTCTATATCAGTATTCCATCCTATATTCTTTTATCTCCCGCCAGCTTCATATAATAACGCATTGCAGATCGCCGCCGCGATATTGCTGCCGCCTTTCCGTCCTCTCGCGACGATGGCGGGAACATCTGTCCTTAAGACCAGCTCCTTTGCTTCCACCACATTGACAAATCCCACCGGAACTCCGATAATGAGCGCCGGGCGGATCTTTTTCTCTTCGATCAGCTCATAAAGGCGCATCAGGGCCGTCGGCGCGTTGCCCACCGCGTAGATGCATTCCGGATAACATCCTGCGGCTTTCTCGACACTGACCGCCGATCTCGTCATGCCGCTCTCCTTCGCTTTTGCCTTCACATCCTCATCCCCGATAAAACAGTGGACCTCGATCCCAAATTTTCCTGCCGCCGTTTTATTGATCCCGGATGCAGCCATCGTGGTGTCCGTGATGATCGGAAGTCCGCGTCGGATCGCTTCCTTTGCCTTTTCGATAGCTCCGTCGGTGATCGTCAGAGTGTCCCTGTAGGAGAAATCCGCCGTCGTGTGGATCACCCGGCAAAGAATCGGCAGCGCCTCCGCCGGATAGGAGGAAACGAACTCGTCCCCCAGCTCGCCCTTTATGATCTCAAAGCTCTTCTTTTCGATCTCCATTGGGCGGGTCGTCAGAAAGTCGATGCCTGTCCGCTTCTTTAATTCTTCTGTCCAGTCAAGTCCGCTCATCATTTCACATCCTTTCGCTCTAAGATCCGGTAGATCATATCCATATCGAGGTTTTCCCGGATGATCTTTGCCATTTTATCGTACTGTTCCTCTTTGTATTTTGCCATGGAAAAGGTCACTCCGCTCTCATATTCTTCCGGACAGACACCTTTCTGTTTTGCAAGGAAGTTACGAACTGCCGTCTGCATCTCCTCCGTATCGAAAACGCCGTGGACGTAGGTTCCGAACACATTTTTGTATATGCAGCCATCCTCTTTTGTATCGGCTGTGTGTCCGCCAGTTCCATCGTTGTAACGGATCTCTGAAAAGCCCCTTCCGCCATCCCGGATCGTCTCACCCATATGGATCTCGTAGCCGGAGATTTTAACCGGTTCGCCGTCCTCTGAGAATCTCGCCGTGCCGGTTACTCTCGTTCTCGTCTTCTTCTCCGCGAAGATCGTCCGAATCGGTAAGAGTTCCATGCCACGCATGGTTCCGCCCTCCTCGACCCCATAGGGATCGTCGAGACTCGTTCCGAGCATCTGGAATCCACCGCACACACCGATAATAGGAGTTCCCTTTCCTGCCATCCGTGTGATCACTGCCTCCAGCCCGTTCTGGCGGATCCATTTGAGATCACCCATCGTATTCTTTGTTCCGGGTATGATAATGAGATCGGATCCTGTCAGTTCTTCGGGCCGACTCACATAGGAAAGAGCGATTCCCGGAAGGCGCTCAAGGGAATTGAAGTCCGTGAAGTTTGAGATCCGCGGAAGTTTTACCACCGTGACCTTTGCAAACGCCTCATGACCGGATCGGTCGAGAAGCGGCCCTGAGCCATATTTTCCGGTCAGCCGCTCTGAGAGACTATCCTCATAGATCGGAAGAGCACACGTCTGAACTCCAGTCACGTGAAACGATCTCGTATGCCGTCTTCTG
>ERZ856578.3799-NODE-3799-length-21686-cov-5.322597_pt1 | contig 21686 bp, 18 predicted proteins | sample MGYA00514384_ERZ856578 | MGnify/ENA primary metagenome ERZ856578 (study PRJEB29103, sample SAMN06111958) | human gut metagenome | biome: human gut; feature: ankylosing spondylitis patient; material: healthy_person | host: Homo sapiens | place: China:Hangzhou... | reverse complement strand
GGTGCGTACGGGACTCGAACCCGTGACCCCATGCGTGACAGGCATGTATTCTAACCAACTGAACTAACGCACCAATATTTTGTTCTAACTATCTCTCTCGATTGCGGATGCAAAGGTAGACATTTTTTTTATACCTGCAACAATTAGAAGGAAAAAATGCGAATATTTTTGTTTAAGGTAACTCATCAAAGAAAAACATTTCATGGATGGATTTATTCTTTATCTTTGTAGCTCAGAAGTATAATATAAAAATAAAGACATGAAAGATACACCTATCAAACAACATCTGATTGATGAAACTATCGAAGAATTTCAGATTGCAGACTTTTCAAAAGCAACCATTCGCGAAGTAAAAGCCATTGCAGCCAAAGCTGAAGCAGAATCAGGAATAGAATTTATTAAAATGGAAATGGGCGTACCCGGTCTCCCACCCTCAGCTGTGGGGGTAAAGGCAGAAGTGGAAGCATTGCAAAAAGGGATAGCAAGCCTATATCCGGATATTAACGGACTTCCGGAACTTAAACAGGAAGCATCACGTTTTATTAAAGCATTCATAAATGTAGATTTAAAACCAGAAGGATGTGTACCTGTAACAGGATCCATGCAGGGTACTTTTGCTTCATTTCTAACTTGCAGTCAGTGTGATGAAAAGAAAGATACCATACTTTTTATTGATCCGGGATTTCCTGTACAAAAACAGCAACTTGTGGTTATGGGGCAAAAATACGAGACTTTTGACGTATATGATTTCCGTGGAGAAAAGCTGAAAGAGAAGTTAGAAAGTTATTTGCAAAAAGGAAATATATCTGCAATCATCTACTCTAATCCCAACAATCCAAGCTGGATTTGCCTGGATGATAAAGAACTTAGAATCATAGGAGAACTGGCAACTCAGTATGATGTTATTGTTTTGGAAGACCTCGCCTATTTTGCCATGGACTTCCGTCAGAATCTCAGCACTCCGTTCCAGACACCTTATCAACCGTCAGTAGCACATTATACAGACAATTATATATTGCTCATCTCTGGTTCTAAAGCATTCAGTTATGCAGGACAACGTATCGGTGTCAGTTGTATTTCCGATAAGTTATATCACCGCCACTATCCCGGACTCACAAAACGTTATGGCGGAGGAACCTTTGGAACAGTATTTATCCACCGTGTTCTTTATGCACTATCATCCGGTACCAGTCATTCGGTCCAATTCGCCATGGCAGCAATGCTGAAAGCAGCCAATGAAGGAGAATATAATTTCCTTGATGAAGTGAAAATCTATGGAGAACGGGCAAAGAAGCTAAAAGAAATTTTTCTTCGCCATGGTTTTCATCTTGTATATGATAAAGATCTGGGTGAACCCATTGCCGATGGTTTCTACTTTACAATTGGTTATCCGGGAATGACAAGCGGAGAATTAGCCAAAGAGTTGATGTATTATGGTGTAAGCGCTATTTCTCTTGTAACTACCGGAAGCCATCAAGAAGGTTTGCGAGCCTGTACCTCATTCATTCAAGATCATCAATATACACAATTAGAAGAGCGGATGGCAATCTTTGCAGAAAACCATCCGAAACAATAGAGTAATAAATATTCATAAATTAGTGCCGGCGTTTCACTCTAAATGAAAGCCGGCATTATCGCTTTCTTTTAAGATATTTATCAATATGTGATATTATTCTTAATTTTCCGCTTACCTATCCCTATCCATTCTCATATAGCTCTTCGTCCTATTTTACAACAAATAAAGCTTGAATCATATATCAGACAGTAAATCAGCGAGTTGGATTATGTATTGATAAAACGATTGTATTTATTGATAAAGCTGTTAGTATTAACAGGTAATGACTATGATAAATAATCGTCAAAACAAAACATGTAACAAAAAAAATAAATGATGAGATACATGATAGCCAATAAATTCTGTCAGACAAAGAGAATGATAGTAATACGGTCAGCGATAATTTGAACAATATAGCCAATTCTATGTTTAATATTCACAACAGTATTATTTTACGATAACATAATGTAATGAAAACGATTAAATATCTTCTATTGGTAATTCTCATACTCACATACACCACTAGTACTCATGGACAGAATAAGGGCTATTATTTGCCTAAATTTGCAATAAAAACCAATGCTTTGTATTGGGTTACCACTACGCCCAATCTCGGATTTGAGGTCGGGCTTTCAAAAAAAATAACTCTCGATATATCTGGAAATTACAATCCCATTAAATTTTCAGATAATAGACAAATCAAGCATTGGTTGGTACAACCAGAACTTCGTTACTGGCTTTGCGAACGTTTCTATGGTCACTTCTTTGGTATACATACCCATTATGCAGAGATAAATGTAAGTAATCTTAATATATTGGGGCTGGGACAAGAGCGTTATCAGGGTAATATTTATGGAGCTGGTATTTCTTATGGATACCAATGGATACTGAATAAACGCTGGAGCATGGAAGCCGAAATCGGTGTAGGATATGCTCGTATAGATTATGATAAATACAACTGTGGTAAATGTGGGAGTAAGCTCGATAATGGACACAAAAATTATGTTGGACCTACCAAGATTGCACTAAATATTATATATGTCATTAAATAAGTTTCTATGTTTAAGTCATATTTATGTAAACAGATAACAAAAAGTTAACTATTTCGGATATTTACAACACGAGATCCACTTCATTTAAAGTTATGTTTAATTTCTCACTGTAACTCTTCAGGATTTGTGCCGAAATATAAAAAAACACCAGTCTGTATATGAGTAATTTTTCATTAAACTTGATGTTTTCTTTAATGATGAAAGCCAGAAAGTGCCGAAAGAACTGACCCAGTATTTCGTAAAACAAATGACTATACTTACTATTCAAAGTTGATTGGAGAGGGTATATGTGTATAATATTGAAACTCTATCAATGAGGTTTCTTACTACATATATTCTCCAAAATATTGTAATTATGATTTAGGCTTCCCACCGTCCAATTTTCTATTTGATGCTTTTTAACTGTTGCATATTCAGTATATAAACCGAATTATTATAAACCTTTTTAATTATTATACGGTAAAAAATATTTTTTGACTGAGTGATTAATTCTTGAGAACTTTTTTTTATCAGAAGCGTTATTTTTATAAAACAATTATTACTACATGTAGTTGAATAAAGAAAAAAAGTAGCAAACATTTTTATTATTGGTATTATATTAATAAGTAGATTATTTATTAAAGAAATTAGAAATTATGAATATTAAAACATTTTTATTATCTTCATTAATGGGGATTAGCTTTATTGCTTGCAGCGATGATAGCACTCCAGAGACAGAAAATCAAGAAGGTACGCTTACATATGTAAACTTATCAGTCAATCTTCCAGGAAAAGCATCAAGTAGAACTCTTCCTAATGATTATAACAATGACGGAACCTATGAAGGATTGGATAGCTTGCAAACACTTGATGTATATATGGAATCGGCAGATGGAACCATTGAGGCTAAACGTTTTACGGGCGTGGATATTTCTCATATGGGAACAGTAGTATCTCCAAGTCAGCCATTCAGAACCACTTCTGGATACAAAACAATTTATATCGTTGTAAATAATCCAAATCCGTTAGGCACTGTTATCACGACCGAACATGATCTTATATCAACAGAAAATCTGGCACAGGTAGTAAGTGCAAACGGAAAAGACTATGACTTGATTACAATGACAGGAAAATCAGCGAATGTATATATAGAACCTGATGTTCCTATTCAGGATGTAGCAAACGGCGCAAATAAGATAAAGGTAAATGTAGATCGTATTGCGTCGAGAGTTATTGTAACTACTACAGCCTCGGCAGATCTGGTCAATGATGAGGGAGAGAAAATTGGATCAGTCTCTGATGTGAACTTCTCGGTAGCTCAAGGTACCAATAAAGTTTACTGGCTCAGTCAACCCAACTATGTTTCATTTGGAAGCGAATATGTACCAATATTGGGTGATTATGTAGGACGTGCAGATAATTATTACGATTATTCTGGTTTGTCCATAAAAAACGCAATTCCTAAGAAACCGGTTGAAGCAGATGGATACAAAGCATTGAAGGGACAATTTTTGTTTGAAAATACGCATGAGGAAGGTGACTTGGAGCACACTCAATATAAAAAAGGAAATACTGCCTATGTCCTAGTTAGAGCTAAATTTACTCCTGAACCGAGTACCATCGTTGATGGAGGAAGTCTGACAGGAGGAACTTTCTATGTAGGTCAGTCCGATGGAAAAATCTATTCTTCCAAACAAGCTGCACTTGCTGCCTTTCCTAACCAAAAAGTAGCTACTTATATAGGTGGAAAGATGATTAATTATGCTTGGCTGAATCCCGATGATCTGGTTAAACCTTTAAACTCTCCTGTTGTGAGAAATCATATTTACCATATCAATATCACGGGGTTCAAGAGACTTAGTTATAATTGGAATCCTTTGTATCCGGAAGATCCGAACACAACAAACCCGCAGAATCCTGATCCGAAACCGGGTCCTGATGAACCAGAAATTCCAATTGATCCTGTTGACCCTCTGACTCCTGAGCAAACCAATATGTCTGTTGAAGTTAGTGTTATGGAATGGACTGTACATTCTTACGATATTGAATTTTAATATATTACATTTTTCCGGGTTAGGCTGATCTGACCCGGAAAAGTATAACTAAATTAATTTTATGAAATTATGTTTGCAATCAGTTTTGTCAATAAGTATAATCTTTTGTTTGTTCGTTCTTACCGGATGTATCAAGGATAATGATGAATGTAATTATTCTCAAAAACTTATTGTGTCTCTGTATTCCAAGTCTCTTTGTGAGACAGATACAGTTTATCCAACAGGGGTTAAAAATATTATTTTGTGTGTGTTTGATAAGAACGACGTATTAGTGACATATGTCCATAAAGAGGGAGTTACGCTAAAAAAAGGATATACAGAGGAAATTTCTATCCCCGAGAAAGGTATCTACACAGTTGTAGCATGGTCAGGAGTTGATACAAAATATTTTGAAATTAATCAGCTGCAATTGGGTAAAACCATAAAAGAAGATTGGCTATTTCACTTGAAACGTTTACAACAAGTAGCTAGTTTAATGGAGAGAATGCGGGTTTATTTTGGTGAAAGTCGTGCCGTATATCTGGATGGCGGAGTTTCCGGTATTTCGGAATATGCATCTGTGAATCTTCAGGAAGTTACGAATCGGTTGACAATATCAGTGGATGGACTGGATAGAAACGATGAATATGAAATTTATATCGAATCAGATAATGGTACGATGAAAGTAGGCGGAAATCTTGCCGAGGATGAAACTATAAGGTACAATCCTGTAAATTTGCCCGATAACGAACGAATAAATGAAAAATTTTATCTTCTGAAACTTGAAGTAGGGCGAAATAATACGATTGTGATAAGAAATAAGATAAATGGAAAAGAACTTTATAGAGGTAGTCTTTTAGGTACTCTTTTACTGAAAAACCCCGAAGTGGACTTAAATTGTGATCATGACTTTGCCATTAAGTTCACAACACATGACCAGTGTGAGTGTGGAACCTATACTATTAAAGAGATATGGGTGAATAATTGGCTGATACACAGTTATGATACAGAAATATAATTTCTGGTTATAAATTAAATAGGGAATGATGAGATTGATAGGAAATAACATACTGTATATATATTACCTGATTGCTTTATTTTTTATTCTGCTGATAATGAATGGTTGTTCCGATCAGGAGAGTAATGGTTGTACTAGAGACGAATATGCCCATATAGCATTGTCAGTTCGTACTTCGGCATCCAGTATCAATGATGACAAGCAATTTTGGGAAGATCGCGTAGACGAACTTCGGATGATTGTTTTCGACACAAACGGAGGTTTCGTTGTTTTTAATCAAAAACTTTACTTTCCTGATGGTTTTGGAGCAATAAGCCGCCCTGTAACTATGTATCCGGGAACATACGATTTCTACTTCATAGCCAATGAGTCTGTATATTCGGGAGATTTTGTCTCAGCTTTAGATAATATAACCAATAAGTCGGATTTCGGTAAAGATATCCGGTTTGCTAGTATGGCATATAATCCAGGATTTCATCCAGACGGAAACAATTCGGAAGGACGTTTTCTGATGTCAGCGATTTATGAGAATATCCCTGTGATAAAAGGTGGTTCAGAACGCGTTCCTGTAACATTACCTTTACCCACAAGCAAAGTGGAACTGATAAGAGCCATGGCTAAAGTGGAAATCATCTTTCGTAAAAAAGTATCGGGAAGTATCCTCTCCGATCATGTGATAACCTCTGTTCAATTGAAGAATGTGGCTTCAAATCTATCTGTTCCTCCTTATGACAATTATTATCTGGGAGACAGGAGTTTTTCTTTGGAGGCATCTCTTTCGAAACTCAATTATCAGAATGATAGTGTAGGAACCGTTATATTCTATATTCCTGAATTACTCTTACCTGAAAATAGTACGGATTATACAGAATTACATATCAATAATAAAAGATTTGCAATGCAAAGCGATCCCTCTAAAATAGGTCTTGTAGCTCAAAGACGTACGGTTCCTACTTTGTCAGACAATAGCGTGATCCGTAATTATCATTATATTATAAATGCTTATATAAATGTAGAAGGAGGTATTGAAACACAGCTTGAAGTGGAACCTTGGAAAAAAGATACATATTCGTATATCTTCCAAGGAGATGAACAAATTGTGATTCCTCCCATATTTCCTACAGACTCGAGTATTGTTATGCCTACCGATTGTGGTAAGATTGAATTACTAGCAAGGGATGAGATCTTACCAGAAGGGCTGAAAGGTGCTTATGGAGATGAAATCATTTATTATGATCCTGCGACAGGAAAACCGGTCATCAATAAAGGGGAGGCGCCCTATTATTGTGAGAAAAAATATGGTAAAGGCTGGCGTATGATCAATTCCTGTGAGTTAATGTCCTATATGGCATTGCTTGATAAAACATATACAGTATGGATGTCGAATACATGGGATGCCTATACGTACAATATGAACCATCCTGATAACCCTATTCCTTTTTATTCCCGGTCTTTCAGACAAGCAGCTCAGACTCTATTAGAAAAATTGACGGGAGTGGATTTGTCGAGTACCGTACTCATGAGTGGAAATAACTGGGAAGATAATATTAGTGATAAAAAGTTGGGAATAGTCGATCACTATTTCTCTCCCGGAGATATTAAAGTAAGAGAAGATGATTATCCGCAAGGATGGCCCTTTCCGTCTCCTCCTGCTACAATTGCCGGAGAGTCCTGGATTTATAATGAAGCGGCTATTCAAGTAAAAGTATTCTGGTACTCCAGTGGTTACGTTGATTTGTCTGACCGCGCTAACTGGTATAAGGTGTTATATGGAAATTTCCAACGATATGATTTTCATGCCACAACCCGTTGTGTAAGATCTGTTGAATAGGAGGAAACAATTATGCATAAACTATTTTTTATAGTGTCAATTATATTATTGTGTAATGTCAGCTGTAACGACAGCGATAGAATTGAACTGGGTTTTGACGAAACGCCATATATCAAGATACAGCAAAACCAATTTAAGAGTTTGACCATGATAGATGAAGATAACTTGGAGAGCGAACAAGTGATTAATACGATTGCCTTGTTCCTTACTGAACCCTTTTCCAAAGAGATTGTTTATAAATATATCGATATAGGTTCAATAAATATGAATGGATATAGACTGATTACTTTACCACTTCAGCTATCTGAACTTCAAAAGAAGGATATTTACTTGATTACTAATTATAAGAATATAAATCTGTCTACGGTTAACACACTGGATGATATAAAGAAACTGACCACTCCTGCCGTAGATAAGAATCATGACTTAGTCCCAAACGATGGTTTTTGTATGTATGGGGAATTACTCAACTACGATTTTATCAATGCGAATTCTTCTGCCATTGTGAATTTGGAACGTACGTGTGCCAAATATAGAGTTACCCTTACATATCCGGAAAATCCGGTGTTGAGTACGGATAATACGTTTGTCATTGCCAATGAAGCAAGTTATACTTATATTATTAACGGTCTAAGAACTGGTATTCCAGATGTTGACTATTTTAATATTGCTGACCCCGTTATTCTTAAACCTGACGGAACTGGAAAGTATGTAAATACTATTTATATGTACGAAGCAGAAAAAGCACCTAAAATCTATATATATACCCGGATAAATAATTCTCTCCTAAAACAAGAGTTTTCAACTGAATTGCCAGTGCCTTATCGGAATTTTATATATGATATAGATATACAGATTTATGAGGATAAAAATTCACGTACTACAGGACTGGACGGCGTAAGACCTCAATATAAGATGAAGGCTATAGTACGGACAAATCCTGCCGACCGCTAAACTGTCTATGAATTTTATATAGTCTATAATTTTCATTTTCTCAGTTGTATATCAAATGAATCTCTATTCTCTTTTAATTATCATAAACCATTAGAAAAGCGATCAAACATAATAAAATACCAATATACATTATTGAATGAAGAATGAAAACTTTTAAGGAAAATCATCCCATATCATAAAAAGTACACAGAAAAGTAAAAAAAAGGAGAAGATAGTTTGTTTCTGCGAAATAAATATTTATATTTATCGCATGAATAATATCAATTCCGACATATTTAAGATACAATCTAATAATGTATTGCCTTCACGGGGAAAAATTCTGATATCAGAACCTTTCCTGTGTGATGCAACATTCGGACGTTCGGTAATATTGCTCGTTGACCATACTGACGAGGGAAGTATGGGGTTGATAATGAACAAACAACTTCCTTTGCTGGTGAACGATGTCATCAAAGAATTCAAATATCTAGAAGATATACCTCTCTATAAAGGAGGCCCCATAGGGACAGACACACTTTTCTATCTGCATACTTTGCCACATATTCCCGGAGCGCTCCATGTAAGTAAAGGATTATACCTGAACGGAGATTTTGATGCCCTGAAAAAGCATATTTTACAAGGGAATAATATCAACGGAAAAGTACGTTTCTTTTTGGGATATTCGGGATGGGAATATGAACAATTAATACAGGAGATCAAAGAAAACACTTGGCTGATTGCCAAAGAAGAAGCCTCTTATCTACTCAATGGAGAAGCCAAAGATATGTGGAAAAACACACTGGGAAAGCTGGGTAGCAAGTATGAAACCTGGTCTCGCTTTCCACAAGTTCCTTCATTGAATTGATTGATTAACGCTGTCCGAAACGTTGCATCAAGGCAGCATCTTTATATCCCTCTGAGGTTACAATCCAGTCTTTCAATAAGCCACACTGTACAAAACCACAGGAGGAAAATAATTTCATACTGGCTTCATTCTCTATTGCGACATGAGCATAGAGCTGATGAATTTGCAGAAAATCAAATGCATAATCACACAACAAATTGAGTGCATCAGAAGCATACCCCTCCCTACGAAAATCGGTATGTACTGCAATACCTACTGCCCCACGTGAATGCAAAGGAACAAAGTCGGTTACATCAATCGTTCCAAGGATACGATTGTCTTCACGTCGTATAATCATAAGACGCAATTGCTTATCGGCAAACATATCACTCTGAGACCCTTCAATGTACTGGCGTAATACATAACGGGAATAAGGCACTGTAAAACTACTTATATCCCACATCAAAGGATCGTTTTCCATTTCGTACATTATATCAATATCTTCTGGTTCTACAGCACGGAGATAGATACGATCATTTATTAAAAAAGATTGTTTCATGTTACTTATACATAGTTTTTTTCGGGAGTTACCAATACACGACTCTCAGCATTATATACACCTAATTGTAAATTCTTTCTTTGGTTATGAACAAGTAAAGAAAGTATCATTGAATAAGAAAAAGCGCTACTATCATATACTACATGTGTAAATTCATCAGAAAAACTTGATAGAAGCTCAGGCTCATTAATAACAGATTTCTCATCTACTATCACAAAGTGATGATGTCCGTTCAACTGATTAGAATTAAAGATAGTGCGAATATTATCTAAATTTTTCTCATTGATAAAAATAAGGAAACAAGGCATATACTCTTTGGTTGGTCGTAATGCAAAAAAACATTTCTTCACACAGACTATAGTCAATTTCAACCAAGTCTGTATCTTAATTCCCGTCCTAATCATCCAACGATATGGTAAAGGGTAGTGTGAACCATGTTTACGAAAAAATATATCCATTGCACCATAAAACACATGCACATATCGATACGATTCTTTAGAGGTACTTTCACCTTTATAATGCAAAATTGGATATGGCAGATAATAATTCTTATATCCGGATTTGGTGATACGACAAGATAAATCAATATCTTCACCATACATAAAAAAATCCTCGTCAAGCAGTCCAGAACGATCTAATGCTTTTTTACGAAGCATCATATAAGCTCCGGCTAATACAGGGACTGAGTGAATAGAATTTTCATCCAGGCGCGAAAGATAATATCTATCGAATCGAGGATTATTCGGAAAACAACGATGCATTCCTGTAAGTTTCCAAAACGAAGTTAATGGAGATGGATATCCTCTTTTCGATTCTGGTAAAAAATGGCCGTCAGGCGCAAGCATCTTTACTCCACAAGCGCCGGCGTCGGAGTGAGTATCCATAAAGCGAAGTACTTCCACAATATTAGTTGCAGGAAGCAAAGTATCGGGATTCAATAATAATATATATTCTCCTTTAGCTTTCCGCATCGCCTGATTATTGGCACGTGCAAAGCCTACATTTTCTTCATTATAAATATATGTAAGATTAGGAAAACGTTCTGTTATGTATTCTTTAGAGCCATCAGTAGAAGCGTTATCTACCACTACTACTTCTGAAAAAATATCATTAATGGCCTGATAAAGGGATACAAGACATTGTTCCAAATAGTATTTTACATTATAATTAACTATAACTACTGTAAGCTTCATTCTTCGTTCGTTATATAAAGTTCGTTACGAAGGCGTTTTTCGCCTGGCAAACAAAAAAATGAAGCAGTCAAAGCACATAAGGCGCAAAGAGCACCGGTACTATTCAATGTTATGTAATAACACAAAAGATTGTATATAACAACAAAGTTAAGTAATCCTAAACGTACAATACTCCATAAGGCATATCGACTAAGAGCGACCGGAAAAGTTAGTTTATCAATTTTACGCGTTAACACAAAAGAAAAAAGCTTCATAGAAAAAGGAATACAAATAGCCGTGAGTAATATCCCTACCGTTTCGAGAAAATAACAAGTTCTCACATCATCAGCCAATAGCCCAATAGGGAAAAATTCAGTTTCGCCAATAACAACCAATAGTATAGTAACCGCCCAAAAGATTATATAACTTATCTTCAATTTTTTTACAACGCGCTTTATCTGTTTCTCCATTTTAATATCTGTTTCTTTTATTAAAAACTATACAGTTCCTGTAAATACCGTCCGGTTAACAATGCTTCGTCCCAATGTCACCTCATCGGTATACTCTAACTCGTCACCTATAGAAACACCACGGGCAAGTACACTCAACTTAACACCCATTCTTTCGAGCTTACGGTAGATATAAAAATTAGTCGTATCTCCTTCCATGGTAGTGCTCAGGGCAAGTATAACTTCTTTTATTCCTCCGTCTGCTACACGTTGCACAAGGCTATCTATCTGAAGATCACTGGGGCCTACTCCATCCATAGGTGAGATAACACCTCCCAGCACATGATATAATCCACGGAATTGCTGAGTTCCCTCTACCGCCATTACATCCCGAATATTCTCTACCACACAGATTGTTGAAGCATCACGGGCGGGATTGGCGCAAATCTGGCAGGTATCTGTGTCGGATATATTATGACATACATGGCAATACTTCACCTCGCGTTTCAATGTGATAATTGAGTTTCCAAAAGCTTCAACGGTAGCGCTGTCTTGCCGCAGCAGGTGAAGCACCAGTCTCATAGCAGTCTTTCGTCCTATTCCAGGAAGTTTGGAGAACTCTCCGACTGCCTTTTCAAGCAGCACAGAAGGATATTGTTGGTTCATATATTTCTAACTGAATCTATTATTCAGTGCAAAGATACTTATTATTTGCAGATAGAAAAAGCCCGTCACGTGAATTGCGAAATAAATTGTACCTTTGCGCCCGTTATGAGAATACTTGTCACTATTATATGCTACTTTGCAGTACTGCTACTGATAGCCCGCCTTACCGGAAAAGGAAAAAGAAGCGGTTCGGATGCCGCATTCTTCCGAGGAGAGAACCGGTCACCGTGGTATATCGTCTCTTTCGGGATGATCGGTGCCAGCATATCGGGAGTAACCTTTGTTTCTGTACCCGGTATGGTGCGAAGTATGGACATGACGTACATGCAAACAGTTTTCGGCTTTTTCTTCGGTTATCTGGTGGTAGCACACGTGTTACTTCCATTATATTACCGGCTCAATCTGACAAGTATCTACAGTTATCTCGGCACACGAATCGGACCACGAACTTACCGTACAGGTTCTTTCTTTTTCTTACTGTCCCGTATGTTAGGTACAGCTGCCAAAATGTATCTGGTTTGCCTCATTCTTCATACTTATGTATTCGGTAGTATGGGTATACCCTTCTGGATGATTGCAGCCGGATCCGTGGCACTGGTCTGGATATATACGCATAAAAGTGGTATAAAAACGATTGTCTGGACAGACACTTTACAAACCTTCTGTCTGATAGCAGCGTTAATCTGCATCATCTATATCACCATACAAAAGTTAGATTTAGGAGGAAACAGCATAATACAGCTTATCAGTAACAACCCACATAGCCGTATATTCGTATTTGATGACTGGATGTCACGACAGAATTTTTTCAAACAATTCCTGAGTGGCGTTTTCATTGTAATTGTGATGACGGGGTTGGATCAAGACATGATGCAGAAAAATCTTTCCTGCAAAAACCTGCGCGAGGCACAAAAGAATATGTATTGTTACGGGTTTTCTTTCATCCCGCTGAATCTCCTGTTTCTTTGCTTGGGGATCCTTCTGTTGACATTGGCAGGACAAATGAACCTTATCCTCCCGGAAGTGAATGACGATATACTTCCGATGTTTGCCACACAGGGATATCTGGGGCAAACAGTACTTGTACTCTTCACAATCGGTATCATTGCAGCGGCGTTCAGTAATTCCGATTCCGCACTGACTGCAATGACTACCAGTGTATGTGTAGACCTTCTTGACACAAATAAAGATATAGAAGAAATAGCTCGGCAACGACGTGGAAGAGTACACATCATACTATCTGTGATACTCATTTTCTTCATCTGCCTGGTAGAAGCACTCAACAGTAAAAGTGTGATCGATGCTATTTATATCATTGCTTCCTATACGTATGGCCCGCTATTGGGAATGTTTGCTTTCGGACTATTTACACACAGAACCACCCGGGACCGGTGGGTACCGTTTATAGCAGTAGCTTCTCCGCTAATATGCTATGCCCTCGATTGTTTCGCAATGCAGAGGTATGGATATAAGTTCGGGTATGAGTTGCTAATGTTGAACGGAATACTTACTTTTGCAGGGATGTACGCTTTATCTTCAAATGAAATAATTAACAAAGAATATGGAAATATCAAACGCTGAATTTATTGTTAGTAACACGGACGTGAAAAAATGTCCGCCCGGGCATCTTCCTGAATATGCTTTCATAGGGCGCTCCAATGTAGGTAAATCCAGCCTTATTAATATGCTGACCGGCCGGAAGGGGTTGGCTATGACATCAGCTACTCCCGGGAAAACAATGCTCATCAATCACTTCCTAATCAACGATAGCTGGTACATCGTCGATCTTCCGGGTTACGGTTATGCCCGTCGCGGAATGAAAGGTCAGGAACAGATTCGTACCATCATCGAAGACTATATCCTGGAACGTGAACAGATGACAAATCTCTTTTTGCTAATAGACTCCCGCCTGGAGCCACAGAAGATAGATATGGAGTTTATGGAATGGTTGGGTGAAAATGGAATACCATTCTCCATCATATTCACCAAAGCAGATAAGCTGAAAGGCGGACGTTTAAAGATGAATATCAACGCATATATACGCGAACTTCGCAAACAGTGGGAAGAGCTCCCCCCCTATTTCGTATCCTCTTCGGAAGACCGGATGGGACGTACGGAAATATTAGATTATATAGAAAGTATCAACAAAGAAGTTAATTCAAAATAGACAAATTAGAATGAAAAAGTATGTTTTATCGCTGGCAGTCGTGTCGGCCTTATTGCTTGTTACAACGGATGTACAGGCACAATCATGGAAAGATTTATTTAATAAAGACAACATCGAAAAAGTAGTAAATGCCGTAACCGGTAATCAAACGATAGATATGACTGGAACCTGGACATATAGCGGTTCGGCTATTGAGTTCGAATCAGATAACCTGTTACAGAAGGCAGGTGGTGCAGCAGCGGCGGCCGTTGCAGAAAAGAAACTGGACGAGCAGTTGGCAAAAGTCGGTATTAAAGACGGACAGGTCAGCTTTACTTTCAATGCGGACAGTACTTTTACAAGTACAGTAGGAAAACGTACTATGACAGGAACTTATTCATATGATGCTACAGACAAAGTTGTACACCTGAGATACTTCAAGTTGCTGAATATGAATGCAAAGGTAAACTGTACAAGTACCAATATGGATCTGCTGTTCAACTCTGACAAACTATTGAAACTGATTGCATTTATATCAAGTAAAAGTAGTAGTACAACTCTTAAAACAATCAGTTCACTGGCAGACAGCTATGACGGAATGATGCTGGGGTTTGCATTGAAGAAATAAACCATTGACAAACAGAAAAGTGCCAATGATGGGATTTACAGAAAGTGCCGGTTGCATATTAACCAAATGTAACCGGCACTTTTTTATTAGCCAAAATTCATGGAAAGTTGTGTTTCCCGCACAAGGAAGTGCGTTAGGCGATGATTGCTGAATGGAAACACAGGACGAACGCAGACTTTTACTCTTAATCTACTACTCCGAAACGATACACACAATGACTATAATATTTCTCTCCGGGACGAAGTACTGTAGACGGGAATTGTGGTTTATTAGGGCTATCTGTAAAATGTTGCGTCTCCAGACAAACGGCTGTACGCTTCTGATAAGCAATCCCCTTCTTTCCTACCATTGCACCACGCAATCCGTTTGCCGTATATACCTGCAAACCAGGTTCTGTAGTATAAACCTCCATACTACGTCCGCTTTTTGTATCTATCAGACGAGCTGCCAGCTTTGTATCATCTCCGTTCGTATTCAACACCCAATTATGATCATATCCTTTCACAATATTCAGTTGCATTACATTTTCATTAATACGTTCACCAATTAAATGAGGAGTGGTAAAATCAAAAGGTGTTCCCGCTACCGGTAGGATCTCTCCCGTAACACATTTCAACGAATCATAAGGAGTATACATATCCGCATTGATATAAAGAGACTGATCTTCAACTGTCGTATCAAAATCACCGGAGATATTAAAGAAGGAGTGATGTGACAGATTAATAACAGTAGGTTTATCTGTTTCCGCTTCGTAATGAATATCCAGTTCATTGTCATTGGTCACCACAAAAATAACATGTACCTGTAAATTACCAGGAAATCCGTTCTCCCCATCCGGAGAAAATAAACTTAATTTCAGTGCATTTTCATCCAGCTGTTCTGCCTGCCATATTTTAGACGCAAACCCCGGATCTCCTCCATGAGCACAATGTTCTCCGGTATTAGGAACAAGATGATATGTAATAGAATCCAACGTAAAGGTAGAATACATGATTCTACCGATATATCGTCCGATGGTAGCACCAAAGTTCTGTTTCTTGGCAAGATACTCAGCAATCGTTGGATAACCGCATACGATGTCCTCCATTTTCCCATTACGATCCGGTACCATTAACGATACGACTCTCCCACCGTAGTTTGTAATACAAACCTCCATTCCATTCTGGTTCTTAAGCACATACAAATTTGTCAATTGTCCGTCTACTTCCGTCTGAAAGTCCCGTACATCCAGACCGGAAAGTGTCATCTCTTTTTCTTTTCCACAAGATGTACACAGCAGTAAAATAAAAGCTATAAAAATGATACTTCTACTATTCATAAGCTATTGTTCGTCTTTTTTTAATACTATTTCGCAAAGATACGGCATTATTTTTAAAAAAAAGCTCTACCTTTGTCATTCATAAACCATAAAAAGGAAATGAATATGAAAAAAATAGCATTATTCGTTGCAATGTTGGTAATAGGAATCAGTTATGCATCTGCTCAAATTGCCGACATTAAGTTTGATAAAACCACTCATGATTTCGGAACATTTTCAGAAAACAATCCGGTTGTATCCTGCGTATTTACTTTCACTAATATCGGTGATGCTCCTTTGGTTATTCATCAGGCTGTAGCATCCTGCGGATGTACGGTACCCGACTATACAAAAGAACCGATCCTTCCGGGAAAAACAGGAACGATCAAGGTTACTTACAACGGAACAGGTAAATACCCCGGACACTTCAAGAAATCAATAACTCTTCGCACAAATGCTAAAACAGAAATGTTGCGTTTGTATATTGAAGGTAATATGACAGCAAAAGATGCCAAATAAGAAAAAATAGACAACAACAGTAAGGAGAATCATTCGATTCTCCTTTTTTTTTGCTTTCTTTGATGCATATTTACAGAATACATAATTAAACACATTAAATATTTATATAGAAACTATGAAACAAGAAGAAGACAAATTCACCGGCTTGCCCGAGAATGCGTTCAGAGAATTAAAACCGGGCGAAGTATACAACCCTCTGATGAGTCCCGGTAAAAATTATCCGGAAGTAAACTTCTGGTCAGTCACCTGGGGTATCACCATGGCCATCCTTTTTTCGGCAGCCGCTGCCTACCTGGGACTGAAAGTAGGTCAGGTATTTGAAGCTGCCATTCCTATTGCTATCATTGCGGTAGGTGTTTCCGGCGCGGCAAAACGCAAAAACGCATTAGGAGAAAATGTGATCATCCAGTCTATCGGTGCTTGTTCGGGTGTTATCGTAGCCGGAGCCATCTTTACGCTCCCCGCTTTGTACATTCTGCAAGTTAAATATCCGGAGATGACAGTCACCTTCATGCAGGTATTCATCAGTTCGCTGTTGGGTGGTGTATTGGGGATTTTGTTTCTTATCCCTTTCCGCAAATACTTCGTTAGTGATATGCATGGTAAATACCCCTTCCCGGAAGCCACGGCAACCACACAGGTACTCATATCCGGTGAAAAAGGAGGCAGCCAGGCCAGGCCGTTATTGATGGCAGGTATGATCGGTGGTTTATACGATTTTATTGTGGCTACTTTCGGCTGGTGGAATGAAAATTTTACGACCCGTGTATGCAGCGCCGGTGAAATGCTGGCAGAAAAAGCCAAGTTGGTATTCAAAGTAAATACAGGTGCTGCAGTATTAGGTCTGGGGTATATCGTCGGATTGAAGTATGCATCTATCATTTGTGCCGGTTCACTGGTGGTATGGTGGGTTATTGTACCAGGTATATCAATGTTTTGGGGAGATAGCGTACTGAATGCATGGAACCCGGAAATCACTAACACCGTAGGTATGATGAGTCCCGAAGAGATATTCAAATACTATGCAAAGAGTATCGGTATCGGTGGTATTGCTATGGCTGGTGTTATCGGTATTATCAAATCATGGAGCATTATCAGGAGTGCTGTAGGGTTGGCTGCCAAAGAGATGGGTGGCAAAGGGAATATTGAGAAAAACATCATTCGTACGCAACGTGACCTTTCTATGAAGATTATTGCTATCGGTTCTATTATTACACTGATTCTGATTTTCCTGTTCTTCTACTTTGACGTAATGCAAGGTGATCTGATACATACAATAGTAGCTATCGTATTAGTGGCAGGCATCTCTTTCCTGTTTACTACAGTGGCCGCCAATGCAATTGCAATTGTTGGTACCAACCCAGTTTCGGGTATGACACTGATGACGCTTATTCTGGCTTCTGTTGTAATGGTAGCTGTAGGATTGAAAGGCCCTTCGGGTATGGTGGCTGCGTTGGTGATGGGTGGTGTAGTATGTACAGCCTTGTCCATGGCAGGTGGTTTCATTACCGACTTGAAAATTGGTTACTGGCTGGGAAGTACTCCTGCCAAACAGGAGGCATGGAAATTCTTAGGAACAATTGTTTCGGCTGCTACGGTAGGCGGAGTCATGATTATCCTGAATAAAACATATGGTTTCACAAGCGGAGCACTGGCTGCACCACAAGCAAATGCTATGGCAGCCGTTATCGAACCACTGATGAGTGGTGTAGGCGCACCCTGGTTGCTTTACGGCATCGGTGCGGTATTAGCTATCATTCTGACACTCTGTAAGATTCCTGCTCTTGCTTTTGCACTGGGTATGTTCATCCCGTTGGAACTGAACGTGCCTTTAGTAGTAGGTGGAGCCATTAACTGGTATGTGACCAGTCGCAGCAAAGACACTTCACTGAACACTGAACGTGGCGAAAAAGGTACGTTACTTGCTTCCGGTTTCATTGCCGGTGGTGCATTAATGGGTGTTGTGAGTGCAGCGATGCGTTTTGGCGGTATCAATCTGGTGAATGATGCGTGGCTGAATAATACCTGGTCGCAGGTACTTGCTCTGGGTGCTTATGCATTGTTGATTCTTTATTTCATTAAAGCTTCGATGAAAGTGAAGTAATATTTCTCAAAGTAACAATATAAAAACTATCTTCATGAAAAACCTGTTAACGGTTGCATGTTTCGTAATACTCCCTCTGAGCTCCACAGCCCAGGGGGATCGTTACAAACAGATAACCGACCCTAATCTAACCAGTATCAATCGTGAAACTCCCCGCAGTACCTTCACATCGTACACCAACGAAAAAGATGCAACGGCAAACAACCGCAAAGACGGTACTCTCCGCCTCTCGTTGAATGGCAAATGGAAATTCAACTATGTAGACAGCTTCTCTACCCGCCCTACTGATTTCATGCTTCCTGAGAAAGATGTAAGTGACTGGGCAGATATTGAAGTTCCCGGTAACTGGGAGCGACAAGGTTTCGGAATTCCCATCTATGTAAATACCTCTTACGAGTTTTGTTCACCGGGCTATGCCCCCTATTGGGACAAACCCAACCCTCCGTATGTACCGGAAGAATGGAACCCGACAGGTACCTATCGCCGTGATTTTAACCTTCCTGCCAACTGGGATGGAAAAGAGATATTCCTCAGTGCCGACGGAACCAAAGGTGCAGCATTCTACTACCTGAACGGAACATTCATCGGCATGAATAAAGATGCAAAGACTCCTGCCCGGTTCAACATCACGAAACAGGTGAAACCCGGTAAGAATGTGCTTGCCGTACAAATTCACCGCTTTTCGGATGCCAACTATCTGGAGTGCCAGGACTTCTGGCGGCTGAGTGGTTTCGAGAGAGATGTCTATCTCTATGCACAACCCCAGCTTCGTATTGTAGATTTTAAAGTAGAAAGCCCGTTGGATGCCGACTATAATAACGGTATCCTGAAATTTAAAATTAAAATAGCCAACAGTAGCAAACCGATATATCCTTCGTATGTTATCTCTTACAAACTTCTTGATAAAGACGGACAACAGGTAGCTACTTCAGACTATGCTGTGAAAGCAATGCCTGCTCCCGGAATCTCTCAGAGCCTGACCGAATTTGTTTTTGATGACAATATCATCAAAAGCCCTAAACAGTGGACTGCTGAAACTCCTTACCTTTACACCCTTGTTATCAGCTTGAAGAAACCCGAAAGTGGTGAGGTAATGGAAGCAACCAGTGTGAAAGTAGGTTTCCGTACCGTGGAAATGAAAAATAACCAGCTTTGTGTCAATGGTAAACCAATTCTCGTAAAAGGTGTAAATGTACACGAACACAATGAACACACCGGACATTACGTCACTGAAGAGCTGATGTTGAAAGACTTCGAGCTCTGGAAGAAGTACAACGTAAACACCGTCCGCACCTGCCACTATCCACAACAAGAACGTTTTTACGAACTATGTGATGAATATGGAATCTATGTAATTGATGAAGCCAATATCGAATCTCACGGAATGGGGTATAACCGCGAAGTAGGTGGTACTCTGGCCAACAACCGTCTATTCATGGATGCACACCTATACCGTACCATCAACATGTACGAACGTGATAAGAACCATCCTTCGGTGATTGTCTGGTCATTGGGAAATGAGGCCGGAAACGGTATTAACTTCTACAAGACTTATAGTGCACTGAAAGAACTCGATAGTCGTCCGGTGCAATACGAACAGGCACATCTGGAATGGAATTCGGATATCTACTGTCCGATGTACACACGGCCTGCCGACATCGAGAAATACGCAAAGGATCCGAAGCATACCCGCCCGCTCATTTTGTGTGAATATGCACATGCTATGGGAAACAGTCTGGGTAACTTCCAGGAGTACTGGGACGTTATAGAGAAGTACCCGCTCTTACAGGGTGGTTGCATCTGGGACTGGGTAGATCAGGGATTTGCAGAGAAAACTACCGACGGACGTAAATACTGGACTTACGGTGGTGATTACGGTGCTTTTGGTACTCCTTCAGACGGAGATTTCTGTATCAATGGCGTTGTTTATCCGGACCGGACTGTGAAACCGCATACTACGGAAATGGGTAAAGTATATCAGAATATCAAGTTTATCAACTTCAAAAAAGACAAGGGAACAATCGATCTGCGCAATGATTTCAGCTTTACCAATCTGGATAAGTATAATTATCACTACATTATTCGCGATCATGGAAAAGAGATCTATACAGATAAATTCCAGGTCAGCGGGGCACCAGGCGAGACGGTAACCGTACAACTGAAAGGTATCCCGCAGGCACAAACCAATACCGGCGATGTACGTATCGAATTTTATGCTACTGTCCGCATTGCGGAACCATTCCTTCCGGTAGGAACAGTAATAGCCCGTGAACAGAGCTACATCTATACTTTCCACAAAGACAAAGTGGCTCAGCAAGAAGCTGCACCCATGAAGGAAACAGATACACAGGTTATCTATTCAGGAAAGAACTTCAAGGCTGTTTTTGATAAGAAGAGTGGACTGCTCGTCTCCTACCAATACAACGGAGCAGAATACATTCTCAACGGGCAAGGATTACACCCTAACTTCTGGCGTGCACCGATTGACAATGATTATGGTGCAGGACTGGCACGCAAACTGGGAGTATGGAAAGAAGCAAGTTATCAAGATATAATGGCTGCCTCTTTCAATGCCCGTAACGGAGAAGTGACCTGTACTTACCAATTCCCGCAAACTGACGCAACTTGGGATATTACTTACAAAATTTACACAAACGGAGTAATAAAGGTAGATAACCGCTTTGTGGCAGCCAATGAAAAGACTCCGATGATTCCACGTATCGGCCTGCGTATGCAAATGCCGGAAACATTCACCACACTGACTTACTACGGACGCGGACCGGAAGAAAACTATCGTGACCGCCGTACTTCACAGTTCTTTGGTGAATACTCCACTCCTACTCGTCCCTCGAGTCGGTGGAGGACGCCAAGGAGCTGGCGCGCAACCTCGGCATCGAATAC
>ERZ856578.3797-NODE-3797-length-21694-cov-66.338946_pt1 | contig 21694 bp, 29 predicted proteins | sample MGYA00514384_ERZ856578 | MGnify/ENA primary metagenome ERZ856578 (study PRJEB29103, sample SAMN06111958) | human gut metagenome | biome: human gut; feature: ankylosing spondylitis patient; material: healthy_person | host: Homo sapiens | place: China:Hangzhou... | reverse complement strand
TTTTATCCTCCCTGACTTTCATTAACAGCCGAATAGCTGTCGTTCGTTATTTCAATCTCCGTTCTTGGATTTTTCTTTTCTGTCTTTCAGCAAAACTTTCGTCTCCGGTCATTATGGATATAGTTTCGCATGCGTTTACGGCGATGTCGTATAAATTTTCAGACTTTTCAATTTCGTTAAGTAACGATCCGGCTTTACGTATATTATCCTGATACGCCTTATAAACTGAACACCAGTTTAAATACTCCTTTTCGAACTCGCCGCATTTTGAAATCAGAATGCTCTTTTCGATTCTTGCGTCTTCCCGTTCTATCTGCCCTTTCCTGAAACTGTAGTATAATGCTCTTAGCGACGTATACAGACACATTTCAGGAATTGTCATGTATTTAGGAATAGGCTTGTTTTTAGCGGCGGACGCTTCTATTTCACTCGTCCGCATAAGTAATCCTCCAAAACCTTAATTGCCTCCTCATATCCGCGGCAGACTGCGCATTTATATCCTTGGGCTTCAAGCTCCTCTATCCACCAGCTTTGATTTTCTGATACTTTCCCTTTATCCGCTTTCATTTCGATATACAGTCCGTGATACCTGCCTCTTGACGCCGGAAGATGAAGATCGGGAACTCCCGATTTAACGCCCAGAAGCTTAAGAAGTCTGCCTTGTACCGGAGAGCACTGTCTTTCATTGGGAATATGATACAGAAGCTTTAAAACGGGATATTTTCTCCTTATGTGCGCTTGCTGGGTCCATTTAATTAACATCCGCTGATGCTGTGATTCATTCATTGCTAACCTCCCATAACTCTGTTTAATATCTGTGAAGCCTGTAATTTAGTGAGACAGTCAAAATCTATATCGCCGTCGTACCTCTTGCATTTACGCTTTATCAGACTTTTCTGTTTCTCTGAGGCAGGCTTGCGTCCCCAGCGTTTTGCTCTTTCAAGATTCCAGATATATTCGCTTGCCGGATGATTTTCCTTTAAGTCGGTAAAAATCATATCTATTGCCGACTGCATATCCATTTCAATACCGTTGATATTTACGTTTCCAAGCTCGTCCGGACAAGGTATCGACTTATTTCCCTCAGGGAGGTTACACACAAGTCTTCCGTCGGGCATCTGAAAAAAATTGATATTATGAAGCTCGTATTGCTGTCGTTGCGCCCAAAGATTTACCGTTTCAATATTCCTGATCCAGCTTGAAGGAACGTCGGAAGCCCTTTCTATTTTTTCAGGCAGTTCAAACAGATCGCCTTCAAGTTTATCCTGCTGTGATTTCGGAACTCCGCTTATATCTATTCCAAGCAGCGACGGCGCCGTACACAGCGAACGCCTGCCGGTTATTCCTACGCAGTCTATAAGCGTCAGTTTATCCTTTTCGGGGTGAAGCCTCAGTCCTCTGCCGACCATCTGAGCATACAAACTTTCCGATTGGGTAGGTCTTGCAATTATAACCGTTTCTACCAACGGTATATCGGTTCCCTCCGTAAATACCATACAGTTTATTAAACATGGTATTTTTCGTTCGGTAAACCTTTTGATAATCTCCCCGCGGTTTTTCGTTTTACCTGTAATAACGGCCGAGCCCGGTATTCTTTCCGAAATAGCTTCGGCGTGGCTTACGCTGGCGGCGAATATCAAAACGGCTCCTTTTCCAAGCTTGCGGTATGTTTCTGCAATTGCGTCCTCGGTACCGCTCATTGCTTCGGAAAGCTCTCCGGGGGCATAGTCGCCTCGGCTTGTATGTACTTGAGAAAGATCATAGCCTATATCTACACGTTTACAGTCAATATCACAAAGATAACCGTTTTTTATACCCCATTTCAAATCCCGCTTAAATACTATTTCCTCATATAAATCGTCAAGTCTTGCGCCGTCCGCTCTGTTAGGGGTTGCCGTGAATCCGATCACTTGCTTCGGCTTAAAATAATCAAGTACCTTTCTGTAGGTTTCGGCGGCTGAATGATGAGCCTCGTCGACTATAACGGTACTGAAATCACAGGGAGAAAATCTGTCAAGCCTTCGGGCTATACTCTGTATGCTTGCCGATACTATTTCTTCGCCCAACGACCTTTCCGACGCCATTTCTATTCCCTTTGAGCAATCAAAGTATTTAAGCGGCTGTCTTACAAGCTCTTCTCTGTGGGAAAGAATAAGCATTCTCCCCGAACGTCTTATGTTTGCAAACGTAACCGTTTTTCCTAATCCGGTAGCCATCTGTACAAGGTAGCGTCCGGGACCTTTATCTGACAGAATATCAATACATTCCTGCTGATAATCTCTTAATTTAATATTCAATGTTTTTATCGCTCCTTTTGCTGTATTCCCTGTTCAAGAGCGCAGTTTGCCATTTTCAATACGATCTTCATATCGTCATAGCAAAGAGTAACGGGGATATTATAATCTGTCAAAATCTTTACTATTTTTCCCGAAAGCTTCATCATTTCATTCAGCTTGTAGGGAGGTATGAATTTATACCCTTTTTCTTCAGCTTCTTTCATTTCTTCGTTTAATGTCATTTTTAATCGCTCCTTATTATGTGGGACTGTGGTACTGGCGTGGGACGAACGTCCCACTATAAAAACCCCGTATTTATTGGACTTTTAAGTACTTGTGGGACTGTGGGACAAAATCGCGCATTATCTCGTCTGTAAAACTTTTTTTATTAAAAGTAGGAAATTATAATATATTTGTATATATGTCTTATATATAGGGGGAAAATGTCCCACAGTCCCACACGCCCCGTAAACCTCGCAAATACGCGGCTTCTATGATTCATAAAGCTCCTCAAATTGTCCCGCATTCTGTCCCTCGCTTAAATCAAATCCTCATAATCTTCAATATTTATTTCCTCATCGCCCGACGGCAGCCTCATAACAACGCATTCCACATTGACGCCGTTTATTCTTTTACCGCGCGTCATGTTACGACCTCTCGTCAGAATAAGACCGTTGGTTTTGAGCCATGAAAGCAGCGCTCTGTCGTCAAATCCCACGTCCTTTGCAGCCTTTCGGAATACCGCTCCGTTTATGTATGCCCAATCGTCCCGAATAACGCCGTATACGTCTGAATTTTCGTTGTCGGGTTTAAATCTGTTAGAATTCATTGCTACCCAGTCGCACATATAGCTGTAACCGCGTTCTCCTGCCGATACAGAGGTTTTGGATTTCAGAAAATTTGATATCTGGCTTACCGTTAGACGATTCCCCGTCTTGAATATGATTTCATCCGCAAGCCTGTCGGCAAGCAGAATTGCCGCCGCCGCCATAGCCTGCTTCTCTGTCGTACTTCCTGAGGATAATTCCTTAAAAAGCTTTTCATATTCCGCCTTCGCCTTTTTTATACGTTCGTCCGTCAGGCTTTCAATAAATATTTTACCGGCATGACCGTAATTTAGCTTTATAACCTGCGTAACTCCTATTCCGTCCTTTACGACCGCGTCCTTTGCTTTGCACTCTATGTCGATTACTCGGTTAATGGCTCCCGCGCCGGAATTATCGGCTGTCAGAGGCGATTCTCCGGTCGTAAGTATACAGAGCAGCCATGTAGGCGGCTTGTCGATACCTCCGGTCTTTGTTCCTCTGGTCCTTCCTACTCCCTGCGAAAGCTGATACACATCAAATTTACTTCTTCCGTGGCTGTCCTTTGAAAGCTGAAGCTCGTCAATACACATAGGGATATTATTAAGAAAAGCCGCGGTTTTTTCATGACCTACCTGAGTAGCGTTAAATGTCTGCACATACTGTCCTATGGCCGGATTCCCCCATACTGACGCCGCCAGCATAAGAGCGACCGTCTTGCCCGTTCCCGATTCCACTCCCCAGAGATGAACAAAAAAGCACAATCCCCCGATCTTACTGATAAGCACGCTTGCAAATGAAGCTGCAAGCATTATCTGCGCCGTTATACTGTCGCTCCGGCATTTAACCGCGGTATTTAACCATTTTTCAAAGCTCCCCTTCTGTGATATCGCCTTGTAAATTGTACTGTAATTCGCGTCGCCGTCAAAAATCAATCCTTCCACATAAGGGGAGAAGTCCTGCCCGTCCCCTATGTAGCCCAGTCTTGAAACGCTTTTGTGCTCAGGCAGGGAATCATAATTCAAGGCTTCTATATCGCACAAATACTCGGACAGCAGCTTTGCGCTTTTAGTTGTAACCGATATTCCCACCGCCGCAAGCTTGATAACCTTCGACGCGTCGAAAAGGTCGTTTTTTCCCACTATTATTTTTTTCCACTGTTTGCCTTTGAAGTACGCTATTTTAAGCTTTTCTTCGTTTGTATCAATGTTTACAAGCCGTTCTACCGGTATAATCGGATGCAGACAGGCAATCTCCTGAGCGTCCAGTCTGGTTCGGGAAACTCCGTAGGCGTCGCAGTTCCATTGTCCCGCCTCAAGCTCTAAAGGCTGCTCGGGAAAATCGGTAGGGTGAGTTATGTTTATGTTTTCAGCGGATTTAGCCTTTATAAGACGCAATGATTTTTCATAATTATTAAACGCTTTCTTAAAATTAGTAAATCCGGCTTTTTTAGCTTTCACCGCCGCACATTCAAGCTGCACCGTTTTTTCAAAAGGGTCTGTATATTTGCTTATTTCCTCATAAGGCGCCGTAGTTGAATAATCCTCAAGACAGTAATCGTATGACAAATCTATCTGATTCTGTGTAAGATATTCGTAATTATCTACCTTATAATCAAATAATAAGCCGTCGAATTCTTTAAGTCTGTTACATTCTGCCGCTTTTTTTCTAAGCGCTGTTAAGGATCGCAGTCTTTCTTCGCTGCTTTCGCTGAAAAGAGCTATATGTTCTATTACCCCGGTTATTCCTTCGGCTTCCGCGCTTTTCAAATCAACGGCGTCTATTTGTTCCTGTGTTATATTAACTCCCCCTTGCTACATTTTAAAACGGTACAGCGTCGTCGCCGAGGATTTCTTCATAATCCGAAAGATTGCCAAGCGCAGAAGAACCGGAATTGTTTTGAGTATTATTTCTGTGTTCTTTTGTAAGTTTATCATTAGGAATAGTAAAGTCGCCGCTTTTAATCCTGTCGATAGAATTTGCAAATCTGCATTTTGTGACAAAGTGATATTCGCCGTTATCCGCCTTAAATTCTTCACGTCCAAACACGCCGCCAAATATTTTACCAATAAGTGATTTTTCATCCCAATTCCATATATATCCCGGATTCGACTTTTCAACACTTGTAGTAAATCTTTTAAAATACTGTTTTGTTATATTGTCATTTTCCGAGCCGTCATCCTTAGGAATAAAAACGTCGAATACTCCTGCGTTCGGCCATTTGGCTTCAGGATTTTTTATGCGTAACTGTTTAAACTTGTTTTCAAAAAAGTTTGCATATTTATCATGATTTATGATATCAAAAGCTATTTTCAATATCGAAAAATCGTTATAGTCTTCTGCTCTTGCTCCCTTAATAGTTAGCTCATATCCGCCGACCTCAAGTGAGAGACCGCCTTCATAAACTTGTAAATCATCATAACCACTGAATTTTTGTATCATTTTATCCTCCGTTATTCTTCATTTTCGTAATTGTCTAAGGCTTTTATAACTTCTGTTATGTCGTTGGGAATTTCATCTGATTCAAACAATCCCTTAGGCGATTTAGCAGTACTGTTTTTAGCATGAGTTTCAAAAATGTATTCGCCTCCCACGCATTTTGCAATTAAAACTGTTTTAAATTTGCTTTCAAGGCAAATTTTATCTAATTTTTTACCGCTTGTTTTAATACGAGTAAAAAGAAACCCGCTGTCATCACGTTCTGTCTGAGTATGAGCTATAAATATGACGGTGAGATCAGGTCTGTACATCAAAGCGGAATCAACTATATCCCAAATGCACTGCGCCAAATCCTGCCATTTGTCGTAACCTTTTTCTTTCATTCTTCTCATTTCGTCAGCGACCATAATCGAGCCTATGGTGTCGATCACAAGCGTTTTTATTTCCGGTCGGCGCTCATTCACAGCATCCATTATTGTACGTACTTTAAGCGGTCGATCTGTGGTATAGTAATTTTTATTTTCTATACTGTAATACTTCTTCCAGCCTCGCCATGACAAGCCTTTTTTATCGGCGTCAATAATGTATGTTTCGGCTGGATTAAGATTTCTTAGCGAGGTTGTCTTGCCGGATCCGCTTTCTCCGGCTATACATATAACGTTTGCCATTATATCCTCCTATTTTATTTGTATATTAAGCTTTTCCGCCAATGCGCACCCCGGAACGGAAAGCCCGTTGTCAATAAGCTTCTTAATAGCGACTTTATCCGGTTTGGGTTCTCCGTATTTAACAAGTCCGTCATTGAATTCAGCTACTTTATATACGTCAAAAACCTCAACTGATTTTGATTTTCTGAATGATACCGCAGCTTTGGCCGTATTAAATTTTTCTCCATGAAGAGCGTCGGACAGATAATTCTGTAAGCTCTTTAAAAGGTTTTCATTTGACTTCCTGCGTTTTGCCAATGCTTCCTCTTCTGACTTTAAAGCAGCATTATCAGATTTAAGATTTTTAATCCACAGCACAGTATTTTCAATTTTTTCTTCTCTTGAAAGCTGAAGATTTGCAAACCTTTCTTCGTCGAATATTTCTCCTGTCTCCTCGTCTATACATTCAAGTATTTCAGTTTCTATTTTATACAGATTCATTGTAATCTTCCTCCGTCATTTCCTCCATAGAAAGAGCCAGATTGTATTTAGAAAAAAGAAGTTTAAGTTTATTAAAGCATTCGTCTGTTATTTCCCCGCCTGACGCTATGATAACGTCTTTGATTATACTTTTATATATATTTTTTTCTTTCATGCTTGACATTTCCTCCTTAGTTACTCACGGTCGTTCAATCATTGGCGCACTTCAAAATGTGTCTTTACAACTTCAATAAAGCCTAAATATTCTTTGGCGTATTTACTGTTACCGTGTTCTTCCTTTACCTTATTTTCGAACTCGTCGAGATTTCCGTCAAAACACCCGCATAAGACGTGTATATGTCCGTCTTTGCATTTAAAGAAACTGGCGGATCTATTATGAGATCCGAGTCCCTGTTCACAAAGATAATCATTATTACTGTTAATCAGCCCATCACCGTTAACCCGAGCGTAACCGCAAACCCAAGCGTCACCGCCAACCTGAGCGTTACCGACAACCCAAGCGTTACCGTCAACCCGAGCGTTATCTTCAACCCAAGCGTTACCGTCAACCCGAGCGTAACCGCTAACCCAAGCGTAACCGCCAACCTGAGCGTCACCGCCAACCTGAGCATCACCGCCAACCCGAGCGTTACCGCCAACCCAAGCGTCACCGCCAACCTGAGCGTTATCTTCAACCCAAGCGTAACCGCCAACCCGAACGTTATCGCTAACCTTAGCGTTACCACCAACCTTAGCGTTATCTCCAACCCAAGCGTTTCCTCCATGACTTAAATTACGTTCGTTTTCAATAAATCCTCCTAAATCACCGGCTTTAATATCCCCGAATGATCTTAACGCTCTTATTCTGAAAAGCGTTTTACCGCCTATTACTTTTGTCTCTTCCGTTAATTCATACTTTTTCATACTTGACATTTCCTTTCCGCACCTGCCTTTTTGTTACCCCATCCGTAAGGGCGGGTTTTTCTCGTCCCATTGGTCGGCCATGGCGGCTGCTATTCCGGGAAAAGTTTTGCTTCTCGCTTTCGCCCGTTCTTTCTGTCCACCCTTAATCCCCCTCATTCCCTCGCACCAGCCTATTTTTTTGCCCTTGCACTTTCCTCCTTGGCAGACGTACATAGGCTGCGGTTCGGGCAATATATTTGTAGGCGCTAATTTAGGCAGACTTTTCAACCAAAGACAGGTTCGTTTTTTGGCATTATCGCCAAAGAAATACGGATGGATAATTTGGTCGGGTTTTCTCCAATGCGTATTCATATAGCCCACAGGATTTTCAATAGCAATTCTGTCACAGTCCGCATTCACAAAAGCCATAAAGAAATCAACCGCTTTCTCACGTTTCTTTATTCTTTCAGCAACCTTTACGGCACTATTGCATTTTAATGAATAATGCCGCGTTCCCGCCGATGTTAGATATGTACAAGGTGGAAAGGCAATTATCATATCCCATTTCCCGCTAATATCGTGTACTTTGCCGTCAACGGTTTCAAACCTGACGTTCCCATTTAGGATGGAGATAACATCCTGCTGTATATGCCACTCCGGGCGACCTCCGGAGCACGGCTCTATGTCGCAACTGTAAGCTTCGTGTCCCAGTTTGCGGAACGCTTTACACACCTCCTGCGATTCTTCACAGGCTATGAGTATTTTCATACTTGACATTTCCTTTCCGCTATGTTATAATAGCATTGTTAATATTTTTTATTTCCGTCCGCTACTGTGCCAGCAGTGCGGGCGGTATTCTTTTGCGTACTCATAAATTAAACCTCCTTTACCTAAGCATAAAGTCATACTGCTGATCCTTATACCATTGTTCTTCCTGGGCTTCTTCCGCGTCTATCACTATCACTTTTACTTTGTGACTGCTCACACTGTCGCTGACCATTTCCAGTGCGGCGGAAGCTCCCGCAAGCGCGGCTCCCAACGCTAAAAACCACGGATTCACCAGCAGTCCCAACGCTAAGCCCGCCGTCGCTCCTATTAAGCATATCGTTCCGATTTTTTGGTATGTGTTCATTGGTTACTCCTCCTTGTTTTTACCTTGTGATTTCATTTCCATTAATAAACTATAGAGAGACTGTAATTCTTCAAGTTCATTTTTGTCAATCATAAACATGCCCCTACAATATTTTACAAATGGCTCTTTAGGTATTTTAGTTCTGCTCTTTATTACCACAACCGGAAATCCCAATTTCTTTCTCTCGTTTTCGTCTTTTGCCATGAGCGTTATCAAATACGGATCGCATTTTAATATGCCTGAAATATCCGCAGGCACTAAAAATTCTTTTCCAACTGTCCCCTCTAATAATTCGTCAAGGGTGTTATATCTTGCCACGATTTTCTCCTTTCCGATTAAATAACAATCATCATTGTTTTACAAGTGTGTGTTTGCGAATACACATTTAAGTTATATTCTCTTTCAAAGTCCGGATGGGACGGATGTTTTAGCCGGCGGTTTTCGCAAGTACAAATATAATTTTTTCCTCTTCTCTGATCGATAAGAACAACTTCGCCGTTCTCCCAATCAAATCCCTCGTATGTTTCAATAAATTCTTTAAGTGTCATAATTTTACTCCTTTCTTAATCCCATTCGTTTTTTCCATTCTTCAAACGGTTTACGGTAAATTTCAAATTCTGTATCAGCCATTTCGCAGGAATTTGCAAATTCGGAATATTTGCCTTGCTGAATCATGGCCTTTACTTTTGTGGGCGATGTTTTTACGCCACACTTCCTTAAATCACAGGTCAATTCATTCAATGTCATTGTTGGGCGTGCTTCCATGATTTTCTCCTTTCCGATTAAATAACAATCATAATTGTTTTAACTGTATGAAGATACCGTCAAAACCTCTCCTTAACACTATCGTGTTCGGCTAAAAGATTGCCGTCAAAATCCCAATACTGAATGACCTCTCGCACGGGGTCACTTTCTGTTCCTGAGCCTTTTAAAGCCCTTGTCACAATAACAGAAATAACTTTTGCGCTATCACATCCTCTTGGCGTTACCATAACATTCTCCTTTCTCACGCTGATTTGGTGTTATTATTTCTTTTCGCTCTAATATTGACATTTATTTCCATAAATGGTATAATAATTCTATAATTATACATTTTAGTAAAAGGAGATAAAATGTCATATCAAATTAAAAGTGATGGCTTCTTAAATTTGAATTTAGATTCTTTAAGTAAATCTTTAGCGCAGATGAGTTCTAATTTTAAAATCATTTCAGATTCTAATTTTGAAATCATAAAATCCCTTTCATCTTCACTCGATTTAATTTTTAAACAGATAAATGAACCAATGATTACTTTTCTGGAATTAATGTCCGAGCAATTAAAGAAAAATAACGAATTAATAAAAAAAATATCTCAAATAGATTACACGGATTTATATGAAAATCTTCAAAACTTTGATAAATTAATCAATGATTCAACTGAAAATAATCAAGATGTTTCTGAACAAAAAACAACCTTTAAAAAATTACCTAAATATATACAACTTGATTATTTGAGTAAGTGGATAACCAGCTTTATTACTATACTTTCATTTTTTAGTTCTGGGGGTATAGAAATAAACATTAACAATGAAACAAATAACATACAACAAACACAAAATATAATCATAAACAGCGATGCACAACAAATCAACTATGATTTGTTACTGTCTTTGTTCGCTGATATGCAATAAGAAATCGAAACAATTAAAAATCAAATCCATCCTACTGAGCCTCTGACAGAAGCTACTGATTAAATTCCTGTTTATTCTTTAATTCACTTATCACAAGCTGTAATAAGGCAATGTTTGCCTCAATCATTTTCACTAAAATAGCTTCAAAGTTAATTTGTGTTGCTCCGCTTTCCATAGCGGAGTTTTTTTACATTCCATGTAAATTTTCTCCTTTCGTTTACGCTGATTTGGTGTCATTCTCGTCTGATTCAAATAGGTAACGCATATCAGTTACATCAGGAAATAGAACGGTTTTTATTAAAAACATTTCCTTGCGTGTAAAATCAGAGCGTTCATGAATTTTATTCGAAATAGACTTCTCGCTTCGATTAATGCATTTCCCCATATCTTTGCTAGTGATTTTTCTTTTGTACATTTCAGTACGTAAATTTGCTAACATAATTTATTACTTCCTTTCAATTTTATTAAACTTGCTACCCCTTTTCGTAAGTTCAATTATATTATATACCCTTAATCGTAGTTTGTCAAGTACTTTTTTACCCCTTTTCGTATATTTTTTCTTGACCTCATAGAAAAAATATGTTATTATATTGTAACGGGTGGTGATAAACATGACATTTACAGAAAAATTAGTATACCTTATGAATAAAAACGGCATTAAAAATCGTTCACAATTATCAAAACAATCTGGTATTCCTTATACCACGATAGTAGGATTCTTTGAAAAAGGAACCGAAAACATAAGAAGAACAACATTAATAAAACTCTCTGATTTTTTCAATTGCTCATTAGAATATTTGGTAAGCGATGAAATAAATGATGAGAATTATGGTAAAAACGATAATTTTAACATAGACTCTCATGAAATACGGCATATTCAAAATTACCGAAAACTTGATGAATACGGTAAAAAAGCAATTGATGCACTTCTTAAAATAGAGTGCGAACGTTGTACGCATTCAGAAAGTATTAAATAGGGTAGCAAACATTTGTTTTATGTCTATATTATAGAACGGCTGTTCTAATATATCAATAGGAAATCGAACGAATTTTCTTGAAATGTAGATTTTTGTATAATTTTGACAAAAATCTAATTGTTATTTATTGCTAATTGCAAATTGATTAAAATACCAATATATGTTACTATTTTTATATGATATTAAAAAGGAGTGGCATATATGGGATTAAGATTTCGTAAAAGTATAAAAATTGGTAAACACGCTAAATTTAATTTAAGCAAAAAAAGTGTAGGCTTGTCATTAGGTGATAAACATGGTAGAGTGTCAATCAATTCAAAAGGTAGAAAAACAACCTCAGTAGGCATCCCTGGAACAGGGTTATCTTATTTAAAATCAAGTAAAATAGGCGGCAATGAGAAAAAATCTAAAAATAATAACTCGAACTTAAATTTATTCAGTACATCTGACATAGATTCACCCAAAGAGGCAAACAAAAAACAGATTCAAGCTGAAGGTTGCTGTTCTGTACGTTTGGCGGTTATCTTTTTAGTAATTCTTGTTGCGTTCTCTGTATTGCGCTCGTGTGTAAAATCAGACATTGATGTTAATACCACGGCAAAGCAAATGACAGCTGACCAGTTTGCCGCACTTTTTATTGACAATGCGGATGAGGCTGAAAAAGAAAACAAAGACAAAATATTTGAAATAACCGGAACCGTAGATAAAATGTCAAAATATAGTTATAAAATTGACCTTCAAACAACTCAAAAATATAATCGATACCAAGAATTTACTCTAAATTTTGATTTCGAAAAAAATGATTATAAAAAGATTCCTAAAGAAGTTGTAGAAGGCGATAACATAACCATTAAGGCAATGTTTGATGAACTATCTTACGATACAATTAAATTTGAAAAATCTATTTATATTTCATCTGAAAAACAAGTAATAACTGAGCCGACAGAAAAGCCAACAGAGCTTACAACGAAATCTCCAACAGAGCCTGAAACAGAAGCGCCCACAAAAGCTCCTACCGAACCGGAAACAGAAATAGAAGAAACAGAGCCGGAAATTATTGATTCAGTTGATGATGAATCGTCGGCAAACGAGTATGTTAATGAAGAAGTTATCGAAGAAGATCCCGTTGTTGAAGAAAATCCAGATGATTATGTAACTGTATATTATACGAGAACCGGTGAATGTTATCACTATGAAAACCCATGCGGAAGAGGTACATATTATGAATGTACATTATCAGAAGCTAAGTCAATGGGGTTAAGACCTTGCGATAAATGCGTTAATTAATTTCTCTCCCCGACTAACATCGGGGAGTTTTTACATTTTTACCCGAACATCTTTCACAATACACCCTTACACCGCTACGCCGTATTTAACGGCCATTTCTTTAACTATAGCCACATATATCTCAATAAGTTTCTTATCGTCTGCTATAACATCGACCTTACTCAGCTTGTCACGCTTAGATTTACACACGCCCTCACCCGCCATACGGTTACGCTTGTTTGTCAGACGAGTTCCCAACGATACGCCGGCACGTTCCTCAACGAGCCTATATACTTCTTTGTATGTATCGCCTATGCAGTCAAAACCGCTTCCTGTTGTCTGGGCTATTTTTGAAATAAGGTGTTTTGAATCGTGCCGCCATGAATTTTTATCGAGCGTTAAAACGTCAACCATATTATCAAGGCGGCGGTTAGTATCATCTATTTTAACTGCCTGCTCCTGCTGTTTGACTTCAAGCATTTTCTGCCTGCGCTCCATTTCAACGGCATTGTTTGCTATACCCGCAATCATTTCAATGGGGGATAGCTGACTGGATTCTTTCGCTTTAAAATAACCGTTGACAAGTTGTCTTTGCACATCCCAAGATAAATCGTCTGTTAAGGACTTAGCAAGCATGAGATAACCGGATTCAGTTACTACGATACCGCCGTTTGGGCTTGTTATTCCAACTCGACGAATTTCGTCGGGTTTAATATTAAAAAAATCTTCACCCTCAATAAAGTGTTTTCTGTTAGATCTAAAATTACGCCCAGCCGTTCCCTCCGGCCTGCCATGAACCATGTCGATATCCTTAAATGTCACTACGCGTTTACCCTCGTATTCTTTAACGAGTACATTCTGGTTGTTAATTACAATTTCATTCATTTCAATTTTTCCTTTCTGCCGCTATGCGGATTTCGAATTATCATCCAATAGTTCTACAAACAACGTTCGTAAATCGTACTGCGGGAAAAATGTATCATTGATTTTAAACGCCTCATCAAGATTAAGAGTACTTTTTCCGCTTAACTTATTACTGATAGTATCTCTGGTGCGATTTAAAGCTTTGGCAATGTCTTGAATAGTTATGTTATACCTTGCCATTTCTGCCCTTAAATTAGAAAACATTATGTTAGACTGCATATTTTCACCCCCTTAATCACGCAATGCATGACTTGATACTGTAAGTATATCACGCTTTGCATGAATTGTCAATAGCCTTATAAAAATTTTTCTTGCAATGCGTGAATATATATGGTATAATATAAAAAAACACGCAGGAGAATAGTAATATGGAATTTTATAAAGTGCTTAAAGAAATTATGGAAAGTAAGGACTTGTCTATACCCGAAGTGGCGAGATTATGTAATTTATCCGATTCAACAGTCAGGAGCATAATTACAAGAAAGCAAAAGACAGTAGCCTTAAATATTGCGTTTAAACTTTCTGACGGTTTACGCGTTCCCCTTGAAGTTTTGAATGGATCGGAAATAATTGAAGCAATTAAAACTACCCATCAACTTGACGAAGATACAAGAAACGGAAAAATAACATGGCATGAAGCTACTCCTGAAGAGGTATTGCAGATGTCTGTAGATTCTGCTAATTATTTAAGAAACGATACCATATCTAAATACGACAGCTTAAATGATACCGGCAAGCAAAAAGCTAACGAGTATATAACCGATTTGTCAGAGCAAGAGAAATATACAAATAAATAGCAATCTTTTGCACTCCTTTCGATTTATTGTCGAATCATGATTACATTTTTTATTATACTCATGAATTTCAGGATTGCAATAGCGTTGTCGTGAAATACGCGTATACTGTCGCAGTAAAATTTGGAAGTGGGTTTCAACAGTGCTTTTTTGTGCAATATTAACATGAAAAGGAGCGATAAAATGCTTTGTATAAAGTGTAAGAAAGAAATACCGGATGATTCCCCTTTTTGCAATTGGTGCGGAAAAAAACAAACAGTCGAAAAAAGGAAATCACGCCGTAGAGCAAATTCACAAGGCTCTGTATACAAAGTTTCCGGAAATCGTAGAAAACCATACGCCGCTATTTTGCCGTGTAAGTATGATAAAGAGGGAAATTCTAAGCGTACTGTTCTCGGATATTTTGAAACCAAAACGGAAGCTTTAAACGCATTAAACGAAGCGGTAGCTGCGAACATGTCCGATAAAATAAGAATGTCCTTAGGAGATGTTTTTGAAAGCTGGAAAAAAATTCACTATCGAGATTTGTCTAAAGACGCAATCAGTAATTATAATTCTGCATGGAAATATATTGAAGTTTATGGATCGAAAAAAATTAAGGATTTAAGAGCTCCCGACATACAAAAGTGTCTTGATGACGCGGTGGCTTCTGGAAGATCAAGAGCTACATGTGAAAAAATACGCTCTCTATATAGCCAGTTATGCAAATATGCAATGTCACAGGATATAATATCTCAAAACTATGCGCAATTTTTAAAATTACCTAAAGCAGATAAAAAAGAAAAAGAAACTTTTAGCGAATCGGATATAAAAATTTTACTGTCCAATGATACAGATAGGACCGCTAAAATTGTTCTGATACTCATTTTTAGCGGATTGAGGATAGGAGAACTTTTTGACATGAAGAAAGAAAACGCATATTTAGACGATTCTCCTCCTCGTTTAATTGGCGGCAAAAAAAGCGAGGCCGGAACTAACAGAATAATACCTATTCACTCGGCTATAATTAATTATATAAAATATTTTTACAATGAATCCGGAAATTATTTAATATCAAACAAAGTTGGAAACCGATTAAATGAAAAGAATTTTAGAGAAAGGGAGTACTACCCTTTGCTTGAAAGGTTGGGAATAACTCGTAAATCGCCACACAGTACCCGCCACACTTTTGCCACCCTACTGCAAGCTAAAGGAGCTAAACCGGAAGATTTGATAAAAGTCATAGGACATGCAGATTATGAAACCACTACAGAAAATTATATACATCAAAACATAGATAAGCTATCGGAAATGATAGAATTATTAAAAGTGGAAAAATGATAGCAGTTTGATAGCAACCGTTTTTAAATACGGGCATATAATCACAAACAAAACAGTGTATTTACGCTGTTGAGCCATTAATATTTTATTTGGTAAGGACGAGGTCACCAGTTCGAATCTGGTTAGCAGCTCCAGGATAATCCCCCATTTTACGCCGTTTGCAAGCGATTGCAGGCGGTGTATTTTTATGCCTTGATTGCAATTGTTCCATCTATGTTCCATGTGTACCAAATAAAAGCGCACACTGTAATGACGGTGTGCGCTTTTATTTTTAAAAAATCATTTTATCCCACTACTCCCAATCCCTCCCCTGTTCTCTCCGTAAAGATTTTCAACTTCTTCAAATTCTAAATCAGGCTGAATCTTTTGTATTTCAAACTGAGCTATTCTGTCCCCTTTGCGTATTACAGTTTCTCTTAAAGCTATTGCAGGGAATTGCCACTGATCATCATTCCCGGAATAACTATTATCAATTTGACCTACGCTATTAGCTGATATTATACCAAAATTTTTATAAGTACTGCTGCGAGGATAAATGCACGCCTTATACCTTTCCGGCAATATCATGCCTACCCCTAATGGAATTAATTTATATTCTCCCCTATTAAACTTTATTGTTTCTGCCGCCCTCAAGTCAATTAGATCTCCTTTGGAGAATTTTGAAATTCTTTTTATATCGTTTGCAAAATACTTTATTTTAATTTTCATCATTCTTTTACCTCTGTTTTTATTTTCTTAAATCGTCCGCAATGACAGAAACCTTCGGTTTGCTGTTCCTTAAAATTTTTGCATGGACATTTGGTGTCGGGATTTTTTATTAGCATACACGGGCAATATCCATCATTTTTTTTGACAACCTGTGAAATTTCATTATATTCTATTTCATCAGGATTTTTAATTATTTTAAACATACAAAGTCACCTTTTTAATAATCTATCCCTTTTGCATAAATATGTTGGTTTGAAGTTGCTAAAATTACTCCATGTTCTATATGATTAATAGTTTTTAACGATTCGTCAAATACTCCACACTTTATAAAATCCAAATTATTTATATTCAATTTTAGCTTTTTAATATTTTCTAATTGATTTCCGGTAAATAAAATTGTTTTAAGGTCTTTCTTTTTAGCTTGCGCACACATTTCATTTAACTCATCTATTTGTAATGTCCACTCTAGCCCTGAAAAAATAACGCCTTGATTAAAAGGGTTGCTTTTAATTTTATTTATAATATTTTCTGAGGAATCAATATGTGTCGGCATATTTTTTATATGTTGATTGAAACAGTTCTTACAATTAAAATCACAATTGCAAGCGGAGATTAACGCTCCTATAAAAGGAGCGTCGCATAACCTCTCGTGTTCGATAAATTTATAATTAATATTCAATGTTTAATTGCACTCTTTCATTAAATTCTGATTTTTTCCCTTCGTTAAAGTTATCAATACATCTAACATATCCGGTTATTCTTTGATATTTTTGTAATTGTTCATCGCAAATCGGGCATATATCCACATTATCGGGAATATAGCCATGCTTCGAACAATATCGACTAATAGGAGAAATACTAATATATGGTACTTTGTATTGCCGGCAAACAGCCTGAACAATACTCTTTGCTGAATCCGCGCTTATCGCAGAAGAAGTATAAATATGAATTACTGTTCCTCCTGTAAATAAAATTTGCAGATTCTCCTGATGTTCAAATGTTTCCTTAATGCCTTTTATCTTTGAAACAGGTATATGACAACTGTTTGTATAATATGGCGCATTTTCAGTACCCCTGGTAATTATATCGGGATAATCTTTTTTATCCTTCTTCGCTAATCTGAAGGCCGTCGATTCGGCAGGCGTAGCTTCGAAATTATATAAATTTCCTGTTTCCTTTTGAAAATCAATCAGCTTGCTTCTTATGAAGTTACCAACCTCCAGAGACAAATCTCTACCTTCGTCGGTAAGAATATCTTTATCCATAAAGTTTTCACACATTTCATTCATACCAATAATACCTATTGTACTAAAATGATTTCTCATAGTTCCAACATAAGTATTAAAAGCCGGGATTAAATTTGTCTCAATAACGTTCTTTTGCAGCCATTTACGTTTAATCTCTAAGCTTTCCTTTGCTATATTTAATACTCTTTCAAGCTCTTTAAAGAAGCCTTGTTTATTATTTTTAAATCTATATGCTATACGAGGAAGATTTATTGTAACTACGCCTATAGATCCGGTACTGTCTCCGCTTCCAAATAATCCTCCGTTTCTTTTTTGTAATTCTGTCAGATCAAGACGCAATCTGCAATTATGGGTTATCATACCATTTGCAAGTGTTAATAAATGATCTTCGTTATCAATCTCAAAACAATATAAATAATTTTCATTATAGTTATATTCTTCTATTTTTGTTATAGTGAAATAATTAAATTTGTCATCTTTACAGCAATATGATCTTAACCCATGATTTTGTGGATAATTTTTATCAAAAGGAATTTTCATACCAACAGATAATTCAGACGCTTTAAGAGTTCCATGATCTTTAACAGGCTGCAAATGGTTGACGCCAAATTTAATTTTCTGTCCATTACTTAAATTGATTTTTAAAACCTTTGTCTTCTCTGTGCGATTAGGCTTGCCTTTCTGCCAACCATCTGGAGTCCACACATCATACAGTGTTCCGTATTGTATGTAATCGTCATAAATATCTCTAATGTTTGCAATTCTTACGTCATTTTCATTAGATTTTACAATAACTTTAGTGTCGGAAGTCATGGGACACATACTACGAGAATCTTCAGGTTTCATATCACTATTTATAAAATTTGCAAAATAAGGATATCCGAATCTACCAGTCATCTCCCAAAGTAAATTATTATTTCTATTATTCCAATCAAACCTTTCATGAATATTGTACGTAGGACATTTATACCGCTATTTTCATAGTATTTATCTTGTTTTAAACAAGCGGATTAGACTATATCTTCACCCTATACAGTTATATAGCGTGTGTGGCACTTCCAAATACAGAATTTCACTGTAAATGTACTTCCTTACGGAATAGTCGTTTGAGTTTTCTTAATTGTATTGTATTATATTATTATCTCTGTATATACTTCCAACTTTCCCTAATAAAATATCTCTAATAGTTGCTTTTGAAACACCATATTTATCAGCAATTTTTTGATAAGAAGTATATTTTCCTTTTGATAATTTTTCACATACGTTTTCTTCTGTTAATTTAGAATTATAAAATTTTTCTCCTCTATTTTTTAAACCTGTATTATATGCATGTTGTAATTTTTTCACCTCTCATTTTCAGATATTATTCATACAATTAAGACTTACCACAGGATTACCATATCTCAATATTCAAAAGACTTAGGCTTCCCCTGTTAGCCAATTCATTAGCCATCATTTCCTATGGTTGCTATTATGCTGAATTGACACCCTGTATTTACAGGTTCACCACATTATTCGATACACATTACTGTGTAAAGCGACTACCATTAATCGGATAAGCAAAGGGTTTTCCTACTGAATCGCCTTTTATCATTAATTCACAAAATGCCTTATTAATCATATCCATTTCGTGCTGACAATCTTTATAAGTAAATTCAAGTTCTTCTTCTCCTATAACAGCGTGTTCGTTTAACAGATCTTTAGGAGGTGTTAAATCAAACGTTATATTTGAGAAAGCAGGTTCTGCTCCGCATCTACTATTAGAATTTATGCTAAAAATAAAATTTTGCATAGCTTGTTTTACTTCTTTATAAGTTAAATTATCTATTTTTATATACGGCGACAAAAGAGTGTCAAAAGAACTAAATGCTACAGCGCCCATTATTTCATTCTGATAAATGGTAACCAAATTAGCAATTTGATTAAGAATAGCATCAAAATGTTTGGCAGGTCTAGAAGTAGGAACATTCGGTATTCCTTTAACCCCCATTGTTATTATATTCCTGAGTGAAAATCCACAGCAGTATAACGTAAGTCCACCTAAATCATGGATATGCATATTACCGGACAAATACTCTTTTGTAATATATTCGGGATATACTTCTCTTAACCAGTAATCTTTAGAAACTTCGCTTATAATATATTTACCTTAAGCGAGGTAATTATGATAAATATTCGAAGTACAATCTCAAAAAGATTCTATTACTGAAAATTTAAATCAAAGCAAAAGTGTTTTTTTATTGACGTCACAGCAAAGTAACGAATATCAAAAGTTAGAAGAATGGCGTAAAAAAACCGGAAGAACTACGAATGATATTGTATATCAACACAAGCTTGAAGAACTTGGAATAAATTCTGTCACAAAATCTTTTGACTTATTCAACTGAATATAAAACAATGAACGTTAACATTGATAAGGTTGTTTCTGATAATCCTATGCAATTCGCAAAACAGATGGAAAGTATTGCAGATAAAAGTTTTGATAATAAATTTCCTGATGCCATGAACAAATTCGCTGATGATTTGAACAGATATAAAATGAATCACTCTAATTAAATGGTATTATTTTATAAGAAAAAATACAAATGACTAAAAAGTTTATATTTATTTCAAAAGGAAATTGGTTGATAAACCCAAAATCGAATAAATTATAAACTAATCATTTATCTAAAAATGGGAATTGTAATATTGACAAAGTCATAAATTTGTGGTATAACAACTCTTAATTATTTTCACAGCAATGAATGTTAACATGGAGGTACAAATGTTATTAATCAAAGATATTGATAGATTCTTAAATATAAATAGTAGTACGAAACTATATGGTGACTTTCAAAGTATTGATTATGCAAATATAGAAAAAATTAGTACTGAATTGGAATTAAAATGCGAAAAACAAAAATCTATGGATAAAACGGCTTATATAGAAGCCTCTAAAACTTATGCCGGATGATTTTATTATAATAGCTCTACCGATATTTAACGGTAGAGCTATTATAATTATTTAGATTTAAATTATATCTCGCACATTTAAATGTATTCTTTGATATAAAAGGGCCTAATGGCTTTAGTCTCTTTAAGACAATCAAGTTATTGTATAATATTGTTGTATTGGAGGCAATATTATGGCATATATAATTGATAATAAAAAATAATTTTCTATAAATAGCGGCTTTCTTTTTATAATTTTTTATTCACTGAATGTTTTATGTAATATATAACTAAGTTATGATCGGGATTCATGTTCACAAAAAATTTACAAATTATTCATATTTATTCATTGATTAATAAATTAACACATGTTATTGTATAACTAATCGACAATTATCGTCAAATTTGTTGATAATAAAAATTGGGGGAGTTTATATGAATTTATATTATTATGCTTATAAATATGGTTAGCTTTATTAATCAATTGAAATTAAGCAATTTTTAAACCATTTAAGGAGGAATTTATGCATAATAAATTAAAAAGAATAATAGCAGTTACAATGTCATCATTATTTGTCGGGCAAGTACTTATTTACGGCGACGGCAGCTCACAGGGAATCGCTCATGCGGAAACCATTGCGGACATCAAGGAATCCCTTGAGCTTTCAGGAAACGCAGACAAACTAAAACAGGAGTATGAAAACGCCGTAGACGGTCTTGGAGAAGTTGACTACTTTGATTACTCGGAATCCGGTGCAAACGCTTTTTACAAGGCTCAAAGAAATGCAGCGGCAAACTCTGCGAGCGGTCTGACCATAACCGGAAATGTGGTAACGGAAGGCAACTTGAATACGCCTGTTTATGTGCGAATTTTCAACGGCGACTGGGCGGAAATTGCCTCTAAGAAGGTTGCCGATTTCGGCGGCGGAAGCTTCAGCATAACCGCAGGCGGCTCTGATGTGTATCATGTCAAGTTTGAATGCGACGGATATCTGCCGTTTTACCTTAAGGATTTCGGAACAGGCTCATATACCGTAGGTTCAGGCGATTCATGGGATACCGTAACCCTCGTTCCCGGCGATACTACATACAACGCGGACAACGATAATCAGTGGAGCGACGACGTTATCGATGAAAACGACGCCGCATATGTGAGTCAGTTTATCGGAAAGCGCAA
>ERZ856578.3793-NODE-3793-length-21715-cov-3.628616_pt1 | contig 21715 bp, 25 predicted proteins | sample MGYA00514384_ERZ856578 | MGnify/ENA primary metagenome ERZ856578 (study PRJEB29103, sample SAMN06111958) | human gut metagenome | biome: human gut; feature: ankylosing spondylitis patient; material: healthy_person | host: Homo sapiens | place: China:Hangzhou... | reverse complement strand
AAGTGGCAGGGGTGGACGGCCGCAGTTAGATGAAAATGTTCCACGTGTTTTATTTTCATCGCACGACAGTCGGCGGCTGGATCCCTTTTTCCGCGCCGCTGGCGCGGAAACGGTCTTTCGTTGCAGAACGTATTATAGAGCAAAAAAAATCGCCATGCAATAATAAAATTGCATGGCGAACGCTTTTGCCTTTGGGCGATTAATCGGCGATCAGTTCGCCGAGAACGCGCAGCCCTTTTTCGAGTTGGTCGCGCGGCGGCGTGCAGAAAGCGACGCGCACGGCGCGGGCGGGCGGCGTTTTGCCGACGGCGAAGCGTTCGGCGGCGGCGACGCGGACGCCCCGCGCCAGGGCCGCCTGTTCGAACTGGACGCTCGTGAAGCGTTCGGGCAGCGTCAGCCAGCGGAAGATGTCGGCGTCGCCGCCGCGGCAGATCGCGTCGGGCAAAATTGCGCGCACGAGGCGGCTGCGCTTGCCGGTGTGCCGTCGGTGCGCGGCGATGATGTTCTCGAACTGGCCGGAGGCGATGACGCGCGCCGCCAGTTCGGCCATCATCGGCACGACGCCGACGTTGAGGCTGTACAGCGCGCCGGCGACGGCCTCTTTGCGGGGGGCTGGCACGGCCACGCAGGCGGCGCGCAGCCCCGGGGCGATCACTTTCGACATCGTGGCGATGTAGAGGCTGCGCTCCGGCGCGAAGCTCGACACGGAGGGCACGCCGCGCTGCATGAGCTGATTGGTGCCGTCCTCGATCAGCAGCGCGTCGTGGGCGCGCAAAACGGCGGCGATCTCGCGGCGGCGGTCTTCCGGGAGCGTGGCGGTGGTGGGGTTGTGGCAGGCGGAGATCAGGTAGACGCCGTGGATCTTTTCGCTGCAGCAAAGACGTTCGAGGTCGGCCGGTTCCATGCCCTCATCGCCGCTCCTGACGGGGACGAGTTTGACGCCGAACATGGCGGCGGCCGACTTGACGCCGGGATAAGTGTGGTCGTCCACGGCGATCTTTTCGCCGCGGCGGAACAGCGAGGCGAAGATGGCCGAGATCGCGTTCTGGGCGCCGTTGGCAAACAGGATCTGCTCGCGGTGCGCCTCATGTCCGCACAGGCGCATGAACGTAACGGCGGCGTCCTTCTGCCACTCGTCCTCGCCCTGGGCGTGGAAGCTGAACAGCGCGGCGGCCTCGTCGCTGCGGAAGAGCGAGCGGGCCATCTCCAGCAGCGCGGCGTTGGCAGAATCCTCCGGTTGGACGCTGCCCATGTCGATGACGTGCGCTCCTTCGGCGCGTTCGAGAAACCGTTTGTCGGTGAGCGCGCTGTACGCCACGAACGTGCCGCTGCCGACGGTGGCGGTGAGCAGCCCCTTGAGCTCGCAGAGCTTGAAGGCTTTGGCCACGGTGCTGACGTTGACGTCGAGAAAGTCGGCCAGTTCGCGCTGCGGCGGCAGACGCGTGCCGGGCTTGAGCGCGCCCGACGCGATATCCTCCTCGAGCGTGCGCGCCAGCGTCAGATAGAGCGCGCGTTCGCTGCGGTCCAGCTTCGGCCGCCAGCTCATTGGATAGTCGTCGAAGGAATTGTAGGGCATGATCGTCACCTCGCCGTTCCATTATAGACGAGAGCCGCCGCCATTTCGCGTTTTGTTTTTGTTGTTTTCGCGGAAAGCAAGTTGACCGCGGTGTTATAATTTATCCGACGCACGATGAAGAGCCGCGTGTTTCGCTCTTTTGCCGCGCGTTTTTTATCGGCCGGCGCCGTGCCGAAGGGAGCGTGCGGGACGGCCTGCCGTATCATGTGAAACAAGCGAGTTTGACAGTGCTAATACCGCTCTGTATAATGAAAAAATAAGGGCTGGACGAATGCCCGGAGCCGCCGGCGGCAGTACGGCCGGCGATTTTTTCGGACTGGAGGAGAGGCAGGCATGAAGAAAAAAAGAATATTGAACCTCGTAGTCTGCCTTTTCCTGGCCCTTTCGGTGCTCTGTTCGGTGGCGTATCTGTTCATCGAGGCCGTTCACGACTGCCACGGGCACGGCTGTCCCATCTGCGCGCAGATGGACGAGTGCGTCAAGGCGCTGGCGGGCTTCGCCGTCGGCGTGGCGGGCGCGTACTTTTACGCCGCGCGGTATGTCGGTGTGGCCTGCGCTTCCGCGCAGAGGAAGAGTCTCCGGCGCGAAAATGTGACGCTGGTGGCTCTGAAGGTCAAGCTCTCCAATTAGACGGCGCGCGTTTTTTCATGCGTGTGTCGGTTTGCAAGTCGAATTTTTGAATGGAATTGGAGAGATCCCTTAGATGAAGAAAAAAATTTTCGCTCTGTGCGCTGCGGTGATTTTCGCCTGCGGTGCCGCTTTTGCCGCTCCGGCGGCGAACGCTGAAAAACTCAGCGTCATTTGTTCCAACTTTGCCGAGTACGATTTCGTCCGTCAGATCACGGGCGACCTGGCCAACGTGAAGATGCTGCTGCGCCCGGGCATGGAAAGCCACAGTTTCGACCCGACGGTAAAAGACATTCTCGACCTGCAGAACTGCGGGCTGTTCGTTTACGTCGGCGGCGATTCCGACGCCTGGGTCGACAAGGTGCTGGCCTCTTTCGACAAGGGCAAAAGCCCCCGCGTCGTGAAGCTGATGGACTTGGTGGAGACGGTTCCAGAGGAGATCGTCGAGGGCATGCAGCACGATCACGACCACGATGGCGACGATGATCACGGTCATGCTCATCATGACCATGGTCTCGACTGTGACCACGGGCACGATCATGACGCCAAGGAAGTGGGGCATCATCACCACGACGGCGAGGAGCCGGAGCTGGACGAGCACGTGTGGACGGCGCCCGAAAACGCGATCCAGATCGTGAAGAAGCTCGGCGAAGTGGCTGCTGAGCTGGATCCCGAGAACAAGGCCCAGTACGCCAGCCGCGCCGCCGTGTATCTTGAGCAGCTGCGCCGGCTTGACGATGATTTCCGCAAATTGATCGAGGGCTCGAAGCGCCGCGAGATCATCGTCGGCGACCGCTTCCCCTTCCTGTATTTCTGCCGCGAGTTCGGCCTGAAATATTATGCGGCGTTCCCCGGCTGCGCCAACCAGACGGAGCCAAATCCCGAGACGGTCGCTTTCCTGATCGACAAGGTGAAGCAGGACGGGATCCCCGTCGTGTTTCACATCGAGCTGTCGAACGGCCAGATGGCCCGCGCCATCGCCGACGCCACGGGCGCCCAGGTGCGGCTGCTGAACGCGGTGCACAACGTCAGCGCCGAGGATTTCGAAAAGGGGATCACTTACCTCGACCTGATGCGCCACAATCTGAACGTCCTCAAAGAGGCGCTGAACTAGCATGAGCCTCCTCGCGTGCCGCAATGCGAGCTTTGCCTACGACGGCAGGAAGGTCCTGGAGGACGTCAGCTTTGAGGTCTCCGCCGGCGGCTACCTTTGCATCGTCGGCGAAAACGGCGCCGGCAAAAGCACGCTGATGCAGGGACTGCTGGGCCTCGTCAAGCCGGTCGGCGGTTCTGTGGAAGTGGGCGCAGAGGCGCGCATGGGAGGCATCGGATATCTTCCCCAACAGACGGCGGTGCAGAAAGACTTTCCCGCCAGCGTCGAGGAAGTGGTGTTGTCGGGCCAGCTGCGGCGCTGCGGCCTGCGTCCCTTTTTCGGCAAGGGCGACCGTCGGGAAGCCGAGGCGAAGCTGCGGCTGGTGCGGATGCAGGATTTCAGAAAGAAAACTTTCCGGCGGGCAGCAGCGCCGGGTGCTGCTGGCCCGGGCCCTGTGCGCCACGCGTTCGCTCCTGCTGCTGGACGAACCGGCGGCAGGGCTGGATCCCCGCATGCAGGACGAAATGTACCAGATCCTGAACGAGCTGAACCGCGAGCAGGGCATGACGATCGTCATGATCACTCACGACGTGCAGAGCGCCCTGCGCTGCGCCCGACAGATCCTTCATCTCAACGGCCGCCAGCTGTTTTTCGGCTCCGTTGAGAAATACTCGCAAAGCGCGGCCGGCCGCCGTTTTATCGACGGCGGCCCGTTCCGCGTCTTGAGCGGTGCGGCTGCGAAAGAGGGCGGGGCGAAGTTATGCTGAGCGAACTTTTGCAGATGTTGTCCTATCCTTTCGTGATCAACGCGCTGATCGTCGGCTGCCTGGTCTCGCTCTGCGCTTCGCTGCTGGGGACCAGCCTGGTTCTGAAGCGTTATTCGATGATCGGCGACGGGCTGGCTCACGTGGCCTTCGCGGCTCTGGCTCTGGCGAAAGCGCTTGACCTCGCGCCGCTGAGCCTGGCGATCCCGGCCTGTATCGTGGCGGCCTTTCTGTTGCTGCAGATCAAGAGCAGCTCGCGCATCCGCGGCGATTCGGCGACGGCCGTGCTGTGCAGCGGCGCGCTGGCGGTCGGGGTGGCGGCGGTCTCGCTTTCGACGGGAATGAACGTGGACGTGTGCAATTACATGTTCGGCAGCATTCTCGCCATGAGCCGTTCCGACGTGATCCTCTCGGCGGCGCTGAGCTGCGCGGTGCTGTTGCTCTACGTTTTGTTCTACAACCGCATCTTCGCCGTCACCTTCGACGAGACGTTCGCGCAGGCGGCGGGGATCCATACGGGGCGCTACAACATGATCATCGCCCTGCTCACGTCCGTAACGGTCGTTTTGGGAATGCGCATGATGGGAACGCTGCTGATCTCCAGCCTGATCGTTTTCCCGTCGTTGACGGCGATGCGGATCTGCCGCCGTTTCAGGAGCACGGTGCTGCTGTCGGCGGCGATCTCGGTCGGCTGTTTTTTCACGGGCATGTTCCTTTCCTATCTGTATTCGATTCCCACCGGATCGTGCATCGTGATCGTCAATATGGCGCTTTTCGCCGCCGCCGTCGCCGGCTCGCACTTTCACGGGTTCCGGCGGCCGCAGTGACGCAGGCGGGCTGAAAAGGACGATGAAAGAAATGATGAAATTCAGAGGAAAAAGCGCGTTTGGGGCGTTTCTGCTGGCGCTGCTCGCGCCGGCTCTTTTCGCCGCCGTGCCTCTGCCGGAAGAGGAGGCGGAGAAGCTGGAGGACTATCTGGCGGAGATCGACGCCCAGGCGGGGATGCTGATCCTCGAGGGGCCGGACATCTCGCTTTACAACTATCCTCACGACATCGAGAAGGACCGCGCCGCCTTCGATCCGCGTAAAATCGACATCATCGTCGGCAACCGCCTCTACATGACCCAGATCAACGACTGGTTCCTGAACTTCGATAAATACGCGGGCAAGTCGGTGGAGATCGAGGGCTTTTACATGGACTTCGACGGCTTCACCTATGTGGGGCGCAAAGGGCCGATCTGCCCGTTCTGCACGGGCGGATACGTGAACTTCGAGTTCAAGTACGACCGCGACTTGTCGGCGCTCCAGTCCGAAAAGTCATGGGTCAAGGTGCGCGGCATCCTGCGCGAGGGCAGCGTGCCCTCCGTCTTTGAGAAGGGCACGATGGAGCCTTTTTACTACATCGAGGCCATCACGGTCGAAAAGATGCCCAAAGTCGGCAAAGCGACCGTGCGCGACTGAGCGTTGCTGCAAAAGAACGGGAGCCTGAACTCTGCTCAAAGAGCAAGGGACAGGCTCCCGTTTTTCGTGGCGCGTCGCACGCGTTTTCGGCTCAGCGTTCAAAGCCGAGCAGGCGAGCCGGCGTGTCGCGGAACATCATGCTCAGTTCGGCGTCGCTGAAGCCCTGCGCCGCGAGCAGGTCCGCGTATTGTGAAAGTCCCTCGTCGGAGTAGGGCGATTGCGGTTGGCCGAAATCTGTGGAAAGGATCACCCGCTCCACGCCGACGGCCCGGATCTGCGCGGCGATCGTCTCGATGGGCGTGCGTTTGTAATAGGTCGTGAAGTAACAATGTTCGACGATCGCGCCCAGCGCCGCGGCCTCGCGCTGCTGGTCCGTCGTGTAAACGTCGGCAGGATTGTCGGCGTGCGTCAGGATCACCTGACAGCCCGTCTTTGCGCCGGCGCGTGCCAGCGCCAGTCCTTCCGCGGCGCTGACATGCCCCGTGCCGACCAGCATCCCGCAGCGCTTCGCCGTTTCCAGCACCGCGAGCGCTTCGGGAATCAAATTTCCCCGAGCGTCAAGGATGTAAATACACTTGCTCGAATCCACGTCGGGCGTTCCGTTTTGTTTTCGGAATTCCTGGTAGCTGCGCGAATCCATCGTCGGGAACCAGACGATTCGACCGCCCATCTTGCCGCTGACGGCGACCGCTTCGAGATTGAGTCCTCCGACCGAGCTGTTCAGCGTCACGCCGCCAGCGAAATGCAGTTCTTCGAATTGCTCGTTCAGCAGCGCCGCGCGGGCCGCCGTGTCGGCATAGTGGCATTTGATCAAAGCCCCCGCCAGCCCGGCGTCGCGAAAGCGCCGCGCCAGTTCGAGATCGCTGCATTTGCGCGCCGTCACGTCGGGCGAAGTGTGGACGTGCATCTCGTAAGCGCCGCGAAGACAGTCTCTCATGTGTTGTGCCTCCAGTTCGTCGCGAAAAAGCGCGCCCTCACAGCCCGCAGCGGGCGTACCGAGGGCGCGCTTTTCGGAAATCCAGTTTTTAATAGGGTAGATAGAAAGGGATGACGGCGACAATGACCAGATAGGTTACCAGCAGCATCGGCAGTCCTGCTTTGACGTAATCCACGAACCGGTACTGCGTCCAGCCGACGGTCATCATGTTCTGCGGGGCGGCGAAAGGCGTGGCGTAGGACGCGGCGCCGGCCAGCGTGATGATCATGCAGATGGGATAAGGACTGACGTTGATCGCTTTGGCGATGGAAACGCCGATGGGCATGAACAGCATGATCGTGGGAATATTGGACATCACCTGAGTGAGAATTGCGGCGGCGATGAAGATCACCGTCGTGATCATGAACGTGCTGGGATGTTCGCCGAGAATCTGCAAGATCAGTTCAGCCATGGCGGCACCGGCGCCGCTTTTCTGCACGCCTGTGGAAATGGCGGTCAACGAACCGACCAGCAGCATGCAGTTCCAGTCGATGGCGGCGATGGCTTCCCGAACGGTCATACACTTGGTGCCCATGATAACCAGCGAGCCGATCACCGCCGCCACGTGCATGGGCATCTTCTTGGGACTCAGCGCGATGACTACCAACACGGCAGCCATGGTGATGCAGGCGATGGCGGCCTTGTTTTTGTCGAAGGGTTTCTTCTCGACCTTGGCGAACTCGGGGACATATCCCGTGTCGGGCAGGAACTTCATGCCCACGAAAGTGAAGTACAGCGTGCCGAGAACGCAAATGCCGAGACCAAAGGGCGTGATGCCGAAGAATCCAAACGGCGTCAGACCGAGGTCGGCCATGGCGTTGGCCGCGGAAGCGTTGGAACCGACGCCGACCAGCGTCACGAAGCCGCCGAATTGAGCGCCGAAAAGCAGCGCCATCAGCGTGCGTGAAGAGCCGCAGCCGGCGGAGAAACACATGGCCGTGACCAGCGGGGCCATGGCCGTCATCACGCCGATGTTGCTGCACACCGAACTGAGGGCGCAGGAGACGATCAGCGTGGCGAGGACGATGTTGCGCTCGCTCTTTCCCGTGATCTTCACCATCTTTTCGCCGATGATGTCGGTCAGACCGGTGTGGAACAGCGACGATCCGACGATCATCATGCCGGCCAGCAGCACGATGGTGTTGCTGTTGTAGCCCTTGAAGATATCGCCGACGGGAATAATGCCCGCGTAGGCGTAAGCGATCGAAGCGCCGATGGCGGTGACGAGGATGGGCACCGGCTCCCAGATGAACAGAACGATCGTGGCGGCGAGAATGATCAGCGCGATTGCCATTTGGCTCATGATGGAGTCTCCTGTGGCGTTATTCGGCGAGCTTACGCGGGATACGCGTCGTCAATGATCTCGCAGCCTTTTTCTTCCAGCTTCTCGTCGACCCAGTCGCGCGTGGCGTGCCCTTCCTGCGCCGCTTTGAGCTTGCTCTGATCCTGTTCCATGAACTTTCGCGCTGCTTCCAGCACCCTTTCGGCATCCCGACGGGGAATGACGATCACGCCGTCGGGGTCGCCGACGATGATGTCGCCGGGGTTGACCATGATGCCGCCGCAGGCGATGGGAACGTTGATCTCGCCGGGGCCCTCCTTGAAGGGGCCGCCGGGCGTGGTGCCCGTTGCGTAGAACGGCACGCCGCCGTCATAAAGGCTGTCGATGTCGCGCATCGGCCCGTCGAAGACGAAACCGGCCACGCCGCGCGATTTGGCGTAAGCGGCCATAACCTCGCCCATCAGGGACTGGCTGCGGTCACCCTCGTTGGAAACGACGACCACGTCGCCGGGCTCGATCATGTTCAGCGCCTTGTGAAGCATCAGATTGTCGCCGGGACGGGCTTTGACGGTGAGCGCCACGCCGACCATGTTGCCGTCGCCGGGTTTTGTCATCAGATGAATGTCGGAGTGGATGGCGCAGAGGCGGTTCATCGTATCGGCGATGTTGGAGGCGGGAATGTGACGGAACGCCTCGACGAGCTCTTGGGGCGGCAGGTTCCTTTTGGTGTACACGCGAAATCCTACGGACATGTGAAAAACTTCCTTTCTATTAAGCAAGAAACAGATTTTAATCGAGAAAACGCTGCCGAAAAAATATCTCTACAGTTCTTCTTCCTCGGTACGGCTCTCTTCTTCGGCCAGGGCGGAGGCACTGCGGGTTTTGCGCCAGCGGAAGATAAAGGGCGTCACGAAGGAAACGGCGGCGAGGATCAAAAAAACGCAGGAAATCGGCTTGCCGAAGAAGAACGACCATTTGCCGTCGCCGATCAGCATAGCCTGCTCAAAGTTAGCTTCAATCATCGGCCCGAGGATGAACCCCAGCACGACGGGGGCCGTGGGCGTCTTGATCGTTTTCAGGAAATACCCCAGCAGGCCGAATGCCAGAACGACCCAGATGTCGAACGGCTCGTTGCGCAGCGCGTACGCTCCCACCGTGCCGAGAATGAGGATGCCGCCGGAGAGCACCGTGGGCGAAATCTTCAGGATCTTGGGGAAAATTCTCACGCCGCTGAGGCCGATGGCGAGGAAGAAAAAGTGGGCGATGCCGAGGCTGAGGAACAAGCTGTAAATCAGCGGCGCCTGTTCCTGGAACAGGAACGGTCCGGGCTTCAGCCCCTGGATCGTCAGAGCGCCCAGGAAGACGGCCGACACCGCGTTGCCGGGAATACCCAGCGTCAGCAGCGGCACCAACGAGCCGCCGACGACGGCGTTGTTCGAAGTTTCCGTGGCGATGACGCCGTCCATGCAGCCCGTGCCGAACGCCTCTTTGTGCTTGGAAAAGCGCATCGCTTCGTTGTAGGAAAGGAACGTGGCAATGGTCGTTCCGGCGCCGGGGAGGATGCCGATGAACGTGCCGATCACCGACGAACGCAGCAGATTCGCCCAGCGTCTGGCAAACTCGCGCAGCGGCGGTACCTTGCCCGTCAGGGCGTTCATACGCGACTCCTTGACCTTTTTGACTACCATGTCGATCGCTTGCGGGAACGAGAAAAGGCCGATCAGGCAGGGCACGATCTCGATGCCGCCGTACAGGCCGGGAACGCCGTCGGCGAAACGCGGATAGCCCGTCAACGGATCAGTGCCGAAGGTGCCGAGGAACATGCCCAGCAGCCCGGCAAAGAGACCGCGCGACATGGACTTGCCCGAGATGCTGGAGATGATCGTGGTGCCGAAAACCATCACCGCGAAGTACTCGGCCGGGCCGAAAGACAGCGCCACCCTGGCCAGCACCGGCGCGCAGAAACTCAGCACCGCGACGCTGAACAGCCCGCCGATGAACGAACTGATCACCGCGATGCCGAGAGCCTCCACGGCACGCCCCTTTTGCGCCATCGGATAGCCGTCCAGCGTTGTCGCCGCGCCGGCGGGCGTGCCCGGCGTGTTGATGAGGATGGCCGTGATGGCGCCGCCATAGACGGAGCCGCAGTAAATGCCGCAGAGCATGGCGAATCCCGATGCGGGCGCCATGCCGTAAGTGAGAGGCACCGCCAGCGCCACGCCCATTGTCGAGGTCAGGCCAGGCAGCGCGCCGATCACGATGCCGACCGCCGTGCCGATAAAGTTCGAGAGCAGCACGCTGGGGACCAGGGCGAGTTTCAAAGCTTCGAGCCAATCTAACATGTGCGTCGCTCCTTCCTAATCGGGCAGAACGTTTGCCAGCAGTCCGGCCGGCAGCAGGACCCCGAGAACGTTATGGAACACGTAGTACAGCAACCCGGCAAAGACCGCCGCGATGAGGATGTGGCCGATCTTCAGCCTGCGCTCGATCACCGCCATCCAGATGCTGTAGAAAAGAAATGTCGCCACGATGAAACCGAGAGCGTGAAATGACAACAGATAGCAGAAGAACGAGCCGATGGAAAAGTACTTGTTGAAACGGATCTCGTCGGCGGAAGTCTGCGACGTGTTGCGGAGCTGCCAGGCGTAATACAGCGAGGTCAAGGCGCACAGCCCCATCAGGACCAGCAGCGCCTGCGGATAAGCGCGCACCTCGGCGGGCTCGTACAGAGAGCGCCACAGGAAGAACACGACGAAAACGACCTCGAGGGAAAGAGTTTTGACAAGAAACACGGGATTTTCCTCCTTCGTTGTGAAAAAAGAGGGCCCTGCGGAAACGAGGAGCCCTCTTTGGCATCGGTCGGAGAACTACTTGTTCGTCTTCACGCCGGTCTCGGCGATCACTTCGGCGATGTCGGCCTTCTGCTGCTCGACCAGCGCCGTGAAGTCGGCGCGGTTCATCCACATGTTGGCGGGCAGGCCGGCCTTGCCGTAGGCTTCGACGAACTCGGGATCGGCAAACGCCTTCAGGAAAGCCGCTTCGATCGCGGCCACCACTTCTTCGGGCGTTCCCTTGGGAACGACAAGACCGCGCCAGGGGCCGTCCGCCACGTCGATGCCCTTTTCGGCGGCGATGGGCAGTTCGGGATACTCTTCGAGACGCTTGGGAGCCAGCGTCAGCAGATAGGCGACCTGGCCGCTGCGCACCTGCTCGGAAAGCTCGGAAGGCGAGACGATCGTCAGGTCGACGTGACCGCCAAGCATGGCCGTAATGGCCTGGGAACTGCCGTTCGTGGGCACGCAGACCCATTTCAGTCCGCTCTTCTTGAGCACGCGGAGCACGGCGAGGTGGTCGCTGGCCATGGCGCCGGAGACGCTGATCTTGACGCCGCCGGGGTTGGCCTGCGAGGAGGCGACAAGCTCTTCCCATGTTTTGAAGCGCTCGCTCAGGCAGGCGATCGTTTCCGGTTCGTACACCATGTTGACGATGGGCGTAAAGGAATCGATCGTGAAATTGGTCTTCTTGGTCAGAGGCGCGATGACGACGCTGGGCCCTACCTCGCTGAGCGTATAACCGTCGGGTCGGGATTTGGCGACTTCGGCGTAACCGGTGACGCCGCCTCCTCCGGGGCGATTCTCGACCGCCAGGGGCTGGCCGAGGTATTTTTCGGCGACCTTCGCCGCCAGACGGGTAGTCATGTCGGCGGCGCCACCGGCGGCAAAGGGAACGATGATCTTGACGGGCTTGCCGGGATAGTCGGCGGCGAAACCGCACGCGGGAACCAGGAACGCTGCTGTTGCGACAAGCAGAGCAAAAATGCGACGATTCATTTTCATTGCGGGATCCTTCCTTTCAGTCTCAGATTTTCAGGCGGATCGGAATCATATCCCGTGTCCGCCCCAAGCCGGAATTTATTTGTAGTCCTTTTTCTCCCAAATGGAATAGATCGCTTCCATGGTTTGTGGCGCTACGCCGTTCAGCTCCTTGTTCATGCCAAGCGCCGCCGAACGGGCCAGGCGCTCCTTGACGCCGGCGGCGACCAACGGTTCGACGCCGACTTCTTTCATCAGTTCCATCGACTCGCCCACCTCGAAGGAACGACGTTCCGAGTGGATCAGGTCGGCGCCGGCCATCCGTCGGGCAATGTCCTTGAACGACTCTTTGTCCATCGTGCCGGCGACGGAGTCCATAATGCGCTCCTCGACGCCGCACTTGCGGGCGAACAGGAACGTTTCGACAACCAGAGCTTCGAAGCCTTTCATGAAAACGCTGCGCACCAGCTTGATGCGCGAAGCTTCGCCGGCTTTCGAGCCGGCGCCGACCAACGCGATCTTCATGCCGTAGGGCGTCATCGCCTCTTTCCAGCGTTCTGCGCCGTCGCCGGAGGCGAGCATCGGCACCTTGTGAGCGGAGACGACCAGCGAACCGAGCATGGCCGAGTCCACGTACTGCGCTTTTTTCTCGGCGAACAGAGCCGCTTCCTTTTCTTTGACGTGGGGCAGCGCCGTGGTCACGTCGACGAACAGCTGGCCTTCCTTCGCGAACGGTAGCAGCCCCTCTGCCGTGGAAGCGGTAAAGCGCGCCGGCACGCAGATGACGACGATATCGCAATTTTTCACGATCTCTTCGGCCGACGCCGCCACCGCGACGCCGGCGTCGGCGCAGCGCGCGATCACCGTGTCCTTGTACGCGCCGCCCATACCGAGCGCCACGTCAAAGGCGCGAATGTCCTCGACGCCTTCGCTCTTCAGCCCTTTGCCCATGTGATAGGCCGCTTCGCCGAAACCGATGTAGCCAATTGTGACGCTCATCGCATCGCCCTTCTTTCCTGTATTTGAAAAAAAGATATTTAATAACTGAAATTATACTATCAGCAGATTATAGCTTTGTCAATCAAAAGGATGTTCTTTCGATGATTAATATACAGTATACATTCGAGACTGCCGTTACTCGCACAGTCTGGCGGAACAAGTTGGAAGAGCATCAAAAAAGAGAAGCGGGACGGCGCGCCGGAGAGAATCTCAGCGTGCCGTCCCGCTTCTTTCGTGCGAGAGTCATGTTTTTCATTCGTATTTCCGTCGCGGATTTTTTGGGAACCAGCCCTTTTTGACGCGTTTCGCCTGAGCTTTCAGCTCGACGACGCTCCACAGGTTGGTGGCGCCGAGGAAGGCGAGGATAGGCGAAACGACGCCGCGCAGGCAGGCGGAAGCGGACAGGCAGATCAGCGCAGCGGCGGCGAATAATGGCCAGACGCGCGTGCCGAACCAGTATTCCGCCTTGATCACGAGCGGATGATAGACGGCGATGATCAGCAACGAAGCGGCGGCGAGAACGACGCCCTCATAGTTCAGATTCACCGCGCGGCGTCCTTTTGCGACGTCGGAAACGCCCGCAGCCCCTTGCCCGCGTAATAGGAAAGGAAGATGAACAGCGCCATGATGGAAAAATAATTGAACAGCACCGCAAAATCGCTCTGCGTCTCGTCGAAGAAGGCGAACTGGTTGCGCAGCGTCAGAAATCCCCATGCGTCCACGCGTCCGAAGGCGCGCGCCCCGCAGACGGCCAGCGCCGCCGCGCCGAAACGCATCAGCCAAGCGGCCGCGCCGCGGTGAGCTCTGATCCCGAAGACGGCGCGCGTCATGCCCATGACCATGCTCCAGTGCAGGCCGATGTGGACGCTCATGAGCACCATGCCCCAGTAGGACGCGGCCAGATGCAACGAGCGGGCGACGCTGACACCGCGGGTGATGTCGAGGAAGGCGAAAACCGTACCCGAGATCATCACGCCCGTGATCATGATCACCGCGGCATCGAGCAGCACCAGCAGGATCGCGAAGTCTTGCAGTGCGCGCAGAGGCGTGTAACGTCCGCTGAAAAAACGCGCGAACCAGTGCCGGTTGAGGACGGCGTGAACGATGAAGAGCACGCCGGTAAGGGTGCCGAGGACCTCGTGGGCAACGTCGCCGACGACCTGATAGGCCATCAGCGCGACCATCAGCGCCGTCATGGCGAAATCCACGGCAAGGCGCGTAAGCGCGTTGGCGTTCATGAAATTTTCTCCTCCTTGAATAAACCAGAAGATCTGCGGTCAAAGATTCTGCGCCGGCAGATCGTCGCGGTCGCGCGTACGGTAATAGCGCAGCCGCGCAGAGGTCTGCTGGGCGATTTGTCCCGTCAGCGAGCCGCAGACGATGCCGCTGACCAGCAGGAACGGCAGGTAGGAAAGCAGCCCCGCGGTTTGCGTCACGGCGATGGCGGCCGCCAGCTGCCCGACGTTGTGCAGCGCGCCGCCGGCGGCGCTGCACAGCCACAGGCGGCGTTCCGGGATGACGCGGCGCAGAGGCAGCGTTCCCGCCAGGCACAGCAGCCCGCCCGAGAGGCTGAAGATCAGAGCCCCGGCGTTGCCGCTCAGCAGCGCGCCGAGCAGGATGCGGGCCAGCAGCACCAGCAGCGTCTCGCGGGCGGTACAGTGGTAGAGCGCCCAGACGGTGACGACGTTGGCCAGCCCCAGCTTGGCGCCGGGCACGGGAATGGGCGCGGGCAGGGCCATTTCGGCGGCGAAGAGAATCAGCGACAGCGCCGTGAGCAGCGCCAGACGGGCGAAATTTTTCGTGTTCAACTTTTCCTCCTATTGCGACAGGCTGTCGAGCTCGCCCTCGCTGCGCGGTGCGTAGCGCACCGTCAGACCGTGCGGCAGGCAGATCAACGGCAGCGACGCCGAGCGCAGCCAGCCCATTCTCACGCAGTCCTGGCCGGGACAGTCGGCGCACAGCACCTTGACGCGCCCCTTTTCGACGAGCAGACGGTTGTAGCCGCCGCCGGGAGCGCGGATGTCGATGGTGCGCGAACCCTTTTCGCGGCTCAAATCGAGGCGGGCGATCACTCTGCCGCGCTGCACGACCTCGACGATCCGGCCGGGCGGCGCGAACCACCGCCACAGGCACCAGCCGGTCAGGAGCAGCAGGACGGCGGGGATGAGTTTTTTCATCGCCGCACCACCGTCACCTTCGCGTCCGTGTAAGCGGGATCGACGGCGAAGCGAGCGTTCAGATCCTCGCTGATCCACAGTTCGCCGTTCTCGGTGAGCAGCACGAAGCCGGGACCGCCGCGTTCTTTCCAAAACGCGGCGGTTTTTTCCGCGCCCATGACGAAGAACGCGGTGGACATCGCGTCGCAGATTTTCCCTTCGGAACCGACGGCGGTGGCGGAGATCACGCCGCTGCGCGCCGGAGCGCCTGTGCGCGGATCGAGGATGTGCCAGTAGATCCGGCCGTCGGGGCCGGTGAAGAAACGCTCGTAGCCGCCGGAGGTGACGACGGCTTCCGCTTCGGCGCGCAGCACGCCGATCAGGCCGCCGTCGGGGGACTTGACGCCGATGCGCCATCTTTGCCCGTCGGGACGAAGCCCCAGCGTCTGCACGTTGCCGCCCAGGTTGACCAGCGCCGATTCGACGCCCGCCGCGGCCATAACGGCGAGCGCCTCGTCGCCGGCGAATCCCTTGCCGACGGCGCCGAGGTCGAGCATGCTGCCCTCGTCGAGGCGCAGCATGCGCCCGTCGAGGTGGACATGTTCCGCGCCTGCGAAACGAAGCAGTTTTGCCAGCTCGCCGTCCGAAGGCACGCGGCGTTCTTCTGTCGTGAAGCCCCAGGCGCGCAGTACAGGATAGAGCGTGGGGTCGAACGCTCCGCCCGTCAGGGTGTTCATGCGCAGCGCGAAGGCCGTCAGCGCGGCTGTGTCTTCGCCGACTTCAACCGGCGCGCCGCCGGCGGCGTTGAGGCGGCCGACGTCGCTGCACGGGTCGGTGACGGACAGCTCGCTTTCGATCTGTTTGACGCGCGCGCGGGCCAGCGACAGCGCCCTCTTGCCGCGGGGCCCGTACGCCGTCAGCGTGATGGGCGTGTCCATGGCGTAGAAGCTCACGCTGTGCTTCCGAGTTTTTGCGAATTGGTTCCAGCCGATCCATCCCCCCAGCGCCAACAGGGCGACGGCTGCAAAACTGAGAATTCTTTTCATGACGTTTCCGCCTTTTTGCGCCAGTCCTCGCCCGTAGAAAGTCGGAACTGACGATTTTCTTCCGTGAATATGGTAGCACGCCGGTCGTTTTACGAAAAGAGTCTTGCATTATCTCGAGCAGCGTCTATAATAAAGGCATCTCAAAGCAGAGTAAAAACCGATGCGTCAAGTGCCGGCTGAACGGGGAGTTGACAGCTGGACGAAGAGCCTCCGGGCTTGCGGTGTCGGGTTTTGCATCCCGCTGCTGCATATCGGGCGAATCCCGCCTCCTTATGTAGTAAGAGGAAATTACTGCGAAGGAGGCGTTTTTGTATGGTGACATCAGGCAATCCACGTTCGTTGGGCGCAGGCGAAAACCGCTGGCTCGGTTCGCTGCGCGAGTTCCGCTCCATCCGCGTGGTGGCGTTCTGCGGCGTCATGTGCGCGCTGGCCGTTATCCTCCGCGCCGTGGCTACCATTTCCCTTGGGCCGTATCTGAGGATCGGCCTGTCGGGCTTCCCGAACCAAGTGGTCGACTATCTCTTCGGCCCCGCCGCGGGGGCTTTGTTCTCCGGCGCGCTGGAAGTGATCAAGTTCATGATCAAACCCGAGGGCGTTTACTTTCCGGGTTTCACGCTCAGCGCCGTGCTGGCCGGCGTGATTTACGGCACAATACTGTACCGCCGCCCGCTCACGGTGACGCGCGTGTTCGTCGCCCATCTGCTCGTCAAGCTGATCGTCAACCTCGGCTGCAACACGCTGTGGCTCGTGATCCTCTACAAGAAAGCCGTGTGGGCCATTTTCCCCGCGCGCGCTATGACCAACCTGATCTGCCTGCCCGGCGACGTGCTGGTCACCTATCTGCTGCTGAAAACCGTCGAGCGCACGATCCTGCCGCTTTTCGGCGGCCGCTTCTCGGAGCGCAAATAAGAAATCAGGCCGACCCTGCGGGGCCGGCCTGGTTTTTTGGGGGAGCTTTATCATATTGATTCTTGGTAGAGAGTATTAGCATAGTCTGCTGGGCGCCGCGAGGGAGATTCATAAACGGCTGTTTTAATTCAAAATATGAATTTGAGGTAGAGCAATCTGATGTTTGGCCTCGCTTCCCGGTTTACGCTTAGAGAGAGAATCGTTTTTGTTTTGCGTGGAGATAATATTGATGTAAAATATAATTAATTAAAGTATTTTATTCTGAATGCAATTAAAAGGAAATGGTTGGCCTTTTTATGTTCAGTTTGTATAATATGGTAGGATTTGTCCGTTAAAAAGGGCATCCGTAATTTCTTAAAAGGGAGATGAGAAAAATGTCACGTGAGAAGGATGTTGCAAGAGGGCAGTGGAAGTCCAAGTTCGGCTTCTTGATGGCGGCGATCGGTTCTGCCGTTGGCTTGGGCAACCTCTGGGGGTTCCCCTATAAGATGGGAAAAAGCGGCGGCGGAGCGTTCCTGGTCGTGTACCTGGCAGTGGTTCTGTTGGTCGGCGTCGTCATTATGCTTGGAGAGCTGGCCCTGGGACGAAAGACCGGTAAGGGCGCCGTGGAGGCCTATCAGGCTGTCTCGAAGAAGTTCGCCTGGGTGGGGTATCTGGGCGTGGCTTCGCCGTTTATCATTCTCGCTTTTTACAACGTCTTGGGCGGCATGGTCGTGAAGTATATGGTCGCTTTCGTCGAATCGATGTTCTCGGGGGGCGCGAATTTCGCGAACATCAAGAGCGGCGCTTACTTTGGAGAGTTCATCTGCAACGGCTCCGACATGCTCCTCTATCTGGCGATCTTCGAGCTTCTCAACGTCGTGATCGTCATGAGCGGTGTCGAAAGCGGCATCGAGCGCTTCAACAAGTACGCCATCCCCGCCCTTGCCATCATCCTCGCCGGGCTGGCCGTCTACGTCTACACTTTCCCAGGCGCGGAGAAGGGCCTGGATTTCATGTTCAAGCCCAACTTCGCGGTATTTTCCGATCCTGAGATCGGCTTTTTCAAGGTCTTGAAAACGGCGGCAGGGCAGATGTTCTTCTCGCTGTCGCTTGGCATGGGAGTCATGATCACCTATGGTTCATACCTGTCGAAGGAGCAGGATCTCTCCCGGGAGATGTATATCATCCCGCTGGCCGACACCATCGTGGCGGTTCTGGCCGGTATGGTTGTCATGCCTGCGTGCTTCGCCTTCGGCCTCGCCCCTGCCGGCGGTCCCTCGCTGCTCTTCGTGTCTCTGCACGAGGTCTTCGTGACCGGAATGGGAGGCTTCAGCGGTTCGTTTGTGGGATTCCTCTTCTATTTCCTGGTGTTCCTGGCCGCCATCTCCTCCTCGATGTCCTTGCTTGAAGTCTGCGTGGCCTGCTTGCTTGACCGTCAGATCCGCAAGGGGAAGGCTCCCGCTCGTGCCGCGACGACCATTGTCCTCGCGGTGGTGCTTTTCCTCGTGAGCCTTCCCGTCGCGCTGGACGGGCTTGGCAGCAATGTAGCCGGCGGCGCGGCGATGAACAGCCCCGGCGTGATGATGGGGCTCACGAAGGTTCCAGTGGCCTTCGACTGCTGGCTTGACTTCTACGATATGCTCTCCGAAGGCGTGATGATGCCTCTCGGCTCTCTGCTCATGAGCGTCATGTTCGGCTGGGTTGTGGGCACGAAGGTCATTGCCGACGAAGTGGCCCTCACGCCTGGCAAGAAACTCCGCTTTGAGTGGTTGGTAGATCTCTGCTTCAAGGTCATCGTGCCCGTCATTCTCGTCATGGTGCTTCTGGCTCAGCTGCAGGACTTCGGGCTCATCTAGAAACTCTTCCGAAAAACATCGGAGCCACACTGGGCCGGCATCGCGCGTGGAGTGCGCGATGCCGGCCTTTTCAATGATGCTTTTGAATTGAAAATCAGTATCAGTCATAGCGGCGGCGAGGATTGCGCGGATATTTGCCGTCGCGGACGCGTCGCGCCTGTTCCTTGATCTCGGCGATGGCCCAGAGGTTGACGGCCCCCGTAAAAGCAGCCAGATAACAGCCCGTGCCGCTGAGAAACAGCGAAGCTCCGATCAGCGCCGCGCCGGCGAGTAGAAACAGCGGCCAGACGCGCTCGGAAAACCAGTATTCGCCCCAAATCACCACGGGATAATAGACTCCCATGATGAACAGCGAAGCGATGCCCAACACCGGGCCGGCCAAGTTCAGTTCCATGCCGCGTACCTCCGTGGATTTTCGGCGCTTGAAAAACGCCGGAATTTTTTGTAGATTATGTGCGGAAACGTCATTATTGTATCACCCAAAGGAGGAGAAAAACGTGAAAATCGCCGCACTCGATACGCCGTCGCTGCTGATCGATCGCGAGATCATGCGGGACAACATGCGGTTCATGCTCGATTACGCCGCCCGCCACGGCGCGAAGCTGCGCCCGCACACGAAAACGCACAAGATGCCCGCCGTGGCGCGCCTGCAGGTGGAAATGGGCGCGCGCGGCATCGCCGTGGCCAAAGTCGGCGAAGCCGAAGCCATGGCCGCCGACGGGCTGGACGACATCTTCATCGCCAACGAAATCGTCGGCGTGCAGAAATGGGAGCGCATCCGCGCCCTGGCGCAGCGCGGCGTGACGGTCAGCTTCGGCGTCGACAGCCCCGAAACGCTGCCCGGCATCCAAAAAGTAAGTTTTTTCCGGCGCCGACCGCCCCGCCGAAGTGATGATCGAGATCGAAGTGGGCGAGGGACGCTCGGGCGTCGTCGAGGAAAACGATTTCGCCGCTTTGCTGGCGGCGATCCGCCGCTGTCCTGCGGTACGGTTCAAGGGGATCTTTTCGCACGACGGCAACAGCTATAGCGCCAAAGACCGCGAGGATCTGATCCGCATCGCCGTCGGCGCGCAGGAACGCACGCTGCGCTTCGCCCGCCTCGCCGCGGCGGCCGGCATGCCCTGCGAGACCGTCAGTTACGGGGCCACGCCGACTTTCATGAACGAAGTGCCGATCCTCGGCGGCATCACCGAACTGCGCCCCGGCACGTTCATCTTCATGGATGCCTCGCAGGGGCACGCCATCGGCACGCTGGCGCGCTGCGCCGCCACCGTGCTGGCGACCGTGATCAGCCGCCCCACGGCGGAGCGCGTCATTCTCGACGTCGGCGCCAAGGGACTGACCATGCAGCGCCGCAGCGAAGGCGTCTGCGCCACGCCGGGACACGGCACGCTGCTCGAGCATCCCGGCGTGCACATCGACAAAGTCTTCGACGAGCACGCCATCGTCAACGACGCGGCGTTCCGCGAAAAGGTGCGCGTCGGCGACCGCGTGCGCGTCATCCCCGTGCACATTTGTCCTGTGTGCAATCTGTATGAATATGCCTACCTGGTCAGCGGCGACGAGGTGATCGATCGTCTGCCCGTGAGCGCGCGCGGCAAACTGCAATAGAAGCGGAGCGGCGGAGCCGTTCTTCGGCAGAAGTCTTTTTGGAAACGGCAAAAATGAAGAGGCGCTGATGCGCGTCAGAGGCTGGATCGAAGACTGTTTCTTGAGGATAATGTTCCACGTGGAACAATGAAAACGTTCGCCGGTCGATGAGTCGAATCTCATCGATCGGCGAACGCTTTTTCGTCTTTTGGAAAGTCTCCGTTTATTTGCTCCAGCGGATCAGCAGGCCGTCGCAGGGGAGTTTCCGCACGTCCTTGAGGCGGTAGTACTGCGGGAAGCCCGTCAGGTCGTCCGTGCCGGCTATCGTCAGGGCGCCGCGCGTGCCGTCCACGGCGGGAGCGACGACGATGCTGATCTCGTCGGCGAGGCCGCGGCGGATGAACTCGCCGTTGATCTGTGAGCCGCCGCCGATGACGAACGTTTCGACGCCGCAGAGCGACTTGATCTTTTGCAAAAACAGTTCGAGGTCGAGATCGTCTCTGCCGGCGACGATGTAGGGGATCTGCAGATCGTTCAGGTAGGCGAGGAACTCTGGCGCGCACTTCTCGGTGACCGCTTCGACGATGGGCATCCGCCGACCGGCGCAGTCCATGACGTTGTTTTTCCACCGAAGCTTGCCCCAGCGGTCGAAGGCGACGCAGATGATCGTCCCCTCGGGATAACGGCGGGCCGTATCCTCGTACGTCGCCGGCACTCCCTTGTATTTGGAGAGGTCGGTTTCGAGATCGCTCTGGCAGGTCGCGCGTCCCAGCCCGTAAGCCTGGCCGTAGCTGAGCAGCAGACGGTCGTATTCGTCGCCGACCTTGTCGTAGTCGGCGCTCGGCTCGAACTCGACGTCGATCTTGCCGTCGATGGTCGTCATCATGTGGCAGATCACTTTTGCCCGGTCTTTCATCAGTAACAGCTCCTTTGCCGAAAATGTTCAAATCCGAACCGGTTCGATTATAACCGATATTTCGCCGCCGACGGATGTTTTTTATCGCCCGGATCGTTTTTCGTCCCGCTGTCGGCAACCGCCGCAACCGCGGCAGCCGCCGCAATCGCCGGAACGCCGCCGGGCCCGCAGGGCGAGGAAGACGGCCGCGCCGATGACAGCGAGCGTCAGCCAGCTGGCGGCGTTCATCACGCCCACCCCAGCAGCGCGCCGGCCAGCCTGACGACGTAAGCGCACAGCCAGGCCACGACGCACTGGCCGACGACGATGCCGGCCGCCCAGCGTCCGCCCAGCTCACGCCTGATCGCGGCGACGGCGGCCACGCAGGGCGTGTAAAGCAGACAAAACGCCAGCAGCGCCGCGGTCGAGAGCGGCGAGAGCAGCGCCAGCAGATTCTCTGTGCTGCCGAGCATGACCGTCAGCGTGGCGACGACGCTCTCCTTGGCAATGAATCCCGTCACCAGCGCCGCGGACACGCGCCAGTCGCCGAAGCCCAGCGGCGCGAACAGCGGCGAAACGAAGCCGGAGACGACGGCGAGCATGCTGTCTTTCGAATCGGCGACGGCGTTCAGGTGGAAATCAAACGTCTGCAGGAACCAGATCGCGATCGTGGCCATGAAAATGATCGTGA
>ERZ856578.3790-NODE-3790-length-21727-cov-12.924711_pt1 | contig 21727 bp, 16 predicted proteins | sample MGYA00514384_ERZ856578 | MGnify/ENA primary metagenome ERZ856578 (study PRJEB29103, sample SAMN06111958) | human gut metagenome | biome: human gut; feature: ankylosing spondylitis patient; material: healthy_person | host: Homo sapiens | place: China:Hangzhou... | reverse complement strand
CCTTTTTTCGGCGATTACGACGAGTTGGAGGCGGTGTTGCGCGAGAGTTTTTCGCTATGGGAGGATTTCAAGCGGGAATTTTTGGCAGAATATCCCAAACCTATGTAAGCATTGTTCTTCTATTTTTTTGCCGCGCTTCCGAAAGGGGGTGCGGCTTTTATATGCCGTCTTTTAGGATGTGGAGCTTACAAGGCGGCTTTTCGGACCCCTTGTGTCCCGACCCGGTCGTGGATCATTCGCCCTTGGCACAGGGGAGAGAGGGCAGTGGCGATGAATTCCCGAACGGGCACTTCGGCCGAGGCCGGGTAGAGCAAGTGTACGTTGGCGCCGGCATCGAGCGTGAAGTAAAGGGGTACGAGAGTCTCTTTCCGATATTGCCATACGGCTTCCAGCACGGCAATCGTCGCCGGTTTGAACAGGATGTAACACGGGTCGGCGGTCATCATCATCGCGTGCAGGGTCAGTGCTTCCCGCTCGGCCAACGCTCCGAATGCCTCTATGTCGCCCCGCCGGAGGATTTCCCGCAGGCGTTCCACGTGCTCTCGGGCTTGGGCAAACCGCGCCGGGGCGTACGGATGCCCTTTCATCAAGGCGTGTCCGGCGGTGCTGGATACGCTTTTGGCTCCGTGTTCGATCAGCAGGACGGTGTCCCGCAGGTCCCGGAATACGGGGTGGATGTCCGCCTCGGGGAGCGGCACGGCGTACAGGTCGGACGAGGCGGGTACCGAGGAGCATTCCCCCCACAGGACAATGCCCGGGTAAATGCTTCGGGAGGCGCTTCCCGACCCCAACCGGGCGTAGAACGATACCCGTCGCAGGAAATTATCCTGTGTCAAAGGAGCAGAGCAGGCGTTTTCAAAATCCACCAGGCAGGCGGCCAAGGCTCCTAGTCCCGAAGCCGACGAAGCGATGCCCGAGGAGTGCGGGAAACTGTTGGAGGTGTGCAGCACGAAAGCATAGTCGCGCAGATAGGGTGCGTAGGGGGCGATCCGGTCGAAGAACTGCTCGATCTTGGGGATGAATCCCGGTGCCGGCTGCCCGTCGAGATGGACCTCGATCCGGTACGGCCGGTCTTTCTCTTCTCCGCCGCGGGGCGAGACGTCGAGCGTGGTATCCGTGCGGCAGGCTTCCAGGGTGAGGCTCACCGAGGGGTTGGCCGGGAGCTGGCCTTCCCGTTTGCCCCAGTATTTGACGATGGCGATGTTCGAGGGGCATGTCCAACGGGTGCGGTACGCGGGCTTTCCGGCCGGCAGGCAGGCGATGTCTAACATTTCGGCGCTTTTTTGTTTTTTACGACAAGGCAAAGATAAATCATTTGGCGGGAAAACCGATTTATCGGTTATATTTGCAACTTTCGAGCGGTATTCTCGCAATGCCGGAAAACCTGTACCACAAAAAACGTTAAAGAATTATGCGAACGACCTTTTTCAGTCTTTTCTTGCTGCTCTTCGGCGCCGTTTCCGCCCAGCAGAAGAACGCTCCTTTGCCCACGATCATCCCCGAACCCGTTGAGATGACCTCCGGGCAGGGGCAGTTTACCATTTCTCGCGCTACGCGCGTGTATGCAGCCGACAAAGAGGCGGAAAAATCGGCCAAGTACTTCATCGACTACTTCAACCGCCATTTCGGATACCGCTTGGCCCTGGCCAAGAAAGATGCGGGCGAAGACCTGATCGTCTTTTCCGATCGGAAAAACGGGGAGACTTCGGGCGGATATACCCTCACGGTTACTCCCGAGGCGATCCGTATCGAGGGGAACGATGGTCCTGGGGTGTTTTACGGCATGCAGAGCCTCATCCAGATGCTGCCTACCCGGGCGGGAGTGCTGCCCATCATCGGGGCGGTAACTATCCGCGATTACCCCCGTTTCGAATACCGGGGCATGCACTTCGACTGTGTCCGGCATTTCTTCCCGGTGGAATACGTAAAACGCTATATCGACTATCTGGCCTTGCACAAGATGAACTATTTCCACTGGCACTTGACCGATGACCAGGCTTGGCGTCTGGAGATGAAGTCCCACCCGGAACTCACTGCCCAAGGCTCTACCCGCGAAGGGGAAATCCTCGGTTTGTATCCCGGTACGTACCGCAAACGCCCCTACGGAGGCTACTACACCCAGGAACAGGCCAAGGAGATCGTAGAATATGCCGCCGAACGCTATATCACCGTTATCCCCGAGATCGACATCCCGGGGCATTGCATGGCGGTACTGGCCGTGCATCCCGAATTCAGCACCGAGCCGGACCTGGAGCACAAGACGGCTCAGACCTGGGGGATCTACAACAAGTTCAACAACGTGTTGGCGCCCAAGCCGGAGGTGTTCGCCTTCCTGACCGATGTGTTCTCGGAGTTGTGCGACCTGTTCCCCTCGCAGTACATCCATGTGGGAGGCGATGAGTGCGCCAAAAAATGGTGGAAGGAGTCCGAACAGGCTCAGCAATTCATGAAAGAGCACAACTTGAAGGACGAAGAAGAACTCCAGAGCTATTTCATCCACTATGTGGGGGATGTGATCGCCAAGAAAGGAAAGACGACGGTCGGCTGGAACGAGATCCTCGAAGGCGGTCTGGCTCCCGATGCGATGGTGATGAGTTGGCAGGGAACCTCCGGGGGCATTACGGCCGCCAAGTCCGGCCATCGGGTCATCATGACGCCCTCGGGCTATTCGTATTACAACAACCTCCAGTCCCGCAATCAACGGCAAGTTACCCATCAGGGATATCTTCCCTTGGACAAGGTGTACAATTACAACATCATCCCCGACGAACTGACCCCGGAGCAGGCTGCCAACATCATCGGTGCGCAGGCTTGCCTGTGGACGGAGTATTTCCCCACCACGGGCAAGGTGGAAATGGCGCTGTTCCCGCGCTTGTCCGCTTTGGCGGAAAACGTGTGGTCCCAGCCGGAAAAGAAGGATTGGGAGCGCTTCCTGCGCAAGATGCCCGATCAGTTCGAACGGTACGATCTGTGGGGGGCCCGCTTCTCGGAGGATTTCTTCCGGATGTACGACCTCCCGTATTACGATCCGACGACCCGGTAATCCGGTTCAGCATTCTCGTGCAAACAAAAAGGGGCGGCCCCCACAGGGCCGCCCCTTTTTGTTTGCACGAGGAAGGCGTCGGGTTACAGTTTTTCCCCGAAAGCCAGATCGCCGGCGTCGCCCAGCCCCGGGACGATGTATTTGTCTTCGTTCAGCGCATCGTCCACCGTGGCGATCCACAGCTCGGCCGGATACGGAGCGAAATGGTCGGCAATGGCCTTCACCCCGAAAGTCGATCCGATCACCGATACGATGTGGATGCAGCGCGGGGTGCCGCATTTTTTCAACGCTTCGAAGACCGCCATGATGGACGATCCGGTGGCCAGCATCGGGTCGGCGATGATCAGCACTTTTCCCTCGAGGGAGGGCGAAGCGAGGTATTCGACCACGATGTCGAAATCGTGGCTGCCTTCCCGGTGGCGACGGTAGGCCGAGATAAACGTGTTCTGCGCCTGGTCGAAACAGTCGAGCAGCCCCCCGTGCAGGGGCAGTCCTGCCCGCAGGATCGAGCAGATGACGACCTCGTCCTGGAGCACGGCGCAGGATTTTGTCCCCAGCGGCGTGGTTACCTCCTGCGGCCGGTAGGCGAGCGTTTTGGAAAGTTCGTACCCGAGGATTTCCCCTACGCGGGCCAGGTTGCGGCGGAAGCGCATGCGGTCTTTCTGGAGGTTTACATCGCGCAGTTGGGCGATGTGGGAACTGAGCAGGGATGTTTCCTGGCTGTAGTCGTGTATTTTCATCGTCTGTCGTTTTTTCGATCCTGAAAACAAATGTAACGATTAATTTTCCTCCCCTCAAAGGGAAGGCCGGGGAAAAAACGGACTTTTTGCCGGAAACTTTCTGGGCGGGACTTGTGCTGGCGGCGAGTTTTTTTCAGGAAAGGATCGAGACAAACCGGTCCATTCTCGCCAGGCGGCAGGGGCCTGCAAGCAAAAGCGCGGCAACCGGTACGGTTGCCGCGCTTGTCGTTTCGTGTGGTACCCCCAGGAATCGAACCAGGGACACAAGGATTTTCAGTCCTTTGCTCTACCAACTGAGCTAGGGTACCTTTACAGCGGTGCAAATATAGGGTTAAATTTTTGAAACCGCCAAATTTTTCTCGAAAAAACCGCAAAAAAGCATCCTGAAGCCTTTTCGGACGGGTGGTTTATTCGGTGTAGCCCAGGATCTTCATGAATTCCTCGGCCGTCTGTTCCTGGCGGAAGACACGGTCCGTATAGTTCCCCTGCGCATCTTTGTCCACGATGATGTGTTGCGGCTGGGGGATCAGGCAATGCTGGATGCCGCCTACCCCGCCCAGTTCGTCCTGATAGGCTCCGGTGTTGAAAAACCCGATGTAAAGCGGTTTCTTCTCGCTGAATTTCGGCATGTAGATGGCATTGACGTGCTGTTCGGAGTTGTAGAAGTCGTCCGAGTCGCAGGTCAGCCCCCCCATCAGCACCCGTTCGTACGGGTCGCGCCAGCGGTTGACGGGCAGCAGGACAAAACGCTGGTTGATGGCCCAGGCGTCCGGCAGGGTGGTCATGAACGAAGAGTTGATCATGTCCCAGCGCTCCCGGTCGTTCTGTTCCTTTTGGTGCATCACTTCGTAGATGGTCGCTCCGCTCTCCCCGACGGTGAAGGTGCCGAATTCGGTGAAGATGTTCGGCACGGGGATTTCCCGGTCTTCGCACATCATCTTGATCTGGCCGATGATCTCGTCGGCCATGTACTGGTAGTCGTACTCGAAGGCCAGGGATGTCTTGATGGGGAATCCTCCGCCGATGTTGAGCGAGTCGAGTTCCGGGCAGTCCTTTTTCAGGTCGGCGTACACCTTGAGGCATTTGAGCAGCTCGTTCCAGTAGTAGGCGCTGTCCTTGATGCCGGTGTTGATGAAAAAGTGGAGCATCTTCAGCCGGACCTTCGGGTGGTTTTTGATCACCCGGCGGTACAAGGGAGCGATGTCGCGGTACTTGATGCCCAGGCGCGAAGTGTAGAAGGTAAATTTCGGTTCCTCTTCCGAGGCGATGCGGATACCGATCTCGAAGGGTCGGTCGATCGCTTGGCAGAGGTAGTCTATTTCATCCTCGTTGTCGATGATGGGGATCGTGTTGGGGTGGCCGGTGTTGATCAGCCGGGCGATGTAGTCGATGTACTTGCCCCGTTTGAATCCGTTGCACAGGATGTAGCTGTCTTTGGCCAGGCGTCCTTCGGCGATCAGTTTTTCCACGATGGGAATATCGTAGGCCGAGGAGGTCTCGATGTGGATGTCGTTCTTGAGCGCTTCGTGCAGGATGAAGCTGTAATGCGAACTTTTGGTACAGTAGCAGTAGTTGTACGAGGCGTGGTAATCGTTCTTCTGCATCGCCTGGGCGAAGATGCGCTTGGCCCTCTGGATGTTCTCCGAGATGCGCGGCAGGTAGGTCAGGCGCAAGGGCGTCCCGTATTTCTCGATCAGCCCCATCAGGTCGATGCCGTGAAAGGTGAGGTTGTCTCCGTCGAGGTCGAATTCTTCCTGCGGGAAGTAGAACGTCTGGTCGATCAGGTCTATGTAACTTGTTTTCATCCTTTTGATGCAAATTTTTGAGGGGACAAAGCCCGGTGGAACGATGGGAGAAAAAGAAACCGGAGGGAGGGGACGGATCCCGAAAAGCGGTACACTTGCAAAAGCCCCCGCAGAAAGGGGCGCCGGTACGGGCCGGGGCTTCAGATGCGGATGAAAAACACGCAGCGGCGTGCAAAAACGGGAAAGAGTTTTTTCAATGCCTGCTATCTATCGGTGGGATGGAACGGATGTTTTTTGTCCCGCTGGAAGCCGGGAACGGCTTCCAGCGGGACAAAAATACGTATTTTTTTCAATTTTTTTCAATGCTTCTCCCTTCGGGGTGTTTTTGCCCTCGGGCGAAGTCTTTGCGGGGTTGCCCCCGGGCATTCCGGCTCTTCGGATTTTTGGGAACTATCTTTGCAGCCGTTCCGGGGGGAGAGTGGGCTTATTTTGCTTGCTCGCGCACCCGGACGCTGGCGGCATAGACCTTTTCCTTCATCGCTTCCTTGAAGTCCACCAGGCGCTGGTGGAGCTGCGGGTCGGCGACCGAAAGGATCTGTGCGGCCAGGATGCCTGCGTTGCGGGCGCCGTCCAGGGCGACGGTGGCTACCGGCACGCCCGAGGGCATTTGCAGCATCGAGAGGATGGAGTCCCAGCCGTCGATCGAGTTGGACGATTTGATGGGAACGGCGATCACCGGCATGGCGCTCACCGCGGCGACAAATCCGGCCAGGTGGGCGGCGCCGCCCGCTCCGGCGATGATCACGGCTACTCCGCGCTGGTAAGCTCCCAGGGCATAGTCCAATACCCGTTCGGGCGTGCGGTGGGCGGACATGACGTCCATTTCGGTTTCGACACCCAGTTCGTGCAGGACGGCTTCGGCCTGCTGCATGATTTTCAGGTCGGAGTCCGACCCCATGATGATACCTACTTTCATACGTTTGTTATGTTGTCTTTGTCTTTTTTTTGTTCAGACTGCGTGCGGGAGTATTGTCCGGCAGGGGATCTCTTCGCCCTCGGCGGAAATCCCGGGGGACAGGGGCGGGGTCAGTCGTCCGAGAGACGGAGCACGGCCATGAAAGCCGACTGGGGCACTTCGACCCGGCCGATCTGCCGCATGCGTTTTTTGCCCTGTTTCTGTTTTTCGAGCAGTTTGCGTTTGCGGGAGATATCGCCTCCGTAGCACTTGGCGGTAACGTCCTTGCGGACGGCCTTGATCGTTTCGCGGGCGATGATCTTGGCGCCGATGGCCGCCTGGAGCGGGATGTCGAACTGCTGGCGGGGGATCAGCCCGCGGAGTTTCTCGACGATCTTCTTGCCGATGTTGTACGCATTGGCGCGGTGTACCAGCGAGGAGAGCGCATCAACCGGTTCGCCGTTGATCAGGATATCGACCTTGACTAGGTCCGCCTGGCGGAAGTCGATGGGCGTGTAGTCGAACGAGGCGTATCCGCGCGAGATGGATTTGAGCCGGTCGTAAAAGTCGAACACCACTTCGGCCATCGGCAACTCGAAGATGAGCTCCACCCGGGTGGGGGTGAGGTACGACTGGTTCTTGAGTACGCCCCGTTTGGAGATGCAGAGTTCCATCACCGGGCCGATGTAGTCGGACTGGGTGATGATCGAGGCGCGGATGTAGGGCTCTTCCACGCGGTCCAGCCGCGAGGGGTCGGGGAGTTCCGAGGGATTGTGGATGGTCAGGGGGTGGTTGCGGTCGGAGGTCTGGTACACGCGGTACGACACGTTGGGGACGGTGGTGATGACCGTCATGCCGAATTCGCGTTCCAGACGTTCCTGGATGATCTCCAGGTGCAGCATTCCCAGGAATCCGCAGCGGAAACCGAAGCCCAGTGCGGCGGACGATTCGGCTTCGAAGGTCAGGGCGGCGTCGTTCAGGTGGAGTTTTTCCATCGACGAGCGCAGTTCCTCATAGTCTTCGGTGTCCACCGGGTAGATGCCGGCAAAGACCATGGGCTTGACTTCCTCGAAGCCTTCGATGGGCTGGGGGGCTGGGCGTTCGACCGAGGTGATGGTATCGCCCACTTTGACCTCGACGGCTTCCTTGATGCCCGAAATGACGTAGCCCACGTCGCCGGCCGAGATCTGTTTTTTGGCTTGTTTTTTGAGTTTGAGGGTGCCTACTTCGTCGGCGAGGTAGGACTTGCCGGTGGCCATGAATTTGACCTTTTCCCCTTGGTGGATGGTGCCGTTGACCACTTTGTAGTAAGCCTCCACGCCGCGGAACGAATTGAACACCGAGTCGAAGACCAGGGCCTGGAGCGGCGCGTCCGGATCGCCCACCGGGGCGGGGATGCGCTCCACGATGGCGCGCAGGATGTCCTCGACGCCTTGTCCGGTTTTGCCCGAGGCATGGATGATGTCCTCCGGGCGGCAGTCGATCAGGGCGACGATGTCGTCCGCTACTTCTTCCGGTTTGGCCGAGGGGAGGTCGATCTTGTTGAGTACCGGGATGATGGTCAGCCCGTTTTCCAGGGCCAGGTACAGGTTGGAGATGGTCTGCGCCTGGATACTCTGGGCGGCGTCCACCACCAGCAGTGCGCCTTCGCAGGCGGCGATCGACCGCGACACTTCGTACGAGAAGTCCACGTGTCCCGGGGTGTCGATCAGGTTGAGGATGTATTTTTCCCCATTGAGCACATAGTCCATCTGGATGGCGTGGCTTTTGATGGTGATGCCGCGCTCGCGCTCCAGGTCCATGTCGTCGAGCAGTTGGTCCTGTTTTTCCCGTTCGGAGATGGTCTTGGTGTATTCCAACAGCCGGTCGGCCAGGGTGGACTTTCCGTGATCGATGTGGGCGATGATGCAGAAATTGCGAATGTTTTTCATACGTGTGATAAAAAGCAAGGGCACTTTGCGCGCCAAAGGTCAAAGGTAGTGTTTTTCCCGGATTTTTTGTCCCGCGCGGAGCGGGCAGGGCGAAAAATCGGGAGATTCTTTTTATTTTCGCAAAGTAAAAACCAAAGTTTTTCCCGTATGGAATCCGCAGAATTCATCCAAGCGATCCTCGACAACCTCAATTACTTCTGGATCACGGTCCTGATGGCGATCGAGAGTTCGTTTATCCCTTTTCCTTCCGAACTGGTCGTTCCCCCGGCGGCTTACATGGCGGCCATCGACGGCAAGATGAGCATTCCTCTGGTGGTGCTGTTCGCTACCCTGGGTGCGGACATCGGCGCGCTGTTCAATTACTACCTGGCGCGTTGGCTGGGACGCCCCATCGTTTACCGCTTTGCCAACAGCCGTTTGGGGCACATGTGCCTGATCGACCAGGAAAAGGTGCAGAAGGCCGAGGATTATTTTGACAAACACGGGGCGGTGTCCACTTTCGTGGGACGTCTGTTGCCGGCCATCCGCCAGCTGATCTCCATTCCGGCGGGACTGGCGCGGATGAAAATGGGGCCGTTCCTGCTCTACACGACTCTCGGTGCGGGTATCTGGAACTGCATCCTGGCGGCCATCGGGTACTATCTTTCCACCGTGCCGGGGATCGACACCCGGGAGCAATTGCAGGAGAAGATCAACCAGTACAGCCACGAGATGGGTTATCTCTTTATCGCCGTATGCGTGGTGGTGGTGGCTTTTCTGGTGTACAAGGCCCTGCGGAAGAAAAAAAATGCCCGGACGGAATAAGCCTTTTTCACAAAAAAACGTTCCCGGGTGTAAAAAAGTCAAGAAAACATTTGGAACGAAAGGAAAGATCGCATTACATTTGTCGGGTCAATAAAGAAAACACAATGAAAAATGCCGTTGCTCTAATTGGCGTCCTGCTGCTGCCCGTGGTCATTACCCCAGGGAGTGAGAAAGGCGCGTGAAGTTGCGGCCGTTTTTCGGACACATACGAAAGCCTTTCTCACCCGGTGAGAGAGGCTTTTTTCGATCCAGTCCGTTTCGCATGAAAACAAAAGATACCGTCATGGAAAAAGAAGAAATGAAAAACCCGCTTCGCAGCGCACAGACGATGGATTCCCGCCGCATGGCCGGAGCACGCGCGCTGTGGAAGGCCAATGGCATGAAAAAGGAACAGATGGGACGCCCGGTCATCGCGATCGCCAATTCGTTTACCCAGTTCGTTCCCGGGCACGTGCATCTGCACCGGGTGGGACAGATCGTCAAGTCCGAAGTGGAAGCCCTGGGCTGCTTTGCCGCCGAGTTCAATACCATCGCCATCGACGACGGGATCGCCATGGGGCATGACGGTATGCTCTATTCGCTGCCCTCGCGCGAGATCATCGCCGACAGCGTGGAATACATGGTCAATGCGCACAAGGCCGATGCCTTGGTGTGCATCAGCAACTGCGACAAGATAACTCCCGGGATGCTCATGGCCGCCATGCGGCTGAACATCCCCACGATATTCGTCTCCGGCGGGCCGATGGAAGCCGGCAATTTCCGCGGACGCGGGGTCGATCTGATCGATACGATGGTCATGAGTGCCGACGCCAGCGTGTCCGATGCCGACGTGCAGGAATTGGAAGGGTGCGCCTGCCCCGGATGCGGCTCGTGTTCCGGGATGTTCACCGCCAATTCGATGAACTGCCTGGCCGAAGCCATCGGAATGGCCTTCCCCGGCAACGGCACGGTCGTAGCTACGCACGCCAACCGCGAGGAAATGTTCCGCCGTGCGGCGCGCACCATCGTCCGGATGGCCGAGCGGTACTACCGCGACGGGGACGATTCGGGCCTGCCGCGTTCGGTGGCCACCAAGGCAGCCTTCGAGAATGCAATGTCGCTCGACATCGCCATGGGAGGTTCGACCAATACGGTGCTGCACCTGCTGGCCATCGCCCGGGAAGCGGGCGTGGACTTCACGATGGCCGATATCGACCGCCTTTCTCGCCGGGTACCGGTGCTGTGCAAGGTGGCGCCCAACGGACATTACCACGTGCAGGATGTCAACCGCGCCGGAGGTATCATGGCGATCCTGGGTATCCTGGCCCGTGCCGGACTGGTCGATACACTGGTCAACCGGGCGGACGGAGAGACCCTGGGCGATGTGCTGGCCCGCTACGACGTGGCTTCGCCGGACTTTTCGCCCGAGGCGAAGAAACTGTACCTCAGTGCTCCCGCAGGGCGTTTCTCCAACGAGATGGGTTCGCAGCAGACGTATTATCCCGAGATGGATACCGACCGGGCGCAAGGCTGCATCCGGGATGTGGAACACGCGTATTTCCAGGACGGCGGCCTGGCTGTGCTGAAAGGGAACATTGCGGCCGACGGCTGCATCGTCAAGACAGCAGGGGTGGATCCGTCGCTTTTCCGCTTCGAGGGGACGGCCGTAGTCTTCGAATCGCAGGAACAGGCCGTGGAGGGCATCCTCGGCGGACGGGTGAAAGCCGGCGACGTGGTGGTGATCCGCTACGAAGGCCCGCGGGGCGGCCCGGGAATGCAGGAGATGCTCTATCCCACGTCGTACCTCAAGTCGATGCATCTGGGCAAGGCTTGCGCCCTGGTAACCGACGGGCGTTTCTCCGGAGGTTCCTCGGGACTTTCCATCGGCCACGTGTCGCCCGAAGCAGCGGCCGGCGGGCAGATCGCCATCGTGCGCGACGGCGACCGCATCGCTATCGACATCCCCGAACGGCGCATCGAACTGCTGGTCGATGCCGATGAGATAGACCGCCGGATGAAGGCCATGAAAGAATTCAAACCCGTATCCCGCCAGCGAGTCGTGCCGCGTTCGCTCCAAGCGTACGCCATGCTGGTAAGCTCGGCCGACAAGGGCGCTGTGCGGGAGATCGAACGATGAGGTGCGAGCGGGCAAAACGATTTTTTCATCAGGCAAATCCATAAATATGAACACAAAAGATACACAAGATACACAGACTTCCAACAATCCCTGCGGGACTCCCCGGCGAATGTCCGGCTCGCAGGCCATCATCGAGTCTTTCCTGGCGGAAGGCGCGGAAACCATTTTCGGGTATCCGGGCGGTGCGGTGATCCCGATCTACGATGCCTTGTACGACTATCGCGACCGGATCGACCACATCCTGGTGCGCCACGAGCAGGCGGCGGTGCATGCCGCCGAGGGCTATGCCCGTGCCACGGGCCGCGTAGGGGTGTGCATGGTTACCTCCGGACCGGGGGCGACCAATACGGTAACCGGCCTGGCCGACGCTTTGTTGGACTCCACCCCGGTGGTGCTCATCAGCGGGCAGGTGGCTTCCTCGCTGTTGGGCACGGATGCCTTTCAGGAGACCAACTTCATCGGCATCACCCAGGCGGTAACCAAGTGGAACTGTCAGGTCAAGCGGGCGCAGGACATTCCCGAGGCCATTGCCAAAGCTTTTTACATCGCCCGCAGCGGACGCCCGGGGCCGGTGGTGGTGGACATCACCAAGGATGCCCAGGTGGGGATGATGGATTTTTGTTACAAGAAGGTGGAGCACATCCGCAGTTATGTGCCTACTCCCGCTCCCGATCGGGAACAGGTGGCCGAAGCAGCCCGTCTGATCAACCTGGCCCGTCGGCCGATGGCGCTGGTGGGGCAGGGTGTGCTGTTGGGAAATGCCGAAAAGGAACTGGTCGCTTTTCTGGAGAAAAGCGGCATGCCGGCCGCCTCGACCCTGCTGGGGCTTTCGGCCTTGCCGAGCGACCACCCGCAGAACGTAGGCATGCTCGGGATGCACGGCAACTACGGGCCGAACATCAAGAACAAGGATTGCGACCTGTTGGTGGCCATCGGAATGCGTTTCGACGACCGCGTGACGGGCGATCCGGACAAGTTCGGGATGGGGGCCAAGATCATCCACCTGGAGATCGACCCCTCGGAGGTGAACAAGATCATCTATGCTGACGTGCCGGTGGTGGGCGATGTGAAACAGACCTTGCCGATGCTCACCGAGATGGTTTCTGCGCAGGACCACAGCGCGTGGATCGACGAATTCCGCGCATGCGACAAGGTAGAGGAGCAGAAGATCATCGCCCCGGCCCTGCATCCGGCTTCGGGAGGCATCCGCATGGGGGAGGCCGTGCGCAAGGTGTCGGATGCCGCCCCCAAGGACACGATCGTGGTAACCGACGTGGGGCAGCACCAGATGTTTGCCGCGCGGTATTGCCGATATACGACTCCGCGTACGCTCATCACTTCGGGCGGTTTGGGCACGATGGGCTACGGGCTGCCGGCGGCGGTGGGGGCCAAATTGGGCTGTCCCGACCGGCAGGTGGTCCTGTTCGTGGGCGACGGAGGTCTGCAGATGAACATCCAGGAGTTGGCCACCATCATGCAGAGCCGCGTGGGAGTCAAGATCGTCCTGCTGAACAACAACTACCTGGGCATGGTGCGCCAGTGGCAGGAGCTGTTCTACAACCGCAGGTATTCGTTTACCGATATGCTCAACCCCGAGTATTCGCTCATCGCCCGCGCCAACGAGGTGGGATATGCGCTGGCGGAAAAACGCGAAGACCTCGACGGGGCCATTGCCCGGATGCTCGAAAGCCCCGGGGCGTTCCTGTTGGAGGTCCGGGTGGAAAAGGAAGACGATGTGTTCCCCATGGTGCCGGCCGGAGCGGCGGTATCCGATATAATGCTCGAATGACGTAAAACCCAGCGAAGAATCATGGAAAAACAATACATCCTGACCGTTTTCTCGGAAAACAAAGTGGGTATCCTCAACCAGATCACCACGGTACTCACCTGCCGCAATGTCAATATCGAAAGCCTGACCACTTCGGAGTCGGCCGTGGCGGGCATCCACCGTTTTACCATCGTGGTCAATACCGATCCGGAAAAGGTGGAAAAGATGGTACGCCAGATCGAAAAACGCGTCGAAGTGCTCAAGGCATTCGTCCATACCCCCGACGAGGTGGTCCAGCAGGAGATCGCCCTGTACAAGGTGTCCCGCAACCGCAATGTCGAAAACCTCGTGCGCGACCATCATGTACGCATCCTGGAGATCGGCGACGACTACATCGTGCTGGAAAAAACCGGCCATACGGGCGAAACGCAGGCATTGCTGGAGCTCCTGCGTCCCTATGGGGTCCATCAATTCGCCCGCACGGGTTCGGTAGCCATCATCAAGGGCAAGGATTACCTGCTGGACGAGTGTCCCGGTATTGCCGAATTCAGGAAAGAACAGGAAGCCTCAAGAAAAGAACAAGAAACGAAATAAAACACGGAATTATCAACCAAAAAACATTACAACCATGGCAAAAATGAATTTCGGAGGGGTCGAGGAAAATGTGATCACCCGCGACGAATTCCCTCTCTCGAAGGCTCTCGAAACGCTCAAAGATGAAACGATCGCCGTGATCGGATACGGCGTACAGGGTCCCGGACAGTCCCTCAACCTCAAGGACAATGGCTTCAACGTCATCGTGGGCCAGCGCAAAGGCACCAAGAGTTGGGACAAGGCCGTAGCCGACGGCTGGGTTCCCGGCCAGACGCTTTTCGAGATCGAGGAGGCAGCCGCAAAGGGTACCATTATCCAGTACCTGCTTTCCGACGCCGGACAAATATCGATGTGGCCGACGATCAAGAAACACCTCACGGCCGGCAAAGCGCTGTACTTCTCGCACGGATTCGGCATCACGTACAAGGAGCGTACCGGCATCGTTCCCCCGGCGGATGTGGACGTGATCATGATCGCTCCCAAAGGCTCGGGCACCTCGCTGCGCCGGATGTTCCTCCAGGGTCGCGGACTGAACTCCAGCTACGCTATTTTCCAGGATGCCACCGGCCGTGCCAAGGATCGTGTGGTAGCGTTGGGGATCGGTGTAGGTTCGGGTTACCTGTTCGAGACCACCTTCAAGAAAGAAGTGTACTCCGACCTTACCGGCGAACGCGGCACGCTGATGGGAGCCATCCAGGGTATCTTTGCCGCCCAGTACGACACCTTGCGTGAAAACGGCCATACGCCTTCCGAAGCCTTCAACGAGACGGTCGAGGAACTTTCCCAGAGCCTGATGCCGCTCATCGCCGAAAACGGTATGGACTGGATGTATGCCAACTGCTCGACCACCGCTCAGCGCGGTGCTTTGGACTGGTGGAAGAAGTTCCGCGATGCCGCCAAGCCGGTCTTTGAAGAACTGTACCGCGAAGTGGCCGCCGGCAACGAAGCCCAGCGCTCCATCGACTCGAACAGCCAGCCGGATTACCGCGAAAAGTTGAACAAGGAGTTGGAGGAGATGCGAAATTCCGAAATGTGGCAGGCTGGGGCCGTGGTGCGCAAGCTCCGTCCGGAAAACAACTGACCGCCATTTCCTGCCGTCGGTTTCCCCCAGGGGAATCCCGGCGCAGTTTACCCATGAGGCCTTCGGGCCGGGCCGGCCGCCTTTGATTGGGTTGCCGGCCACAAAGTCCCCCGGAAAGAAAGGGGGCGTTTCCCGCGCCTGATTCTCAATCCCTGCGGGACACCCGGACAGGGGGAGGAGAGCAGGAGGGAAGGGTGGGGGAAGAGGAACCCCGAAAATACAGAGGAATAAAAACGAAACACATAAGACCATGAGCGAGAAAGTTTACATTTTCGACACCACGCTCCGCGACGCCGAACAGGTGCCGGGCTGCCAGTTGAACACCATTGAAAAGATCGAGGTGGCACGCCAGCTGGAGAAACTGGGCGTGGACATTATCGAAGCCGGATTCCCCATTTCTTCGCCCGGGGACTTCAATTCGGTGGTCGAAATCTCCAAGGCCGTTACCCGCCCCACCATCTGCGCGCTGACCCGTGCCGTGAAAAAGGACATCGAGGTAGCTGCCGACGCCCTCAAATACGCTAAACGCGGGCGCATCCACACCGGTATCGGAACCTCTCCCTACCATATCTACGAAAAACTCAATTCCACTCCCGAGGACATCATCCGCCGGGCCGTCGATGCGGTCAAGTATGCCCGCACCTTCGTGGACGACGTCGAGTTTTACGCCGAGGATGCCGGCCGCACGGACGAGGAGTTCCTTGCCCGGGTGGTGGAAGCCGTCATCCAGGCCGGGGCGACGGTGGTCAATATCCCCGATACCACCGGATACTGCCTGCCTTCGGAATACGGCGCGAAGATCGCCTACCTGATCAACCATGTGCCCAATATCGACAAAGCCATCCTCTCCACCCATTGCCACAACGACCTCGGCATGGCTACCGCCAACACCCTGGCCGCCATCATGAACGGAGCGCGGCAGGCCGAGGTAACGATCAACGGTCTGGGCGAGCGTGCGGGCAATACCGCGCTCGAAGAAGTGGTCATGGCCATCGCCTGCCACAAGAACCTGGACTACGAAGTGGGCATCAACACCCGCGAGATCATCAATACCAGCCACTTGGTATCCAACCTGATGCGTGTGCCGGTACAGCCGAACAAGGCCATCGTGGGCCGCAACGCCTTTGCGCATTCCTCCGGTATCCACCAGGACGGGGTGCTCAAGAGCCGTGAGACCTACGAGATCATCGACCCGGAAGACGTCGGAGTGGATCAGTCGAGCATCATCCTGACCGCCCGCAGCGGTCGCGCCGCCCTCAAGCACCACTTGAAGGAGCTGGGTTACACGCCGGAAGGGGAGGAACTCGATGCCATCTATCAGAAATTCCTCGAACTGGCCGACCGGAAAAAGGACATCTCCATCCGCGACCTCGAAGTCCTCGCCGGACGCACCAAGGTGGATGCTCCCATCAAGCTGGAAACGCTTCAGGTTGTTTGCGGACAGTCCACCGTACCTACGGCCACCGTGCAGATCAGCTTCGGCGGCGATACCTTCACCGAGACAGCCTATGGCAACGGTCCGGTCGATGCCGCCTTCAATGCCGTCAAGAGCATTACCAAACGCCGGGTACACATCGAGGAATTCCTCGTGCAGGCCATCACGCGCGGCAGCGACGACCTGGGCAAGGTACACATCCAGGTTTCCCACAAGGGCAAGATGTATTACGGCTTCGGAGCCAATACCGACATCGTTACCGCCTCGGTGGAATCCCTGCTCGATGCCTTGAGCAAAATCGCCTGACGCCCCTTTTCGCAAAACGCACCGGAGTTTCTTCCCCGAGGAGACAGGCAAGCCCTCAAAAGGGCAAAAGACGGGGATAGGGAAGGAACGGGGCGGGACGGCGATCCGGCAACCGGCGCACGGCGGAAGAGAGAAGGCGGGGGGCGAGCAGCAAAGATGCGCATCCGGAAGAGAAGAAGAGGAAATGAGGCGGAAAGGATACCCGATCCGAAAAACACAAAAAAACGAGCGATCATCAACCAAACGAACATGAATACTTTATTCGACAAAATATGGGATGCTCACGTAGTGGGGCACGTCGAAGGCGGCTCGGACATTCTGTACATCGACCGCCAGTACATCCACGAGGTAACCAGCCCGCAGGCTTTCGAAGGGCTTCGCCGGCGGGGGATCTCCGTCTTCCGTCCCCGGCAGGTAACGGCCACCCCGGACCACAACATCCCCACCGAACATCAGGAACTCCCCCCGCGCGACCCGCAGTCCCGCACCCAGGTAGAAACCCTGGTGAAAAACTGTGCCGAAAACGGCATCGAAATCTTCGGAGTAGGGTCGCCCCGCAACGGCATCGTCCATGTCGTCGGCCCGCAGACAGGGCTTACCCAGCCCGGCATGACCATCGTGTGCGGGGATAGCCACACCTCTACGCACGGCGCCTTGGGCTGCATCGCCTTCGGGATAGGCACCAGCGAAGTGGAAATGGTACTCGCCTCGCAGTGCGTACTCCAGGTGCGTCCCAAGACCATGCGCATCCGGGTGGAAGGCCAGTTGCGCGAAGGAGTTTGCGCCAAGGACGTCATTCTGTACATCATCTCCCGCCTGGGAACGGGCGGAGGCACGGGGTATTTCGTCGAATTTGCCGGCAGTGCCATCCGCAGCCTTTCGATGGAAGGCCGCATGACCGTCTGCAACATGAGCATCGAGATGGGCGCCCGCGGAGGGATGATCGCCCCGGACGAGGTAACCTTCGAGTACCTCCGCGGACGGGAATTCGCCCCCAAGGGAGCCGATTGGGACCGTGCGGTGGAGCGTTGGAGCCGTTTGCACAGCGACCCCGATGCCCGGTTCGACGCCGAAGTCGAGTTCGATGCGGCGGACATCGCCCCGATGATCACCTACGGGACCAACCCGGGCATGGGACTTCGGGTAACGGACCGTATCCCCCAAGCCGACACGCTGGAGGAAAAATCCCGCGCATCGTTCCACAAGGCTTTGGACTACATGAATTTCCGCGAAGGAGAGCCGATGCTCGGCAAACGGGTGGACTATGTCTTTGTCGGCAGTTGCACCAACGGCCGGATCGAGGACCTGCGCGCCTTTGCCCAGTATGTGAAGGGCAAACGGAAAGCCCCGGGAGTAACGGCCTGGATCGTGCCCGGGAGCAAGGAAGTCGAGCGGCTGGCCATCGAAGAAGGCCTGCGCGACATCCTGCAGGAGGCCGGGTTCGAACTTCGCCAGCCCGGTTGTTCGGCTTGCCTGGCCATGAACGACGACAAAGTCCCTGCCGGAAAATACTGTCTGTCCACCTCGAACCGCAACTTCGAGGGACGCCAGGGCCCCGGTGCGCGCACGCTGCTGTGCGGACCGCTGGTAGCGGCCGCCGCTGCCGTAACGGGCGTGGTAACCGATCCTTTGGCACACTGACATCTTCGTCCCGGCGGGCGGGTGCATTTCTCCCTTGCCGGGGGGAGGAAAAAACACTTAAGGGAGGAAGAAAGGAAAGCCCGCTGAGGATTCTGCAGGGGAGCGCGCGTGAGAGCGCGGCCTCCATGCGGGGTGAAGAAAGGGAAAAGCAAAGAAACAAAATGAAACAAAAGGGCCCAGCCCCATCGAAGACATGATAGAAAAGTTTACCGTACTCACTACCACGGCAGTGCCCGTGAACATTGAGAACATCGATACCGACCAGATCATCCCTGCCCGTTTCCTCAAGGCTACCTCGCGCGAGGGCTTCGGGCAGAACCTGTTCCGCGACTGGCGCTACACGCCCGAGGGAACGCCCCGGGCGGATTTCGTGCTCAACGATAGCCGGTATGGCGGTCAGATCCTGTTGGCCGGCAAGAACTTCGGCTGCGGATCGAGCCGTGAACATGCCGCTTGGGCCATCCTGGGGGCAGGATTCCGCGCGGTAGTGTCCAGTTATTTCGCCGACATCTTCCGCGGGAACGCCTTGAACAATGGCCTTCTGCCCGTACAGGTCTCCCCGGAGTACCTCGCCCGGCTGTTTGAGGCCGTGCAGGCCGACCCTTCGCTGCGCCTGACCATCGACCTGGAACGTCAGACGATCGAAGCCCCCGGAGTGGGTGCGGAGCATTTCGATATTTCTTCCTACAAGAAGCAGTGCCTGCTCAACGGATACGACGATGTCGACTATCTGGTCAGCCAGCGCGGGCGCGTGGAGGAGTTCGAGAAAAACAGAACCGAATAAAACAAAATACGTCGTACATGATGGAATTCAAGATAGGGGTGTTGCCCGGCGATGGGATCGGCCCCGAGATCACGGCGCAGGCCGTCAAAGTCATCGATGCCGTTTGTGCCCGCTACGGACACCAGGCAAAGTACACCTACGCGGAGGTCGGAGCGGCCGCGATCGACCGCTACGGCGACCCGTATCCCGAGCAGACCCATCGGGTGTGCATGGAATCCGATGCAGTGCTCTTCGGAGCGATCGGCGACCCGCGTTTCGACAACGATCCTTCGGCCCGCGTGCGGCCCGAGCAGGGGCTTCTGGCCATGCGGAAGGCGCTGGGGCTCTATGCCAATATCCGTCCGGTATCGCCCTTCCCCAGCCTGTTGTACCGTTCGCCGCTGCGCAGCGAAATCGTCCAGGGGGCGGATTTCGTTTTCCTGCGGGAACTCACCGGCGGGATGTATTTCGGCCGTCCGCAGGGGCGCTCCGAAGACGGGAAGACGGCTTACGATACGTGCGTGTACAGCCGGGAGGAGATCGAGCGCATCGTCCGCCTGGCCTTCGAATACGCCGGCAAACGCCGGGGACGGCTCACGGTGGTGGACAAGGCCAACGTGCTGGCCACCTCGCGCCTGTGGCGTCAGACGGTGCAGGAGATGGCCCCGCAGTATCCGGGGGTCGAGGTGGAATACATGTTCGTGGACAACGCCGCGATGAAGATCATCCAGCAGCCTTCGCATTTCGATGTGATCGTTACCGAGAACATGTTCGGCGACATCCTCACCGACGAGGCGAGCGTGATCACCGGTTCGCTCGGACTGTTGCCCTCGGCTTCGGTGGGGGTGCACACTTCGTTGTTCGAACCGATCCACGGGTCGTATCCCCAGGCGGCCGGGCGCGACATTGCCAATCCGGTGGCCACGATCCTCTCGGCAGCCATGATGTTCGAGTATGCCTTCTCCCTGCCGAAGGAAGGCGCGGCCATCCGCGAAGCGGTGGTGCACAGCATCCAGGAAGGGGTGGTTACCGAAGACATCGCCGAGGCGGGACAGAAGCCCAGCGGTACACAGGCGGTGGGCGACTACATCGCCCGTTCGATCTGCTGATCCGCCCGCAGGGTCGCCTTCCCCGCGTGTGGGGAGCGGTCCGGCTTCTTCGGGGCGAGACATTGACAGTTATTTTGTGACAGCATAAAAATGGAAAAGAATACGACAAAAACAGATACGATGGACAGTAAAAAATATTTTCCGGCGCTTTCCGATGTGATGAAAGCCGAGCATACCCTTTCGGAAATCCTGGAACCGACTCCGTTGCAGCACAACCGGACTCTTTCGGACTGCTACGATGCCGACGTGCTGCTCAAGCGCGAAGACTTGCAGATGGTGCGCTCGTACAAGATCCGCGGGGCGTACAACAAAATCCGTTCCCTCGACCCGCAGCAGGCCCAGCGCGGCGTGGTGTGCGCCAGTGCGGGCAACCATGCGCAGGGAGTGGCCTATTCGTGCAGCAAGCTGGGCATTCGGGGGCGTATCTTCATGCCGGTAACCACGCCCAAGCAGAAGCGGGATCAGGTCTGGATGTTCGGCGGCGACCACGTGGAGATCGTCCTGGTGGGCGATACCTTCGATGCGGCCAATCAGGAGGCGATCGCGCAGTGCGAGCGCGACGGGATGGTGTTCATCCCTCCGTTCGACGATCCGAAGATCATCGAAGGCCAGGGGACGGTTGCCTTGGAGGTCCTCCAGGAGGTCAAGGAGTCGATCGACTATGTTTTTGTCCCGGTAGGGGGAGGCGGTCTCATCTCCGGAGTGGGGAGCGTGTTCCGCCACATGAGTCCTTCGACCAAGATCATCGGGGTGGAACCGGCAGGAGCCGCCGGCATGAAGGCTTCGCTGGCGGCGGGGCACGTGGTAACGCTGGACGAGGTGAACAAGTTCGTGGACGGGGCGGCTGTCCAGACGGTAGGCCAACTCACGTTTTCCCTGTGCCGGCAGGTGTGCGACGATATCATCGCCGTGCCCGAAGGAAAGGTGTGCACGACGATCCTCCGGCTGTACAATTCCGATGCGATCGTAGTCGAGCCGGCCGGTGCGTTGAGCATCGCGGCGCTCGATTTTTACAAGGACAAGATCAAGGGCAAGAACGTGGTGTGCATCGTCAGCGGGAGCAACAACGACATTACCCGCATGGAGGAGATCAAAGGCCGTTCCTTGCTCTACGAGGGCCTGAAACACTATTTCATCGTGAACTTCCCCCAGCGCAGCGGCGCGTTGAAGAGTTTCGTGACCGATGTCCTCGGGCCTACGGACGACATAACGTTCTTCGAGTACAAGAAGAAGACGGCGCGCGAGAAAGGCCCGGCCTTGATCGGGATCGAGGTGCAGCATCCCGAGGATTTCCATGCGCTGGTGGAGCGGATGGACCGGCAGGGGATCGTGTATCAGTATGTCAATGACAATCCGTCGTTGTTCGAACTATTGATCTGACAGGGGCTTTTGTCCCCCGGAGCCGGGCGCGGCGACGGCTCGCTTGTCCGGAAGCGATGCACTTTTTCCCCGGCTTGGGCTTGGCGGTGCGGGGAGACATTCCTGGAGGGATACTTCCCGATGCAAAAAAGAGGGAAAAGCGGCGTGCAGGGGGGGGGATGCGAAAAAAAATTTGGTAGAAAAAATTAAGCACGCTATATTTGCAGTCCTGTATGCGCCGTGTGCCACTGCGGTGCGAAGAGGCGGAAATAGCTCAGTTGGTAGAGCACGACCTTCCCAAGGTCGGGGTCGCGGGTTCGAGCCCCGTTTTCCGCTC
>ERZ856578.3772-NODE-3772-length-21808-cov-5.494271_pt1 | contig 21808 bp, 20 predicted proteins | sample MGYA00514384_ERZ856578 | MGnify/ENA primary metagenome ERZ856578 (study PRJEB29103, sample SAMN06111958) | human gut metagenome | biome: human gut; feature: ankylosing spondylitis patient; material: healthy_person | host: Homo sapiens | place: China:Hangzhou... | reverse complement strand
GCTCTGCTCTGCTCTGCTCTGCTCTGCTCTGCTCTGCTCTGCTCTGCTCTGCTCTGCTCTGCTCTGCTCTGCTCTGCCGTCAGTATATTGGGCGCGGAGACACTGTGTCAAGGACTTTTTCATGCGGCTCCTCCCCTTTCTGACGGTATAGGCTAATTATAGCACGATTTTCCTGGAAGTACAGAGCTTTACATGAAATGTAGGTTTTTTAGCGTGAAATGTCGGTAGGTTGCCTGTTACTGGTAATCAGGCGACCCTCTCCGCCCCCTGCGGGGCACCTTCCCTATCCCTTTTGTCCCTTCGGGACATTTCCCCTTGACAAGGGGAATCGGCCCCAACGGGGGAGGCAAGGGGGACGGGAGAAACGGATTGCCGCGTCGGCCCGCCGGGCCTCCTCGCAATGACAGGTGGTTTCAGGCAGTGCAACAGGTACGTCTTGGCTCCCCCTGTGGGGGAGCTGTCAGCGAAGCTGACTGAGAGGGCAACATCACTTCCCCCGCAGCTGCCAGAAGGCCACGGCGCTGGCGGCGGCTACGTTCAGGGAGTCCACGCCGTGCTGCATGGGGATACACACGGTGTAGTCGCACCGGGCGATGGTCTCCGGGTCTAAGCCGTCCCCCTCGGTGCCCAGGACCAGGGCCAGCCTGTCCCGCTCCAGCCGGGGGTCGTCGATGGACACGGCCCGGTCATCCAGGGCCATAGCCGCCGTCTCAAAGCCCAGCCTGCGCAGCCGCTCCAGCCCCGCCTGGGGCCAGTCCCCCTTCTTCTCCCCGATGTAGGTCCAGGGGACCTGGAACACGGTGCCCATGCTCACCCGCACCGCCCGGCGGCACAGGGGATCGATGCAGGTGGGGGAGACCAGCACCCCGTCCATGCCCAATGCGGCGGCGGAGCGGAAGATGGCCCCCACGTTGGCCGCGTCCACGATGCCCTCCAGCACAGCCAGCCGCCGCGCCCCGGCGCACACCTGCTCCACCGTGGGCAGGGCGGGGCGGCGCATGGCGCACAGCACCCCACGTGTGAGGGCATAGCCGGTGATGCCGGAGAGCACCTCCCGCTCCCCCACGTAGATGGGCACGTCCCCCACTCTTTGGGCCAGGGGGCGGTCCTTGCCTTCTAATTGCCGCCGCTCCATCAGCAGAGAGACAGGCTGATAGCCCGCGTCCAGGGCGTGGCCGATGACCACAGCGCGCTCGGCGATGAACAGGCCGTCCTCCGGCCTGCGGCGGGAGCGCAGCTGGGCCTCGGTGAGGCGGGCGTACACGTCCAGCTGGGATGCCTGGGGGTCGGTGATCTCAACGACGTTCATGCTTATCCCTCCAGCCACTGCCGCAGTTCAAACAGGTCGGGGGCGATGTGGACCGGGTGAAAGTCGGCAAAGTCCCCCGCCGGGGTGGTCCCGTTGAGGACGGCGCAGAAGGGGCACCCGGCGTTTTTCGCCGCCCCGGCGTCCAGCACCGTGTCCCCGCAGAACAGCAGTTCCTCCGGCTTTAAGCCCATGCGCTCCAGGGCCATGTTCAGCCCCTGGGGGTCGGGCTTGGGGGCGTGGACGTCCTCGCTGCCGATGACGAACTCCAGCTGGTCCAGCAGGTGGTAGCGCTCCATGATGTATTGGATGGTGTCCCCCCGCTTGGTGCTGACGATGGCCGTCTTCACCCCGTGGCCGTGGAGGGCGCGCAGCAGCTCCTCCGCCCCGGGGAAGAGCACCGTCTCCCGGCGCTGGCGCTCCTTGGCCACCTCCAGAAACAGTGGGCGGAACTGGGCCCGGCGGGCGGGGTCGCTGTCCCCGGTGAGCATGGTATAGGCGTCCTCCAGCAGATAGCCGATGGTGCCCCGCACCGTCTCCCGGTCAGGGGCGGGCCAGCCCATTTTGGTAAAGCCATGTTGGAACCCGGCCACGATAGAGTCGGTGGCGTCGGCCAGGGTATAGTCAAAATCAAAGCACACTGCGCGGTAAGGCTGCATGTCGTTCCCTCATTTCTCAACTTTCTCCCGCCTATTTTACCACACCCGCCCCTTCAAGACAACAACTCCTAACTCATCCCTCCTAACTCCTAACTCTCCAAAAGCCCCTTGGCCCCATAGCGCAGGCAGCGCTGGAGCCGATGCTCCCCCCGCTTGATGGTGCGGGAGACGGTGGACTTGTCCACCCCCAGCTTCAGGCCGATCTCCCGCATGTTCAGCCCCTGGCCATAGTACAGCAGCATGGTCTCCCGCTGGCGGGGGGTGATATCCTCCTTCAAGGCCCGAATCAGGTTGCGCTTTAACAGGCTCAGCTCCTGGTCGTTGTCCGGGGCCATCTGGCGGTTATACACCGCCATGTCCGCGGCAAAGCCCCGCCCTCTTCTATACCGTGTATCTGACATTTCTGCGATACCCCCTGTCGTAATAGTGTTCGGTGAGCACGGCCAGCTCCCTGGCCTCCCGCACCATGGTGGACAACATGCGGATGCGGTCCTGGAGCAGGCAGCGCTCCCTGGGATTCTTGGTCTGCTCCAGGCGCTGCTCCAGCTCCTTCACCCGGGCGGACAGCGTCTCCGCGTGGGCCCGGTATTCCACCGACAGTTCCTGCAAGGTCATGTAGATCTCCTCCTTCTTCTCTTCTGACGTCTCGGTCAGCCCTCTTCTTCCCGCGCCCGGCACAGGGGACACAGCGCCTCGTCCGTGTCATAGTTCTCCTCCCCGCACCGGGAGCAGTACCCCGCCCATAGGGCCTGACGGTCCCGCAGGGGCGGCAGCAAAACGGGCCGCTTGGTCCCCTCGATGGGGCCGCCGAAAAAAGAAAAAACTTTTTTTGCGAAAATGCTTGACAATCCCCCTTTCCCCTGCTATACTATCCCTTGCTGTTGGACAGTTGATGAGCGAACAACGAACACGCTGGTGTAGCTCAGTCGGTAGAGCAGCTGATTTGTAATCAGCAGGTCGGGGGTTCGAATCCGTCCACCAGCTCCACAATTGCATATGGAGGAGTTCCCGAGTGGCCAAAGGGGGCAGACTGTAAATCTGTTGCGTTTCGCTTCGGTGGTCCGAATCCACCCTCCTCCACCAACTCGTCGTAAGCCTTGTGCTTGCGACGAGTTTTTTTATTTCCCCGACCTCTGTGCCCAGCATAGCTTATCTGTCTTTTTCTGTCAATCGCTGTTTTTGTGCGCATTTCACGTTTATATTATGGGAAACGGCTTTTTTCGGCGGGTATTTTTTGCGGATTTTCGTCCTCTTGAAATATCACCCCCCAGGACACCCCCCCGCTGCGGGACGTTTCCGTACACCTTTCTCTGAAATTTCCCGAATTTTTTTGAAAATTCTCCTTTCTTCCCCCTTTTTCCCCATGTGATTTGTCGAAAAAACGCGAAAAGCGCCCTGCGGGTCTTTCCCGCAGGGCGCCTTTTTGTGCAAAGAGCAGAATTCTTAGAAGTACTTCTTGATGCCGTCAGAGGCCAGAGACTCGTCGTCGCTGATGGTGATGGTGAACTTGATGTTGTGCTTCTCACCGAAGTTGTTCAGCCAATCCAGGAACTTCTCGGTCTCCAAGTCGGGCTCGCCCTCCACGATCTTGGTCAGGCTGTCGATGAAGACGTGGGTGATGTCGTAGTTGCCGGCGTACAGGCCGCTGATAAAGCCCTTCAGCGCGGTGTAGCTGTCGACGTTGTACTGGCTGGCCTCAACCAGGCGGATCTGATAATGAATATCGAAAGTCAGCTTATTGCCCTTTTCGATGCAAACAACATTGCCGTGCTCGGTCTGGACTGCATTGTTGATCATCTCGATCATCTGCTTGGTCTTGCCGGAGCCCTTCTTGCCCATGATGACTCGAATCATGTGTATCACTCCTTATACGTTTGGGGGCTACTCCCCCTTTGCACTATAATTTTACCATACGCTCCCGGTTTTTTCAACCGGGATTCTGTGAATTTTCTCAAGCAGAGGTTTAAAGCCGCTGTTCCAGGCTCTCCCGCAGCTGCTCATACCCCGGCTTGCCCAGCAGGGCGAACATATTCTTCTTGTATGCCTCCACCCCAGGCTGGTCGAAGGGGTTCACCTTCAGCAGATAGCCGGACAGGCCGCACACATACTCGAAGAAATAGATCAGCTCGCCCACCGTGTCCTCGCCGATGGCGGGCAGCTCCAGCAGGATGTTGGGCACGCCGCCGTCCACGTGGGCCAGAATGGTCCCCCGCATGGCCTGCTCGGCCACAAAGGCCAGGGGCTTGCCGGACAGGAAGTTCAGCCCGTCCACATTGGCCGGGTCGTTGGGGATGATGAACTCCCCCTTGGGGGCAAACTTCACCACCGTCTCGAACATCAGCCGCTCCCCCTGCTGGATGTACTGGCCCATGGAGTGCAGGTCGGCGGTGAACTCCACGCTGGCGGGGAACAGGCCCTTGTTCTCCTTGCCCTCGCTCTCGCCATAGAGCTGCTTCCACCACTCAGAGAAGAAGCGGAAGCTGGGCTCGTAGCAGGCCAGCAGCTCCACCTTCTTGCCGCTTTCATACAGGGCGTTCCGGGCGGCGGCGTACTGCCAGGCGGGGTTGTCAAGACCGGGGGCGGACAGCGCCTCCATGGCCCGCTGGGCCCCGGCCATCAGCTGGTCGATGTCCAGTCCGGCGGCGGCGATGGGCAGCAGGCCCACGGCGGTGAGGACGGAGTACCGCCCGCCCACGTCGTCGGGCACCACAAACTCCTCATAGCCCTCCTGGTCGGCCAGGCCCTTCAGGGCGCCCCGGGCCTTGTCGGTGGTGGCATAGATGCGCTCCCGTGCCCCCTCCCGGCCATACTTCTCCTCCAGCATGGCCCGGAAGATGCGGAAGGCCACGGCGGGCTCGGTGGTCGTGCCCGACTTAGAGATGACGTTCACCGAGAAGTCCCGGTCCCCGATGCGGGCGATCAGCTCCAGCAGGGCGTCGGTGGACAGGCCGTTTCCGGCGAAATAGATGTCCAGGGTATTTTTCTGCTTCAGGTTATAGTTGGGGGAGGCCAGCAGCTCGATCACCGCCCGGGCCCCCAGATAGGAGCCGCCGATGCCGATGACCACCAGCACCTGGGACTGCTGCTGGATCTTCTTGGCCGCCGCCTTGATGCGGGCAAACTCTTCCTTGTCATAGTCCCGGGGCAGATTTACCCAGCCGGTAAAGTCCCCGCCGGGGCCGTTGTGCCGGGCCAGCATGTCCGCGGCCTGGGCCAGGTCGTCCTGACGGGCGGTCACATAGTCCTGGGGCAGAAATTGGTCCAGCTTGGAAAGGTCCAGTTTTAACATAATAGGTCCCTCCTAGAAAAATTCGGGAATACTGCTTGCCTGTATTATAGCACAGGTCGCCTGGATTTGGTATCAAATTCCCGCCGGAGAAAAAATCTTACTGCATCCACACGTTCCGGTCTACTTTTCCGCTGATGCCGCTGACCGATCCGCTGCTGGTGTACTGCCACATCTCAAAGTCATAATAGAAGCTGGGCACCGCGTTATACTCCGCCAGCCAGAAGGGGTACTGCACCACCTGGTCCAGGTCATAGAGGAGATAGCCGATGTACTGGTTGAAATAGATCATGGGCTGATAGCCCGCCTCCTCCACCGTCTGGCAGAAGGCGTTGGCCGCCGCCGTCACCTGGCCGCTGGTCATGCCGTCGGTGCGGGCGGAGTCGTTTCCGATGTTCTCCCAGTCGAAGACCACCGGGCCGGTGACGTCATAGCCCTGGATGGTGTCCAGGACGAACTGGGCCTCCTCCCGGGCCTCCTGGGCGCTGGTGGCCTGAGAGAAGAAATAGATGCCCACCTGGATGCCAGCGTCCAGGGCCCCCTGGATGTTGGCCCGGAACTGCTTGTCCTCGAACACGGTGCCGCTCTGGTAATACCGCCCGCCGCAGCGGATGATGGCAAAGTCGATGCCGTCCTCCGCCACCTTGGCCCAGTCGATAGTCCCCTGGTGGGAGGACACGTCGATGCCCGCCAGAGAGCCGTTCTCCTTGGTATAGGTCATCATGCCGTCGGAGCTGACAAAGGCGGCGTTGTCATAGTCGTTCACGGGCACCCCGTCCAGCTTCTCCAGCACGTGGGAGCTGAAGTGGATGTAATCGTCAAAGGCCATCACCTGCCACACGATGACGCTCAGTTCCGCCCGGGTGATGGAGTCGTTGGGCTTGAAATACCGCTTGCTGCCCGACTTCTCCCCCACCACCACGCCGTTTTGATACAGGGCGGTGACATAGCCGTCGCTGGTGTCGGCAAAGGGGCTGCTCTTGGTGGAAGCGGACAGGCCTAATGCCTTGGCCGCCAGCTGGGCGATGGTCAGCCGGGAGGCCGGGGCGTTCAGATCCACGGCGGCCTGGCTCTGAGTCAGCCAGCCGTGGTCCAGGGCATACTGCACATAGCCCGCGGCGTAGTGTCCCCCCTCCGGGGCGGGCTGGTCGCCGCTTCCGGCGGCCTTCACCACCATCAGGATGGCGTCCCCCGCCTTCACCGCGTCGTTGGGGCCAAAGCGCCCGTCGTCATAGCCGTTGATGACCCCCTGGCTGTTCAGGGTGGACACGAAGGGGGTGTACCAGTCCCCCTCCGCCACGTCGGAAAAGGGGGTGGTCCAGCCCTGGGGAATGTCCGGCGTCACGGCGGCCAGGGCGGGCTGCATCAGCAGTCCGATGGAAAGCGCCCCGCCCAAAGCGCGGCGCAGAAATTGCTGTTTCATGGTGTGCTCCTCTCTGATTTTGCTTGAAAAGAAATGGCCGATTTGATATAGTGCTCTTAGCGCCATCATTCGACCTGATGTCCCTGCACATTATACCAGAGCCGCCCCCGCCGCGCAACGCCGGACCGCTCTGTTTTCCACGGAAGAATTTTTCAGCCAAAGGAGTCTTTCCCATGCACATCCCGTCCTGCCCCACCCAGGCCCTGGAGGTGGTCCCCTTCGACGCCGCCCTGGCCCAGGCGTTGGAACCCAGCCCCGAGTATGACATTACAAAATGGATATACGTCCCCAATCACTACGGGGAGTATCGTTATATCCTGGGCACCCGGGGGCAGCACCCCCTGATCTGCGTGGGCATCAACCCCTCCACCGCCGCCCCGGACGACCTGGACAACACCCTGAAGTCGGTGGAACGTGTGGCCCTGCACAACGGGTTTGACAGCTTCCTCATGTTCAACGTCTATGCCCAGCGGGCCACCCGGCCCGATGACATGGAGCCGGAGTGCAACCTGGCCCTCCACCGGGAGAACATGCGGGCCTTTGACTATGCCCTGTCCCTGGACGCGGCGGGCCATCCCGCCGTGTGGGCCGCCTGGGGCACCATCATTGAAAAGCGAAACTACTTGCCAACCTGCGTCCGGGACATGATCGCCCTGGGGCATGAGCGGGGGGCACAGTGGTTCTCCGCCGGAAAGCGCTCCAAAAAGGGCCACCCCCATCACCCCCTCTACCTCCGCAAGGACAGCCCGCTGGACCCCTTCGACGTGGAGAGCTACGTGGCGGATATCTTGGAAGAATAAATACGATTTGTATTCTAAAAGTGGTGTTTCAACATGATCCAAATTTCCAACCTTCCCCTCCCGGTAGACGGCAACCTGGACCTGCTACGGAAAAAGGCCGCCCGGGCGCTGGGGCTGCGGCCTGGGGCGCTGGGGGAGCTGACCCTGCTGCGCCAGTCCATCGACGCCCGGAACAAGGGGGACGTCCACTACGTCTACACCGTGGGCCTGGACCTGCCCGACGAGGAGGCCGTGGTCCGCGGCGCGCCGGGGAAACACGTGACCCTGGTCCAGCCCAAGCACTATGTCTTCCCGGCGGTGACCCGCCACTCCTCCCTGCCCCCGGTGGTGGTGGGCATGGGTCCTGCGGGGCTGTTCGCCGCCCTGTTCCTGGCCCGGAACGGCCTGCCCTGCGTGGTGCTGGAGCGCGGCCAGGATGTGGACCGGCGCACGGCGGACGTGGAGCGCTTCTGGTCCACAGGGAAACTGGACCCCACCTCTAACGTGCAGTTTGGCGAGGGGGGCGCAGGCACCTTTTCCGACGGCAAGCTGACCACCGGCACCCACGACCCCCGCATCTCCGCCGTGCTGGACGCCCTAATCGACGCCGGGGCCCCGGCGGACGTGCGCTGGTCCCACAAGCCCCACATCGGCACCGACGTGCTGCGCCAGACGGTGAAGCACATCCGCCAGGAGCTGATCTCCCTGGGCTGCGATGTGCGCTTTGGGCACCGGCTGACCGGGCTGGAGCAGTCCGGCGGGGCGCTGTCCGCCCTCACGGTGGAGGGGCCCCAGGGGCCCTATACCCTGCCCTGCGACGCTTTGATCCTGGCCCCCGGCCACTCCGCCCGGGATACCTTCGCCATGCTGGCCCAGGCGGGGGTTCCCATGGAGAAAAAGCCCTTTGCCATCGGTGTGCGCATCGAGCACGATCAGAGCGCCGTCAGCCTGGCCCAATACGGCCCGTCGGCGGACCGGCTGCCCCCCTCGGACTATAAGCTGGCCTGTCACCTGCCCTCCGGCCGCTCCGCCTTCACCTTCTGCGTCTGTCCCGGCGGACAGGTGGTGGCCGCCGCCTCCACCCCCGGAGAACTGGTGACCAACGGCATGAGCCTACGGGCCAGAGATGGGGCCAACATCAACGGCGGCTTTTTGGTGGGCGTCACGCCGGAGGACTTCCCCGGGGAGGACGTGCTGGCCGGGGTGCGCTTTCAGCAGCAATGGGAGCGGGCCGCATTCCTCCAGGGCGGCGAAACCTTCTCCGCCCCCGCCCAGCGCTTGGAGGATTTTCTGCATTCCCGCCCCTCCGACGGTCCGGGAGCCGTCCTGCCCACCTATCGCCCCGGGGTGCGCTGGGGCCGGCTGGACCCCTGCCTGCCCGGCTACGTCACGGATACTCTCCGCCAGGCCCTGCCCCTGATGGACCGGAAGCTCCACGGCTTTGCCGCCCCCGACGCCGTCCTCACCGGGGTGGAGACCCGCTCCTCCTCCCCCGTGCGCATCCTGCGGGATGCGCGGCTCCAGTCCGCCCTGGCCGGCCTCTACCCCTGCGGCGAGGGTGCGGGCTATGCCGGCGGCATCGTCTCCGCCGCCGTGGACGGCATCCGGGTGGCCGAGGCGGTGGCACAGGGCCTGTAAAGCTTCCGCAATCTCCTCCAAGCATTCAAACGAAAGAAAGGACGCATCCTCATGGCAGCCTCCACAAAAAAGCGCGAACTGAACGATATGAACGCCATTGCGTGTCTTTTGGTCATTTTGATCCATGTGTTGTCCCTGGGCATCTCCTCGGTCACGCCAACCTCCTGGCAGGCGGCGGTCATCTACTTTCCCTGGCGCTTGGCGGCCTTTGTGGTGCCCATGTTTCTGTACACCGGGGCCGTCAAAATGGCCCTGCACTTTATGGACACGGAGATCACCTTCGGCGGATATCTCCGCTATATGCTCCAGCGCGTTCAGAAAATTTATCTCCCCTATGTGCTGTGGGTGGTGATCTATTACCTCTGTTTTCTGCGCATCGGCTACGTCCGGGGGGAACCGCAGGAATTTTTCTCTTATCTGCTCCTGGGCAACCTCTCCTCCCCCTTTTATTACATCGTGATCGTCATGCAGTTTTATCTTCTCATGCCCCTCTGGCTGTGGGCGCTGAAGCACATCCCGGCGTATCTGGCCTTTGGCGTCGGTCTGCTGACCTTCTTTTTCATGCAGCAGTTTTCTTACATCCTGTCCCTGGGCGGCATCGATTTTCCCTACTCTGACCGGGTCTTTTTGACCTATCTTCTCTTCTGGGTAGCCGGGCTGTATGTGGGAAAGCACTATGACCTGGTCGCGGCCTCCCTCTCCGGCGTGCTGGGACAGGCGGTCTGCGGCGTTGTGGTCCTGGTCTGCGCCGGGCTTGCCTATCTGCAATATTCCGGCCACTCCCTGGGGCTGAACCTGAACGACGTCAAGCTGGTGGCCGACCTGCTGTCCATCGCCCTGGTCCACTCCATCTGTCTGCGCCTGGGCCGCGCCTCGAAGGTACTTCGGCGGGGACTTCAGCGGCTCTACCAGAGTTCGTTCTTCGTCTATCTGTCCCACTGCCTGTTCCTCACCCTGGGCACGGCCTTCTTGCAGCGCCACGGCGTGGCCTCCCTGTCTGCGCTCCTGGCCGCCCGCCTTTTGCTCTGCTACACCCTCCCCTTCCTGGCCTATTTCCTGTATGACAGCGCCTGCACCCGGCTCCGGCTCCGCTGGCGGCTGCTGGGCTAAATATCCCCAAAGAACGGCACAGCCCCCGACCTATCTGATGGATAGGCCGGGGGCTGGTTTTATATTGCTGTGTTACGCCGACTCCCGCTCATGAACGGAGGCAGGGATCTTCGGCTCCCGCTCCACGTCGGGGACAACGTGGACGGGGGCGGGCTCCGGCTGGGTCTGGGCGTGGACCAGGCCCTTGGCGTTGGCCAGCATCAGCTTGATGCGGTTCTCCTGGTTGATCTTGGTGGCGCTGGGGTCATAGTCGATGGCCACCACGTTGCTGTGGGGATAGTCGTCCTTCAGCTTGCGGATCATGCCCTTGCCCACGATGTGGTTGGGCAGGCAGCCGAAGGGCTGGGTACAGACGATGTTGTTGGTGCCGGAGTGAATGAGCTCCAGCATCTCGGCGGTGAGCAGCCAGCCCTCGCCCATCTTGTTCCCGTCGCCCAGATAGCCGTGGACCAGGCGGTGGAGGTCGTCGAAGGTACCGGGGGCACGGAAGCGGCCCGACTTGTTCAGGGCGTCGATCATGTCCTTCTGGCAGCTTTGGATATAGCCCATGAAGAACTTGCACAGGGCCTTCTTGGCCCACTTTCCGCCATAGAGCTTTACGTCGGCCACCCGGTTGTAGATCTTGAAGATCATAAAGTCGGTCAGTCCCGGCACCACCGGCTCCACCCCCTCGCTGAGGAGGAACTGCTCCAGGTGATTGTTGCCCAGGGCGGAGAACTTTACGTAGATCTCGCCCACGATGCCCACCCGGACCTTCGGCTCCCCGGCCACGGGGATGGCGGCGAAGTCGGCGCAGATCTCGTCGAAGATGGCCCGCATCTGGCGGCGGCTCATGCCCTTACCCTGCTGGAAGCGGTCCACCAGGCGCTGGACCCAGCCCTCCACTCTCAGGTCGGTGGCCCCGGCATTTACCTCATAGGGCCGGACCTGGTTGGCCACCCACATGATAAGGTCGCCGTACATCATGCCGTATACCAGCTTGCGGATCAGGCCCACAGTGAGCTGGAAGCCCGGGTTCTTCTCCAGGCCGAAGGACACGGAGATCACGGGCACATAGTCCATCCCCGCCTTGGCCAGGGCCTTGCGCAGCAGGTGGATGTAGTTGCTGGCCCGGCAGCCGCCGCCGGTCTGGGTGATGAACAGGGCAACTTTATGGGGGTCATAGCCCCCGTGCTGGATGGCGTCCATAAACTGGCCGATGACCAGCAGGGCGGGATAGCAGGTGTCGTTGTGGACATATTTCAGCCCCTCGTCCACCACAGACCGCCCCTCGTTGTTCAGCTGGTCCACGTGATAGCCCTCCAGCTCCAGCAGCTTGCGGAACATGCCGAAGTGGATGGGCAGCATCTGGGGCATCAGAATGGTATACTCCTGCTTCATCTCCTTGGTGAACAGCAGGCGGCCGTTTTCGTCGTATACTAGCTTGGCCATAATTTTCGTTCCTTTCTGGATCGTCTGTCTGGATAGTCGGTCAGTTCCGCTGCTTTCTGGCCTGGATGGCGGCCATCAGGCTGCGGATGCGGATCTTCACCGCGCCCAGGTTGTTGATGTCGTCGATCTTCAGCTGGGTATACAGCTTGCCCCCGTCCTCCAGAATGGAGCGCATCTCGTCGCCGGTGATGGCGTCGATGCCGCAGCCGAAGGACACCAGCTGGATGACCTCCATGTCCGGCTGGGTGCAGGCATACCGGGCGGCGTTGTACATTCTGGCGTGATAGGTCCACTGGTTCAGCACATGGCGGGGGGCCTTGTCCTCCAGATAGGCCACCGAGTCCTCGGTGATGAGCACAAAGCCATAGGAGGTGATCAGGTCGTTGATGCCGTGGTTGATCTCCGGGTCCATATGATAGGGGCGGCCCGCCACGATGAGGATGGGCCGGTCTTCTTTGCGGGCCTGGGCGATGAACTCCTGGGCCTTTGCTCTCAGGTCGTTCTTATAGTCGTCATAGGCGGCATAGGCGGCCTTCACCGCCGCCGCCGTCTCCCGCTTGGGGATCTGGAACTGCTCTGCAAACCAGGCCTCCGCCCGCTTGGCAAAGTCGCGGGGGCGGTGCAGCCCGAAATAGGGGTTTAAGTAGCGGACCTTTTTCAGGTCGGGCACGTTGGCGGCCAGCAGCTCGGGGTAATAGGCCACCACGGGGCAGTTATAGTTGTTGTCGCTCTTCCCCTCGTCAAAGTTATAGGGCATGCAGGGATAGAAGATGTTGTCCACCCCCGCCTCCACCAGGGCCTCCACATGGCCGTGGAGCAGCTTGGCGGGGTAGCACACCGTGTCGGAGGGGATGGTGCGCTGGCCCTTGAGATAGAGCTTCCGGCTGGACTCCGGCGACAGGACCACCTGGAAATTCAGGTGGGTGAGCAGGGTGAACCAGAAGGGCAGGTTCTCGTACATGTTCAGGCCGAAGGGGATGCCCATGGTGCCCCGGCTGCCGTCTCCGGCGCCGTTGCCCTGCATGGAGCGGAGCTTGGCGTATTTATACCGCATCAGGTCGGGCTGGCGGCTGGGCTCCTCCCCCAGGGGGCGGGAGCACCGGTTGCCCGAGACGAAGCGGCGGCCCCCGTCGAAGGAGTTCACCGTAAGGGAGCAGTGGTTGGTACACAGGCCGCAGGTGGCCGGGCGGGCCTTGTGGGTGAAGTGGGCCAGGGCGTCCGCCGTCAGCAGACTGCTGTGGTCCAGGTGCATATCCCGGGCGGCCAGGGCCGCGCCGAAGGCGCCCATCAGCCCGGCAATGGTGGGGCGGGTCACGTTCCGGCCCAGCTCCTGCTCAAAGGCCCGCAGCACCGCGTCGTTTAAGAAGGTGCCACCCTGGACCACGATGTGCTCGCCCAGATCATCGGCGGATGCGGCCCGGATGACCTTGTAAATGGCGTTTTTCACAATGGAGGTGGACAGGCCCGCAGAGATGTCCGCCACGCTGGCCCCGTCCTTCTGGGCCTGCTTCACGCTGGAGTTCATAAACACGGTACACCGGGAGCCCAGGTTCACCGGCTTTTGGGTGAACAGCCCCAGCTTGGAGAAGTCGGCGATGGTATAGCCCAGGGCCTTGGCAAAGGTCTCGATGAAGGAGCCGCAGCCGGAGGAGCAGGCCTCATTGAGCATGATGGAGTCCACCGCGCCGTTGTGGATCTTAAAGCACTTCATGTCCTGGCCGCCGATGTCGATGATAAAGTCCACGTCGGGCTGGAAGTGGGCCGCCGCCTTATAGTGGGCCATGGTCTCCACCAGACCCAGATCGCAGGAGAAGGCGTTTTTGATCAGGTCCTCGCCATAGCCGGTGACGGCTGCGCCTTTTATCTGGATGCGGTCAGCGCACAGGGCGTAGATCTCTTTCAGCTGCTCCAGCACGATGGCCACAGGGTTGCCCTCGTTGGAGTGGTAGTAGGTATACAGCAGTCCGCCGTCGGCGGTGATGAGAGCCAGCTTGGTGGTGGTGGACCCGGCGTCGATGCCCAGCCAGGCGGGGCCGGTATAGGTCTTGGCGTCCACCTCCGGGGGGTGGTTGGCGTTGTGCCGGGCACAGAAGGCGTCATACTCCTCCTGGCTGTTGAAGAGGGGGGGCATGGTGTCCACCGCCGTGGTGGTCTCCACGCTCTCCTCCAGCTTTTTCAGCACATCCTCGAAGGGAGCGGTGGCATAGTCGGCGGCGCACAGGGCCGCGCCCATGGCGGCGAAGCAGTCGCCGTCCTTGGGGAATACGGCGTGGTCGGCATCCAGCTTCAGGGTGTCCACAAAGCGCTCCCGCAGGCCCATAAGAAAGTGGAGGGGGCCGCCCAGAAAGACGATCTTGCCCTTCAGCTCCCGGCCCTGGGTCAGACCGGCCACCGTCTGGTCCACCACGGCCTGGAAGATAGAGGCGGCCACGTCCTCCTTCCGCCCGCCCTGGTTCAGAATGGGCTGAATGTCGCTCTTGGCAAACACGCCGCACCGGGAGGCGATGGGATAGATCTTCTCGTGCTTTAACGACAGGGCATCCAGCTCCTGGACGGACACGTTCATCAGGGTGGCCATCTGGTCGATAAAGGCCCCGGTGCCCCCGGCGCAGGAGCCGTTCATCCGCTCCTCCAGGGCCCCGCCGAAGAAGATGATCTTGGCGTCCTCGCCCCCCAGCTCGATGACGGCGTCGGTGTCGGGGATATAGGTGTTCACGGCGGCGGCGGTGGCATAGACCTCCTGGACAAAGTCGATGCCCGCGGCGTTGGCCACGCCCAGTCCGGCGGAGCCGGTGATGGTCACGCGGATCTGCTGTCCGGCCAGCATCTCAGAGATAGAGCGCAGGGTCTGGCAGGCCCGCTCTCTGGTTTTGGAGTAGTGCCGCTCGTATGAGCGGAACAGCAGTTTATTTTGCTCGTCCAGCACCACCACTTTCACGGTGGTGGAGCCGATGTCGATTCCCACGCGCAGACTCATAATTGCTTCCCTTCCGTTGCCTGAAACTGACTGTTCCCGGGCATTCCGGGGCAGTTTGATTTATATTATGATAAAATGTTCGTCGGGGGAAAACAACGATATTTACACTTTCTTAACGTCCAGCCCGTCAGGCAAAACAGGATATTAACTGTATTTACAATAGCGATTCAGCGCAAAAAAGTCCTTTCCCCCTTGCGCAAACGGATAAAGTTCTTTATTATAGAGGTATCGTATCCCCATATTCTCTGATACGCTGGAAAGGAGCCTGCCCCTTGATGAATCCCCGCGCCTTCTCCTCCCTGCGGCTGTCCGCCCTTCAGCGGCGGCTGCTGGTGGGACTGTGTATCGCCCTGACCAGTCAGCTGTATGTCTCTGTGTGGGCGGAGGGCTTTCGCGTGTCCGCCGCCGTGGTCCTCTATCCCGTGCTGCTCATTCTGGTCATGCGGGACAGCCACCGGCCCCAGACCGGTCTGGTCACGGGGCTGTTCGTGCTGCTCTTCCGCGCCCTCACCGACCTGTATGCCGGGGTGCCGCTGATCCAGGCCCTGGAGATGGAATATCCCGGCGGGGTGTTCTATCTGTGCTATGACGCGCTGCTGTGCCTGCTGCTGTCTGACCGGCGCTCGGCCTCCTATCCCCGGCTGTGGCTGTCTATGCTGGTCTGCGACGGGGTGTCGAACCTGGTGAATTTAATGCTGTCCAGCCGCAGTCTGGCCCTGTCCCGGGACATGCTGGTGGCCCTGCTGTGGCTGGCCTTTGGCCGGTCTCTGGCGGCGCTGACCATTCTGTTCGTCAGCCGCAGCTATCGCCTGCTCATCCTGCGGGAGGAGCACGAGCAGCGCTATCAGCATCTGTTTCTCATGACCGCCGACCTGAAGACCGAGCTTTACTTTTTAAAAAAGGACGCCGAGGATATCGAGGCCGTCATGTCCAGCGCCTATCAGCTCTACGAGCATCTGGAGGCCCAGCACGCCGATGAATCCCTCACCGCCCTGGCTCTGTCCATCGCCCGGGATGTCCACGAGGTAAAAAAGGACAACCTGCGCATCATCCGGGGCATTGAAGAGGAGGTGGCCGGGGACTTTGACGATGAGACCATGGCCCTGTCCGACCTGCTGCACATCCTGCAGGTGTCCACCCGCCAGCTGCTGGGCCAGCTGCGGGCGGACATCCGCCTGGAGTGCGGCTATGACCGGGACCTGCCCATCCGGGAGCACTATCGCCTGCTGTCCGTGCTGAAAAACCTGGTGACCAACGCGGTGGAGGCCATTCAGGCCGGGCCGGGCCACGGCAATGTGCTGGTGGACTGCCGCGTCCAGGGGGAGCAGCTGCACCTGCGGGTGGCGGACAACGGCCCCGGCATCTCCAAGCGGGCCATGGACCTGCTGTTTCAGGTGGGCTACTCCACCAAATTCAACCCCGACACCGGGGACATCAACCGGGGCGTGGGGCTGCCCGCCGTGAAGTATATCGTGGACGAGCTGGGGGGGACCATTCAGGTGGAGTCCCAGCCCGGGGTGCGCACCCAGTTTGACATTCTGCTGCCCTTGGCGGCGGTGACAGGAGGACAGGCATGAGGATCTATATCATCGAGGACGACATCACCGTCATCAGCATTCTGGAGGACATCGTGGAGCAAAACGACCTGGGCACCGTCTGCGGCGACACCGCCGACGCTCCCCCGGACTTAGAGGGCATCCTGGCCGCCGACCCGGACCTTATCCTGGTGGACCTGCTCATGCCGGGGAAGGACGGCATCCAGGTGGTGCGTGAGCTGAAGGCGGGGGGCAGCCGGGCCAAGTTCATCATGATCTCCCAGGTGTCTGCCAAGGAGATGGTGGCCCGGGCCTATTCCGCCGGGGTGGACTTCTTCATCCAAAAGCCCATCAACCTCATCGAAGTCCGCCAGGTCATCCAAAACGTCTCCCGCCAGATTGAAAACGAACAGGCCCTGCGGGCCATCCAAAGCGTCTTCGCCGGAAGGGCTCCCGCTCCCCCGCCGGAGCCCCCCCTGTCCCGGGAGCGCCGCCGCATCAAGCACATCCTCAGCCAGCTGGGCATGGCCGGGGAGAAGGGCTCTCAGGACATCATCGAGCTGTGTATCGCCCTGCTCCAGCGGGGGCAGACCGCCTCTCAGGTGGGGGTGGCCGCCCTGTGCGCCCAGCTGAGCGACAACCCCAAGACCATGGAGCAGCGGGCTCGCCGGGCCCTGGACCGGGGTCTGAACCACATCGCCAGCCTGGGGGTGGAGGACTATACCAACGAGTTCTTCACCCGCTACTCCGCCCGCCTGTTCCCCTTTCAGGAGGTCCGGGCCGAGATGGCCCACCTCCAGGGCAAGGGCCCCGGCGGCAAGGCCAACCTGCGCACCTTTTTAGACGGACTGCTGGTCCTGACTGATGAGGATTGATGTTTTCCTGCTTTCCATTCACGTTTGCTTCACACGCCTTTTATCTTGTCTGCACAAAACAAGCATGATAAAAGGCGTTTTTTGCGTCGTTTTCAGCTGTATCTCTTAATTTTATTAAGTCTAAAAAAGTTTCCCCATTCTTTCGTTAAAGAAAAGTTTATTCTCTTTTGTTGTTTTTTGAAGATATTTGACGCAGGGCCGCTATACTGGCCACAGAAAAAAGGGAGCGTGTGTCCTTTAAATCCATTCAGAAAGGGAGAGTATCGATGCTTACCATCACCCTCAACATGTATCAGACTGCCGGTGTGGCAATGCTGCTGTTCGTCCTGGGCCGGTTCCTCACCACCCGGATCGACTTTTTAAAGCGCTGCTGCATCCCCGCCCCCGTGGTGGGCGGCCTGATCTTCGCTCTGGCTCACCTGGCCCTGTATATGGGCGGCGTGTTCCAGTTCACCTTTGACGACAACGTGAAGAACTTCTTCATGACCCTGTTCTTCACCAGCGTGGGCTACACCGCCTGCTTCCGCCTGCTGAAGAAGGGCGGCAAAAAGGTGTTCACCTTCCTGCTCATCGCCATTGTCATGGTCTTCCTCCAGGACGTGCTGGGCAGCGTGCTGGCCGCCGTGTTCCACTGGGACATGCGCCTGGGTCTGTGCACCGCCTCCATCCCCATGGTGGGCGGCCACGGCACCGCCGGTTCCTATGGCCCCATGATGGAGAACGAGCTGGGCATTGTCGGCGCCAACGTGCTGGCCATCGCCGCCGCTACCTATGGTCTGGTGGCCGGCTCCCTGATGGGCGGCCCCACTGCCCGCAGCATCATCCAGCGCTATAACCTCACCTCCACCGAGAACGACTCCGAGATCATGGAGCTCAGCGACGAGACCGCCGAGGAGAAGGCCCGCGCCGAGCGTGTGGACACCGACTCCTTCACCAATGCCGCCATCCTGCTCATCGTGGCCTCCGGCATCGGCACCCTGCTCACCGCTCTGTTCAACGCCATCAAGATCGGCCCCTTCACCTTCACCTTCCCCACCTATATCGGGGCCATGGTCATCGCCGCCATCATCCGTAACTTCTGCGACTCCAAGCGCATCATCCTGCCCTCCACCGCCATCGACATCTGGGGCAGCGTGTCCCTGTCCATCTTCCTGGCCATCGCCCTGATGACCCTGAAGCTGTGGGAGCTGGCCTCCCTGGCCGTGCCCATGGTGGTCATGCTGCTGGCCCAGACCGTGCTGATGTTCTTCTTCGCCCGCTTTGTGGTGTTCAACGTCATGGGCCGGGATTACGAGGCCGCCGTGATGACCTCCGCCTTCTGCGGCTTCGGCATGGGCGCCACTCCCAACGCCATGGCCAACATGCAGGTGCTGACCAAGCGCTATGGTCCCGCTCCCCAGGCCTATTTCATCGTGCCTCTGGTGGGCTCCCTGTTCATCGACTTCTGCAACGGCATCATCATCACCGGCTTTATGAACATCCTGCCCATGTTTGGCTGATGCCCTGACCGCACCTATTTTCCTTTTTCAATTGTCCTGTTCCCAACGCAGCAGCGCCCCGGACCGTTTCCAGTCCGGGGCGCTGCTGCCTCTTTTTATGCTTTTATCTTATGCCGCTGAGGATCTCCGCCCAGCCCTGGGCGTCCTGCCCCTGGGACAGGCTGAGGGAATAAGAGAAGCCGTCCTCCTGCCACAGGGCCAGGGTGAACTGTCCCTCCGCCCCCTTCAGGGTGACGTCGATGCCCGCCGTATCCAAAGTTTTCACGTCGGGATACTGATCAAAGTCCCCGGAGTTGTCCTCCGCCCCCTGAGACTTGCGCAGCAGGGCCGTCTGGCCGTTTTCCCCCCGGTACTCGACCTGGGCAAGGCCCGAGTCAAAAGCCGTGTACAGCACCTCCTGTGGGGCAAAGGGGAGGTGTTCCGCCTCCTCCACCGAAAAGCCCACTGCCTGCTCTAATGCGGCGCGGGAGTCCATCTCCTCCGTCCCCGGCCCGGTCATCACCGGCGGGTCCTCCGTCCCGTTTTGGGGCAGCAGATGGGGCAGGGCCAGGCCCCCCGCGATAACCACGGCCAGACAGGCCGCCATGGCCCCCCACCGCCGCCAGGCCGCCGGAGCGCGGCGGCGATCCTCCGGGCGATGTCCCGGGTGGGATAGCCCTCATAGTCAAACAGGTGGATGCAGGCCCGCTGCTCCTGGGGCAGCTGCTTCACCGCCTCCCACACAAAGGACAGGTCCTCCCGCCCCTGGGCGGCCAGCTCCTCCTTCAGCTCGTCGGTGGAGCGCCGGGCGTTATAGTCCAGGCGGTTCTTGCTCAGGTTCCCCGCCACCCGCAGCAGCCAGGCCTTCTCGTGGCTGGGGCCGTCGAACTGGGGGGCGGCCTTTAAAAACTGGATCATGGTGTCCTGCAGGACCTCCTCCGCGTCGCTCATGTTGTGAAGATAGGAGTAGGCGTAGCGCAGGATGGCGTTTCCGTGTCGGTCCAGCAGCTCCTCCGCCCGGCGGTTCAATTCCTCCCGGGCCCGGTCCGCGGACATGGGGATGACCACCGCCGGTTCCGGCTCCAGGCGCCAGACCAGCTCCTCCCGGGCCGCCTCCAGCCACCGGGCCGCCCTGCTCCACCACCCCGGCCTCTCCAGGGTCAGACAGCACACCATGTTCCTTCCTCCTTCGGCGTTTTTAGTGGATCTGGCTCACCAGCTGGGCCATGTCCCCCTGGGCCAGACCGTTGTCGGCGTAGACAGAGAAGCTGTAGTCCCCGTCGGTCCAGGTGGCCAGGCTGACGGTCTCCCCGTCCCCGCTCATGGTCACGGACCGGCCATCCACCGCCACCTGCTCCACCTGGTCAAACTGGGTATACATGCCGCTGATATTCTCGCTGCCCGGGGCCTTGCGGACGCTCACCTGGCGCTCCTCCCCGTTCAAATACAGGACCTCGATGATCTGGTCGCCCTCGTTTGTGATGGCCTGATAGGCAATTTTGTCGCAGCCCGCCAGGGCGTCCGGGGCCACAAAGTCAAAGCCCACCGCTTTCACGGCCTCCTCCAGGGATTCAAAGTCCTTCCAGGGGTTGGGGATCTGCACGTCCTCTCCCAGGACGGTGGAGGCGTCAGAGGCGCTGCCGGACTGGCTGGCGCTGGGCTTGCTGTTGCTCCCGCAGGCGGTGATGGACAGGGCCAGGGCGGCGCTCATGGCCAGGGCGATACATCTCTTCATCATAGTCGTCATGTTAAATTTTCCTTTCTGCATTTGCTGTATCAGTTTCCCGGACCAGGTTCTTAACTTTGCTCTCCTGGCCGGTCTGCCCTATATACAGCCGGGCGGGCAGAAATGTTGCACCGCCTGTGGAAAATTTTTTGACGTTCTGTTTTTCCTTTTCCACACCCTGTGGAAAACTTTTCAGGGTGTAAAAAAGGGACACGCCCGCCTGGAGCATGTCCCCGAAAATTTACTTCTGCCCTTCCAGCGCCGCCCGGGCGGCCTTCTTCTTCCGCTTGGCGGCCATGTACCGGTCCTCCTCGCTGAAAATACAGCCGCAGTATTTCTGCATGTACATCCCGTGCTCCCGTGCAAACTCCTGGCCCGACTGGAACAGGGGACGAAAATCCCGATAGACGAAGGGGACGCCATATTTTTCCCCCATGGCCTGGGCGATGGCCCGGATGGCGTCGTGCTTCTGATAGGGGGACACCAGCAGCGAGGTAGTAAAGCCCTCGTATCCGTTTTCGGCGGCATACCGGGCGGTCTCCTCCATGCGCACTTGATAGCAATAGGCGCACCGGCCGTCGATGTTGCCCGCCACGTGTTCGATCCAGGGCCGCAGGTCATAAGTACCGCCAATAATCAGCTTCATGCCGATCTCCTTGGCGTATTTCTCCAGGGTGGACTTCCGGGCCTGATACTCGGTGTAGGGGTGGATGTTAGGGTTGAACCAAAAGCCGGTCACCGCCATCCCCTCCTGGCGCAGGCTCTCGATGGGCCGGTTGGCGCAGGGGGCGCAGCAGGCGTGGAGCAGCAGTCTCATGTGGATTCCTCCTGACACAGGGATAAAATTTCTGTCTTCAGGCCCTGACGCATGGCATAGGTCAGGGTCTGGGCGGTGCCGCCCTTGGGCACGCCGTCGTACACGGCGATGATCCGGCTGGAACGGTCCACCATATATCGGTTCCGGCGCATCATGCAGCCCCGATCATAGTGGTGCTGCACCAGCGTCTCCAGATCGCACTGATCTAAAATAGCCTGATAGCGCCGCCGGTCCGCCTCCGGCCAGCTGTTGGCCTGGGTCTCGCAGGGCCGGGCGGCCTCCAGCACTGTGTCCGAGTGCAGTTGGCGCAGCGCCAGCACCGCCTCGGCGAAATAGAAATCGGCCCCCCGGGCCATGCCGCAGATGAAGTGGCGGCAGCCGTCGGCGTAAGCACTTTCCACAGCCTGGTTCAGCCGCCGCTTCAGGTCCTGGCAGGCGGGGGCCTTTTCCCAATCCCCCCAGGGCAGCTTGTCCGGGCGGTGCCCGGTAAAGCAGCAGGTGATCTCCCGTTCCAATTCCAACGCTCCGCCCTCCCGTTCCCAATTTTTCTCTATTCTAATATAAGAACAAGGCGCAGTCAACGGAATTATGTCGAAACTTTGTTCTATCTTCAGACAAAGAAAAAACGGTCAGCCTTGACTGACCGTTTATGTTGGCATTACCTATCTTTCCGGCCCGTCTCCAGGCAAGTATTTTCGGCAGAAGCGAGCTTAACTTCCGTGTTCGGAATGGGAACGGGTGGACCCTCGCCCTAATCAATACCAACTT
>ERZ856578.3771-NODE-3771-length-21813-cov-5.712367_pt1 | contig 21813 bp, 17 predicted proteins | sample MGYA00514384_ERZ856578 | MGnify/ENA primary metagenome ERZ856578 (study PRJEB29103, sample SAMN06111958) | human gut metagenome | biome: human gut; feature: ankylosing spondylitis patient; material: healthy_person | host: Homo sapiens | place: China:Hangzhou... | reverse complement strand
TTTTTACTGAAAGCTGCTACTAACGACTCATAAATCTACCCTTAATCGTGTATTGGATGATAGTTGCGGATTTTAGGCAATAAAAAAAAGTTGTGGGTTAACAATAAAAAAGGTAAATTTGCAGTCAATGACACTCAAAACCCGATAACGAACATAATTTTTTTTAGAATAGCTTAATGATGAAGACGTGCCTAAACTCCCGAGACGGACTTATAGTGTTGGAAATGGATAAGTTGGCGTATATCCAAGCAGATGGCAATTATGCGAACCTTGTTTATATGTGCGGGGATTCGGTATTAGTTACCTTGGGATTATCCAAATTGGAGGAAGTTATACGCCGGGCATGGCCATCCGATAAGGTTTCGCCGTTTGTACGAATGGGGCGAAGCCTGATTATCAACCAGACGTACCTATCCGAGGTGCGCATCAATACGCAGAAATTGGTGTTGTCCGACAACGTCGGGCACAAGTACACGCTCTCGGTGCCCAAGCCGGTGCTCAAGACTTATCGCGAGAATATTTATGACCTGTATGTCCGTAATCAGCAGATGTAGCATATGGGGAGAGAATATATCATAGGTCGCTCGGCAAGTTCGGCAGTCAAGGTGCCTTTGGACAAAAACGGCGTCAGTGGCACCCATGCCAAGATTTCGATTGGAGACAATGGCGTATGGATGTTGTGTGACTTGGATTCGACCAACGGCACGTATGTCAGTGATGATTTGGGCGTATTTCACCGGATATACAGCAAGGAGATATCCGAAGATGACATCATACGTCTCGGCAGTGGCGGAGCAAGCAGTTTTGTGTTTACGGCGCATCGAGTGCTTGATGATGCGGACGATTACTCATATGAGTTCAGGCAGTTGCGCAGACGTTTGGCGGAGCGGCGTACATCAGAGGCCGCGATGGAGAAGCGCATGGAAATTTACGGCTGGCTGACCCGGCTGTCGGGTTTGGCTGCCGTCGGTGTGTGCGCAATCCTTGATGCGCTTGGGAAGATAAGTGTTAATGCCAATGTGAGATACATGCTCATAGCCTTTGCCCCGGTGGTGGTAGGCTTCTTTTTCAGGGGCAACACCAAGACGCTGAAAAAGCTTCGCCGCTGTCGCGAAAGAATCTTCATATGCCCAAAATGCGGGAAGCCCCTGTCCGAATATGACATCGAGGACGGGCAATGTTCGCGTTGCCGAGCCAAATGACCAAGTTACTCCGGGTTGCCACATGAATTATAACCATACGAAGATAATGCGAATAAATGCGAATAAAGAAGATAAGGCGAATATCGGCGGCAACGGTTTTGAAGCCGTCATGGGCGTATGCTTCGGATTTCGCATGTACGTGCGGCATTAGTGTGGTAATGAAAGGCTCCGGAGTGCAATTCGTACAAAAACCCCGTATGTTCACACAAAAAGGCACTGTGTGCTTGGAGGCTGTCACTTAGACCTGTAACTTTGCCTCCGAAACGAATGATTTAAAGACAAAAGACCCAAGATAATGAATAGTACAAAGAATACTACAAAACCGGTAAACGAACCTTCCAAAAAAAATAGGCGGGACAAGGCCGCAGCCGCCGCAGCAGCTGCCGGAATAGCCGGGGCGGGCGCGGCATACGCTGCATGGCCCGGCTCGGAGGACGATGCACAAGCCCCCGAACCCTATCGCATTGAAGCAATGCCTGCTGAAGGGGTTGCCGGAGTTATAGAAGCCGAACCTGTCGCAGAACAGAGTGACAATCCGGGGCAAGTTCGTCAATTCGGGGATGGCGTTTCTGTGAACAATGATAATAGAGACCGCATAGTCGTCGAAACTGACGGCGAGATTGTAGGCCGTTCGGAAGGTATCGGAGTCTCCGCCGCCCCGGCAGAGGATGTAATTCCCATTGCCGAGAAGCAGGCAGACTTCGATGATATTGATGCCGAGGCGTCTGTTTCTTTTGAAAATGATGACACATCGGTATATCGCATCAACGGCGAGAGAGAGTCCGCGACCGAATACCACGATGTATACGGCAACGAGTTGACAGTGGTTGATATCGATAATGATGCATTGTTTGACGGTTATATAAATACAGATGTCGCCGAAGTTTATGCCGATTTCGAGCCGAGTGTATCGGCTGTTGCGTTGGACGATGCCGAGATGTCGGCAGATGAGAGCGAGGAGTATATGGAATCCGGAGACAACACCCATGCTGAAGAATATAATTCGGACACCATAGGGGATGACATCATCGGCGATGAGGACACCTTTGGCGATGACCCTTTGGCATAATCGATGAAAAGCAATGAAAGGAGAAGAAACATACATCACCTTCAATTGCCTCAATCCGGGGTGCGGAAGGCGCATCAGGATCAAGCGTCCACAGCATACCGGGGTCTATGAGGTGACGTGTCCGCACTGCCATGCGACAAAGCGACTGCGCCTTTCTTCGGAAGACGAGATAGGACACAAAACGCCCGGGCAGCCTCGGGAACCGGGTTCGGTAGAGGCTGTCGGAGCGTCCGTTGCAATGCCATTGTCAGGAGTGCAGGCCGCTTTACCGATTGACAATTCGGAAAAAGAGGTGATAACACTCTCGGAAGATTTTTTGACAGACACTACATACGTTGTCGAGTGTCCGCACTGCCGCCGCCAACGGCTCAGTATTATGTCAAAGAAGCAGGGAGTCAAGAACTTTCGGTGTCCATATTGCCGGGGACGCATTACGGCCGAAATCCGCAAGCCTACAGAGGTCTTGGATGATGAGGATACGCTGATGTACGGCGGACGCCTGGTGATGTTACGCCGTGGTTTTTTCAACAAGGTTTTCGAATTGCATGACGGCATCAACACCATAGGGCGGTACGACGAAGACACTCCATGCGACATCGCCGTCCATAACGACAGTAATATGTCGCGACGCTCGGTGCAAGTCGAAGTGGTCTGCACTGAGCGTGGATACACTTTCCGACTGACGGTGCTTAATGCCACCAATCCGGTGTTGCACAATGACAGGCAGTTGAAGCCCGGCGAATCGGTGTCGCTCAATTTTGGCGACAGCATCACTATGGGCAAGACAAGGTTCCGTTTCGAAAAAGAAAAGAAATGAAAATAGAGATAAGGCAGCCATATTCGTTTAGACAGCTCGGTCGCAGTCCCAGACAGGAGGATGCCCGTTATCCCGACCTGGATGTTCCCGGGCGCGATACTCGTGTGTTCGTGGTGTGTGACGGAGTGGGCGGCCACGGAAGCGGTGATATAGCCAGCGCATTGGTGGCCGCGGCCGTAGGGGAGTACATGTGCGGACTCAATTTGTCGCGTCCGTTGTCCGCCGAGACAGTGGGAAAAGCTGTCGGACATGCCATGCAGAAGCTCAGGGAAGCCTCAGACGGGAAGCCGTCGGACATGTCCACGACGCTGGCTATGGTCTGCCTTCACGGCGGCGGAGTGATGGCGGCGCACATAGGAGATAGCCGCATCTACCATATACGGCCCGATGCCGGTATTATGTATCGCAGCGAAGATCATTCGCTGGTCAATGTTTTGGTGCATACGGGGAATATCACGCCACAGGAGGCCATGAACCACCCCCAAAGCAACGTAATCACGCGCAGCATAGGGTGCTCGGCCACCGGCGAGCGCCGGTCGCCGGCTTCGGTGATGCAGATCTCGGATGTCGAGCGAGGCGACTACCTGTTTGTGTGTTCCGACGGGCTGACCAAGGTCGTCGATGACGATATGCTGGTGCAAATCTTGTCCGGCGATGCGACAGACTTCGAAAAAACAGCGGCGCTGGCTCGCTTGTGTCGCGACAGCGTGGACAATAGCACCGCGTTTCTGATACCTGTTGCCGGCATTTGCGGTGTCGGGTCGGAACATGTCCGCGCTACCGGATGCGATCGGGGCGAAATCACGGAGCTTCTTGACAGAGCCTCTCGCGAGGTGCGCGATGTCTCTCCGGACACGAGGGCAAAAGACTGCAGGTTGTGCCGCCGCCTTGCCAAATGGATTGCACGGTGGCGCCGTCGGAGCCCGTGGCCATGTCTCAGAGTGCAAACATGAAACAACGCCAATACTACCGATACTAATCATGGATGATAGCCGTAAAATAAGCAGAGCCTTGCCGATAGGTACGGAAATCGAGTCTGATACCGATGTATACACGATTGACAGTGTGCTTGGTTCCGGCGGTTTCGGGGTTACCTATAAGGTGGTACGACGCTCGGACAGCAGAGTTTTTGCTCTCAAGGAGTGTTTTCCCAATACCCTGTGCGAGCGTGCCCCTGACAATACGATGTCATATCTGAAGACCAATGCAGAGACCGTGGAAGGTTGTATCCGCAACTTTATGACCGAGGCACGCCGTTTTGACAGGCACAATATTTCGCATCCGAATATCGTGAAAGGTTATGAAGTCTTTGAAGCCAACCATACCGCCTATTTTGTGATGGAATACGTCGAGGGCCAAAGCCTGCATCGGTATGTAAAATCCAAGAACGGCCGGCCGTTGTCCGCCGGCGAAGCTTTGGCAATCATGCGTCCAATCATGGAAGCCGTGTCATACCTGCACGACAACAGGCTGACCCATTTGGACATAAAGCCGGATAACATAATTCTCGAAACCGGTGAGAAAGCGGGAATTTTTCGTCCGGTGGTGATAGATTTCGGACAGTCCAAACATTACGACCATCGCGGCAACGCCACCTCCACGCTCACCAATGCCGGATGTAGCGAGGGTTTCGCGCCGCCGGAGCAGTATGCCGGACTCACCAGATTTACGCCCAAGGCGGATATTTACGCATTGGGGGCGACGATGCTATACCTGCTCACTGCGCAACAGCCGCCAAAGTCCACGGAGATTACCGCTTCCGACATAGTTGCAATGCTTCCGATGCGAACCCCGAAGACTATAGAAAATGCCATAATCGAAGCCATGCAAACCGATATGCGGTCTCGCACCCCTTCGGTGCGTGCCTTTGCTTCCGCCTTGGGCATTGACCTGAATATCGCCTCCGGCGGTAAAGCCACCGAGCCTATCGGTGTTATACGACATCGTAATAGGAAGTACTCGACACCGATGATGCTTCTGTTCTATATTGTTGTGGCCGTTGTCGTTGCCGGTATCGTATGGTATGCCGCGCGTCCCACGGACACACCTTCGCAACGTCTGACCAAGGCAATAATGAGCGAAGATAGATTTACTTTGATTGAATTTGCTAATGTCGATTCGCTGCGAGCATGTCTGCCCTTGGCGCTTATCTATAAGAAGTACGGTGATAGTGAAAATGCAGTATTTTTTGCCAAAAAGGCATTGAATTATCCGGCTGACAGTGAGAAGGCGGCCGCTTTTCTGCAACAGATGGATTCTGACGCTGTCGAGAGGGTCTTGTACGTCCCGTCGGAAGACTTCGGAAATCGGGAACAAGATTCGGGCGGGTCTGCGGAGACTGTGGCGGACAAGTCCGACTCCGAACGGCTTGAGGAAGCGATACGGCTCAATGACATAAATGAGGTTAAGCGGCTGGCTGAGAAGGGATATGCCCCGGCATACTATAATTTGGCGCAGCTTTATTATAATAGGCGAAGCTATAGCGAAGCCAAATATTGGGCAAACAGGGCCGTGAACGCCAACGTTAATGGGACAAAAGCACGTCGCCTGCTGAGCCTCATGGACGCCAATACCGGAGGCGAGGAAAAACCGACAAACAACGCAAACAAACAGGAAGAAACAGTATCGCGGTCGGTAGAGACCACGACGCCATCAACCACAGTTCAGGACAAGCCGGACAAATCGGATTATTATAGTATGACCATCGGGCAATTAGACGGTCTCGCACGCAAGGGCGACACGAAGGCTTATGCGCCTCTGGCCGTCAAGTGCTATAACGCCGGACAAAACAGCAAGGCTCTGCGCTACGCCCAGCGAGCACAGAACAGTGGCACCGCGACTCCCGAATCGGACGAGATTTGCCGCAAGTTGGCACCTAAGAATTAATCAAATACTAAATCCATAAAGATATGAAACGCAAATATATATTACTTTTAGTGGCAGCACTGGCCGCATTGGGTGCTTACGCACACGAAACCGTTGCCTCGGGGCTGTCGGTTGACCCGGCATCTTGCAATCTCGGAGCGTCAGGCGTTGTCGGACAGGCCATAAGTCCGGAATGTACCGAGAATAGTGCGGAGGTCTCGCTCCCTGACCCGTCCTCATATGTGGACTTGGGGCTGTCAGTCAAATGGGCCGCCTGCAATATCGGCGCCGAAAATCCGTGGGAGTGCGGCGATTACTATGCCTGGGGCGAGACGGAAACGAAAATGAATGATTCCGGGCATTACTGTGCTTATTGCTGGGGTAACTACAAATTCGGAGACGAAAATTCCATTTCCAAGTACACGGCAAAGGACGGCAAAACGACCTTGGACAAAGAAGACGATGTGGCTTCTGTCAAATTAGGCGCACCGTGGCGTATGCCGACTGAGGCGGAATGCGATGAGCTTATAGAGAAATGCACGTGGCAATGGACTGAGTTGTGCGAAATGCAAGGCTATAAAGTCATTGGCCCAAATGGCAATTACATATTTCTTCCTGCCGCCGGATGGAATTATTATGAGAAAGAAGGTGATACCGGTAAAACAAGTTTTGAAGGTATAGGCGATGGCAAATACTGGGTATGCAATTTGTCTGATGACAATAAATACGGGAAACGGTTGTCTATCGACAAAAAAAACACTCCGGAGGTTTGGGCGACTGCGCGTTGCATCGGCCTCCCTGTCCGTCCGGTGTTCAAGTAGCCGGAAGGCCGGCGGCGAGCACTGTGCCGCAAGTTGGAATCGAAGAATTAATCAAAACGAAAAAAATCTGACGATATGAAACGCAAATATATATTACTTTTAGTGGCAGCAATGGCCGCATTCGGTGCTTACGCTCAACACGAGCCGGTTGACTTGGGGCTGTCGGTCGACTGGGCATCCTGTAACCTCGGCGCGTCCGCGCCGGAGCAATACGGCGCGTATTACTCTTGGGGCGAAACGGCCACTAAGTCTGTATTTTCGTGGAATACATATCGTTACGGTAATAGTGATGCGTTGACCAAGTACAACAAATCGGACGGGAACCGTACACTTGCGCCCGAAAACGATGCCGCCTCGGCGGCGTGGGGCGGAACATGGCGTATGCCCACCAAGGCCGAATGTGCCGAATTGCTGGACAAATGCACTTGGGCATGGAGTAATCGCAGCGGCGTCAACGGCTATATCGTCACCGGGCCAAGCGGTAATACCATATTCCTGCCGGCCTCCGGGCAGCGCGAAGGCAGCGAGGCGTCAGACGTCGGTTCGTGGGGCTGTTATTGGAGCGCAACACTCAACCATCGCAGCATCCTCGTAGCCGAGAGTCTGTCTTTTGACCAAGGCCTGTCAAGTGTCGAGGTCGCTTCCCGTATTGTCGGACAAGCCATAAGGCCGGTATGTACCAAGAACAGCGTAGAAGTCTCGCTCCCTGACCCGTCCACATACGTGGACTTAGGCCTGTCTGTCAAATGGGCCACCTGCAACATCGGCGCCAAAAATCCGTGGGAATGTGGCGAGTATTACGCATGGGGAGAGACGGAGCCCAAGGAAAGCTATGGATGGGAGAATTACAAGTTTGGAGAAAATGAGGATTTTCTATCTAAGTATACAGCAATGGACCACAAAGCCATCTTGGATAAGGAAGACGATGTTGCAGCAATAAAATTAGGCTCTCCTTGGCGCATACCGACTGAGGCAGAATTTATGGAACTTATAGAAAAATGCACATGGAAGTGGACCAAGTGGGGCAATAAAGAAGGCTATAAGGTTGTTGGGCCAAATGGCAATTTTATATTTTTGCCAGACTCTGGATGGCGTAGGACTAATGATGATAGTCTTAAATATTACGGATGCCAATGCGGTGCTAGTTATTATGGAGCTAATGAACTTGGCCGGGACGAGATAGAATTTAGAATGCTGTGTTTTTTTCAAGTGGAAAAGGATTATCTTCATGTTGGCGACTATGTTTGCCGTTGTATTGGCCTCCCGATCCGTCCGGTGTTCAAGTAGCCGGGTGCGTTGACGGGTGAAAAGGCGCGGATTGGTACAGAAACCGCGGGGGTTCGCACAACAAGCGGCAAAAGTGTTGACATCGGTATATAGTGGATGCTACCTTTGCATCGTAAACATTCACAAACCAAACACATTCAAGAATATGAAAACGTCACAAGTCAACATCCGCAACTGCGAACCCGTAAACACCGAGAGCATACAGCCCTCCAAAATCAAGAAAACAGTCATTGCCGCCTCCGGCATAGCCGCCGCTGCCGGCATCGGCGTCGCTGCCACGATAGTCGCGCAGAAAATCGGTGCGGACGAGCCCATCCCCGAAATCTCGGAGAATATGGATAGCTCCGAGGCTGTCACCCCTGTTGCACCCGCCGGCGGACATCATGGCGGACGTACACACCGCGAGACCGTGGAACATGCGGCATCCGGGCACACAACATCCGGCCATTCCGCAGAGGCTGCCGGCGATATCGCCGTCTCTGACGATGAGGACAATGACGCAGTCATCGAGCCTATTGTGGACGCCGATATAGACGGAAGCGAGTTTGCCGAGGCAACCATCACTGAGGCGACAATGTTTGACGATGAACAGGCTTACGCTTATGGGCCGGTGCAAACAGGCATTGACGAAGTCCCCTCCGAGTTTAATATCGAGGACGAGATTCCGGTGCTTGAAAACACTGCTTATATAGAGTCCGTCCCTGATCCGGACATGGTAATAGACGTGACCATGGTCGATAATACCGAGGCTTGGCCTTCGCCGGACGTCAGCGCCGGGGAGCAGGACACGTGGCCTGCCCCGTCCTCCGATATGGAAATGTGGGCAGATGTCGGAGCATGGTCGGGCGAAATAGAGGATGTGAACCGCGACACCGACGCATGGCCCGGCGAGACAGGGACATGGCCCTTAGACAATGAGTCAAATGGCGAGATAGCCGGACTCTAAAAGGTAGGCCGTCGCCCGATAAAAGTCATAAGTTCAATCCATAAAACAGACCAAAGTCATGAAAAAACAATATATCATAGCACTTTTATGTACCACTACCATATCCGCCGCCATTCAGGCGCAGTCAATCACTGAGGTTTCGGACAGCCTGAGGGCTATCGTCCGAAGCGCCACCGACGGCAATGCCGAAGCGCAAAACATTGTCGGCGGATGGTTCTACGAAGGCAAGCATGTCACCCGGGACTACGAGCAGGCTTTCCGGTGGTGGTCCAAGTCTGCAAAGTCCGGCAATGCCAAAGCCATAGGGAATGTGGGCCTTTGCTATCAATTGGGACGCGGCGTCGAAGCCGATTCGTTGCGGGCTGTGCAGTACTATACCACGTCCATAAGGAAAGGCAATAAGAAGCTGTTCGAGAGCCATGTCGCCCTCGCCGATAAAGGTAACGTGTTCAGCAATGTCTTTGTAGGTGAAAGCTACATTGAGGGGCTTATCGTAGAACGCAATCGTGCCAAGGCTATCCCGTATCTGAGGACTGCCGCCGAGAAAGGCAGTGTCGAAGCCTGCGTGTCGCTTGCCCGGGCTTTGTATAGGGAAAAACGTGTCAAAGAGGCTGCGCTTTGGGCCGAACGCGGCGCATTGAAGGGTAATGCAGAGGCCGAGTATCTGTACGGAATGTTCCTTATCCGTGGATGGGGTGTGGCGCAAAATGCCGAGAAGGGCGCCGACTATTTGTTCAAGGCTGCCGAAGCTCGCAACCGCGCCGCTATGGAGCTGATGGGCGACTGCTATATGTCCGGCACCGGGGTAGTGCGCAACGAAGCTGCCGCCGTCAATTGGTATATGCTTGCGGCAGGTGCCGGCAGCGATTTGGCTCAAATGAAGCTCGCCGACTGCTTTCGCAAAGGCATCGGTACGGAGATTAATTACGATCGCGCCCTGTATTGGTACGCCGAGGCTTATAGAAACGGGCATAGGAAGGATTTTGAGGACCTCGTGAAAAACGAATTGGCCGGATCTCCGTTCGAAGCGTATATGGAAGGGCTCAAAGCTGTATATTTCAGGGACTTTGCGGCGGCGCTGAAATGCTTCAAGAAAGTCGAGAAAGCCAAAATACCCGAGGGCCGCATTATGACAGCCGTAGTTATGTGCGACCAAGACTATGCCAAGCATAATGTCTCGAAGGGCATCAAGATGCTCAATAAGGAATTGGGTGGCAACTGCCTTGCGAATTATTTCCTGGCGCTTATCGGCGAGGAACTCGGGCAGGAGGCCACCGGTGTCGATGATATAGACGTATATGCCTGCATGAGTGCAGCTGCTTTGTGCGACTACGGACCGGCGCTCTGCCATCTTGGCGATATGTTCTACGAAGGCCGTATAGCCGAGCAAAGCTACGGCGCGGCATGCGAAAGTTACGCTCGGGCGTTCGAACTCGGACAGCTGGAAGAGCGCTCGGCACGACGCTACGCCGACTGCCTGCGCACCGGCCGCGGTGTCAAGGTCTCGGACAAACGCCTGGCCAACCGGGTACTTGCATCCATACACACATCCGCAATACCGACGCTTCTCGGCCTTGTCAAGTAGCCGAAGTCTCCGGGCTGCCGCTGTCAGACGACAGCCCGGAGAAATATCTTTGGATTCATAAATTACCGAGAGAAGCCCTATAAGACAAACCAACAACGACAACATCACCGAAACATGAAACGAGTAATTACTATAATATGCGTCAACGTATTTCTATGCGCGTCAGCGCAAGTTACGATGCCCGAAGCAGGCACTTTGGCTCGCGAGTACTACGATAAGGCTGTCACAGGCGATGTCGAGGCGCAGCACGCACTTGCCAAGTGTTATGCCACGGCTGACGGTGGTGTGGGTCGTGATATGTCCGCGTCTTTTGGCTGGGATCTTAAGGCGGCGCGGAACGGCAACGGCGATGCCATGTATGCCGTCGGATGCCGTTACGCCGAAGGCATCGAGGGTGTGGTCACGCAGGATTACTGCGAGGCTCTCCGCTGGTGGCGCAAGGCCGCTGAAGTGGGCGACCTAAGCGGCGATGCACATTACAAAATCGCGGAATGCTACATTTACGGCCGAGGCATTAGACAAAACGAAGATAACGCTTCCGAATGGTTCTTGTTGTCGGCCGGACGCGGCAATTTGATGGCGCAAATATGGTTGGGCCGGACGGCGCTGGACGAAGGCAGGGCCACCGAGGGTGTGAAATGGCTGAAAAAAGCCGCACTGCAAGGTAGCCCCATTGCCCAAGTACTACTTGGCAGGGCGTATATGGATGGCTTGGACGGCGTAAAACAGGATAATTCCGAGGCGCTGATGTGGATCAAAATGGCTGCGGAACAGGAATGGCCGGAGGGACTATATTTACTGGGATCGATGTATCTGATAGGGAAAGGGTGCGCTATGGATATAGAAGAAGCGCTGAGGCTTATAAGGCTGTCGGCAGAACAAGGCTATGTCCATGCGCATTTCAATTTAGCACAACACTATTTCTATGGTCGGGATGTTGTTAAGAATCTTACCGAGGCGGAACGTTGGTGCCGCCGCCCGGCAGAAGACGGCATGGTAATCGCGCAAACACTTATGGGGTGTATACTCTACGAACAAGAGCGCAAGGCCGAGGCGGCAGGTTGGTGGGAAAAGGCCGCCGGGCAGGGAGATGTCTTTGCAGTCTTGGAATTAGGGAAATACTATATCTATGACCTTAACGACTACCGAGCCATTCCCTATCTCGAGAAGGCGGCAGATTTAGGCTGTGGCGAGGCTGAGTGTCTCCTCGGTTGGTGCTACCTGAACGGCTGGGGCGTGACGGCGGACAAGGATAAGGCGAGATCGCTGCTGGAAAGCGCGGTAGGACATGGGGTTGAAGAAGAGGCTCGGCGCGAGCTTTCCCGAATTGATAAAGAGATAGAGCCGGACATCAAGGATATAATATATAACGCGGTTCTCGCCGGCGATGCGGCGGCTCGGCACGAATTGGCTGTACGATATGCGACCGGTGACCATGTGCCGCGAGATATGGCCGAGTCAGTCAAATGGGACAAGAAATCGGCAGAGCAGGGCAATGCCGCCGCGCAGTACTCATTGGGCTGCCGTTACGCCAACGGCGAAGGGGGGCTTGACAAAGACATGGATGAGGCTCTCCGCTGGTGGCGCAAGGCCGCAGAGCAGGGCATTCAGGACGCTTATTGCCGCATCGGGGAGTGCTATGGCGAAGGAAATGGCGTGTTGCGCAACGCCTATACGGCCGTAGAATATTTCAAGAAGGCTGCAGACAAAGGACATTCCTACGCTCAGTATAGCTTGGCGTCCGTATACCTGCTGATGGGACTGACGGAAGAAGCCGCGAAGTATTTTGAGAAGGCGGCAGAGCAGGGCAATGCCGAGGCGCAATTTAATCTTGCGCGAATGTATTACTTCGGCAATGGCGTTAAGCAGGACTATGCCGAGACCGTCAAATGGCTCGAAAAAGCGGCAGAATATGACTACTGGCCGGCGGTGTATGCTCTCGGCTACTGCTATATCTTGGGGGAAGGCGTGCCGGAGAGTTTCTATAACGGAATACACAAGGTGCAGGAGGCTGCCGAGAACGGGCTTGAAGCCGCGCAGGTGTCTATGGCGGACTATCTCTATGTAGGCGAGAAGATTAAGTGCGATTACGCCAAGGCGTTGGAGTGGTATAAAAAAGCGGCGAAGCAGGGCAATGACTATTCTATGTATCAGATCGGATTGTTCTACGAAAGGGGATTGGGGGTGAGCAAGGACTTACAACAGGCTCGTTATTGGTACAAGCAGGCCGAAGAAAACGGCAATGTCATAGCTGCGGAAGCCATCGTACGTATAGATGGTCAATAGTTAGCGGTTCGCCGAGTTCGCACCGACTGATGCCGCGTCGGATGCTGCGACTGATGCCGCGACTGATGCCGCGACGGATGTCCGGAGGGGATGTCGTGTGCGGACTCGCATAATAAGGAAGGGGAAATCTCACGACTTCCCCATTCTTGTTAAAACCTTAAAAATCTAATCCTATGAAAAACTAATCATTTTATTAAGCAGTTCTTTAACCCTAAACAAAATTGAATTATAAGTATAAGATTGAGGAAGGGACGATTTGCGCTTGCTTATCGGTTCCCTTGCCTATGTTCTCTCGTTGTTTTTTGTACTCCGTGCGCTGTATGACACGAGATTTATGTGTCATCGTGCATCGTGCATCGTGTGCATCGGAGCTGTCGACCCTAAAGCCGATAATCTTTTGCAGGTCTAAAATATAGACGCAATTCCGAGGGTAAAAGTTTAATGCCTCGCTTCTTTTTATATCATTTTAACATCTCGCCTTATTTCGAATAGTAGCTCGTTTTGCCACCCTCCGGCTTCGATACTGATGCCGAGGGTGCCGACAAGGTTTGTCTTGAATGAGTGCTGATTGTGTTATTTGGAGGATGTATGCGTATGGGATGCGAGGTCGATGATGGCTCGGGCGGCGGCATCGGCGGCATCGGACGAGCCGAGTATGCGTCGTATCTCGGCATATCCTTCGAGCATCTCGCGACGTGCCGGGGCATTATCGTCTATGATTGCGGCCATGCTCCGGGCCACGGCATCCGCAGTGCAGTGGTGCAGCAGCATTTCGTCGATGACGCGTCTGCGGGCTATCAGGTTGGGCAGGGTGACGTAGTCAACTTTGAGCAGGCGGTGCATGATGGCGTAGGACAGTCGGCTGCCGTTGGCGCGATAGCAAGCCACTTGCGGCGTGCCGGCCAAGGCCGCTTCGAGCGTGGCCGTACCCGAGGTGACAAGCGCGGCTTGCGCATAGGCCAGCAGCGGCATCGTGGCATTGCGTACCACGTGTACACGTTCCGAAGCATAGGGTGCATAGACACTGTCGTCCATACCCGGGGCGGCGGCCACGGCCACGCCATATTGCGGAAAGTGTGCTGCGGCCTCAAGCATTACGGACATATTGTTGCGTATCTCGCCGCGGCGGCTGCCGGGCAGAAGCGCTATGTACGGGCGCTTCGAGTCCATGCCTTGTGCGGCAAGAAATTCGCAACGCTCGGGCTTGGCGGCAAGTGCGGTGTCAATTTCGCCCACCGAGGGGTTGCCGACATATTCCACCTCGTAGTGGTGGCGCTGCCTGTAGTAATCGACTTCGAAGGGGAAGATGACGAGCATGCAGTCCACTAATTTTTTGATGGTACGGACGCGCCATTCCTTCCACGCCCAGACTTTTGGCGAGATGTAATATGCCACGGGGATGCCCAGGCGGTGTGCTTCGGCGGCCACCTTGAGATTGAAGCTCGGATAGTCGATGAGTACCAGTACATCGGGGCGTGCGCTGCGCAGCGCCTCCTTGGCGGCGTGCAGATTGGCGGAAATGCGTCGCAGGTTGCGCAATACCTCGCTGAAGCCCATGAATGCCATGTCGCGATAGTCTATTACCGGCGCGATGCCGCTGACGGCACGCATGCCCTCGCCGCCGAGATATACAAATTCGGCTGCCGGGTCGTGGCGGCGTAGGGCTGCCATCACTTGCGAGGCATGCAGGTCGCCGGATGCCTCTCCGGCTATCATGAAGTATTTCACTGTGTACTGTTATCTGTCGCTTTGGGAAGCCGCCGAACGGCTTATCGTGTTACAAATTTAGCCTTTTGTGTCGTGACGGCCAAATCCATCGTAATATTTGCGCAACCATGCATCCACGGTCCTACGAAAAACATTGCGCCTTTTAAGTTTTTTAATGCTGCGCCGATGTTATAATGCGGCATTTTGGTGTATCTTTGTGCTGTCGTAAAGCGACGTATGATTTGTATACACACATTTATCTTAGGGAGACTATCTTAGGGAGACATGTTGCCCCCGACATTTCCCGGACGGTCGTGATGCTGCATTTCGCAGTTGCGATGTACACTGTGTCTTCCGAAGCGAGACAAGGCGTGTGCGATTACGCACATATGCATAGGGACTCTGATACATACGATTTTTTAGGTACACATAACATATTAAAAGTAAAAAATTATGAAATTCAAAGCAGGAAATTCGTACGAGCTTCCGGTAAAGGAACGCATTGTACAGGGCAATTCGCAGTATTTTATTGTAGAACATGACGGAGTGGAGTATCGTATCCGTCTGTACGATTTTCAAAAAGAGCAAAAAGACCCGGCAACGCTGCTGTGCCTCGCCAGGCAGGTGCAAGACGGCACTATTGCGTTGGTGCAGGATTATTCGGCATTTTTGGACCAATTTTACAAGGTAGGCGAAGAATATCCCTTTACGGTAGTGTCCGGACTTAAGGGGTACGAATTGCCTTATTACACTGTGCGCGATAATCATGGCCTTATTTTCAACCTCGCCAATTTCGGTAAAGCCAAATTGATGCCTTATCAGGATATACGCTGCCGGGTGACCAAGATTGACCGTTACAGACTGCGCCTCCAATTGATAGATGATGAGCAAGTACAACGTAAGGTCAAATTTTACAGCCTTCCGGCCATAGGAACCGAATTGTGCATAGGAGCCGAAGCACGCCTGGCCGAGAGCCTGCTGCTTTCCGATGCATCGTATGCCGACATCGCCGCGGCCTACCGCAGCCACCGCGGCGAATGGGTGCTGATGTTCCTGTCCAAGGTGCGCGACACCATCGAGACGATGCATTACCGAACATTGCGCCGCCACATCCGCATCCTCCGGGCATACGTGTCCGTATGTCTGTTCCTCCTCGAAGAAAGCCGACTGATTTCGAGCCTCGACGATACGTGGCGCACGCGCTGGCGTCGACGCCTCGAAGGCTATGTGCGCCATGCCAGCACTTCGATACGCGCCCTCGAGATGATAGATTCGGGTAAGCATACCGCCTACTTGGACGACATCATAGCCAAGATGCGCCAAAGCGGATACCTCTACAATCCCGGAGACAAGCTCGAGGTGATGAACGCCATATTTGCACTGTGCCCGGACATCATCGAGCAGCGCATGGATGACATCCTTTCTATCATCTCCGACGGCAATCACAGCAACTGGAGTCAAGATCCGTTTCGCTCGGCTTTCATACGCGTGCTTGACTCTTACGTGCGTCTCAACAAGACCCGAGCCGACGGCCTGACATACGATGACCGCGCCGGCCGTGATATGTTGCAGCGCATGATACGCGTACTGGCCCTGCGGTTGCTGCTGTCGTCCAAGGACGATGATTTCGATATACAGGAATATCGCGCCGCACTGGTGCGTTATCTTGTGTTTGAGAACGAGGCTTTGGCTCCCGACTTGCTGCGCAAGGCCTTCGAGGCCGCAGCCGGGACATCCGAGTCGCCCCTGTGCTTTGGCTGGAAGAGCCTTGACAATCTTAAGCAATTGGCCCTGGAAGCCGCCTCTGCCGACTTGTCTTCCCCGACCTCTCCGTCCTCCGCCCAATACTACATGGGCAAGGGCGCCGGCCTCGTGGCCACGCGCGAAAGCCTGCACCTTGTTTCGCAAAGTCGCGGCGGTGTCAATCGCGCCATCCTGCCCGTCGATATGCTGCCATGGCAAAACATCCAGATATACACATCCGAACGCATAGCCGCTCTTCCCGAGGGCTGTGATGACTTGGATGCTCTGTCGTGCTTCTGGGCCGATGTGGAGCATGCGCTATACGAACCCGGTAGTCTGACACGTCCCTCTCGTGCAAATCTGCGTGTCGTCGATGCCGGGGACACGGTCCGGGTATATGTCTCCGAAATCGAAGGCGACGGACGCCTGTTCAGGGTCAAACCTGTGGACGAAAGCATTTCTAACGGCGAGGGTACGCTGAGCCTTTCCGAGATAGTGAAATATGATGTGTACGGCATGGCCATAGATGATTTTAGGGACGACTTTAACAACGCGCTGGTATTCGATGCCAAAGTCCTGTCGTTGGGTTCGGGCGATGAGCCGCGATATACACTGCTGCCGGCCATCAAGGATATGGTGCGCAACGACCTCGACGAAGACACTCCCCTCGAGTGTCTGGTCATGGGATGGACCAAGTACAAGGGCCGCGAAACCTATCTGGGTATATCGGCGCAGGGCGACCCGGTCAATATCGTCACTGAGAGTACCAAACTTTCCAAAGGCGACTACGTAGTGGCTACGTACATGTCTATGGAGCCCACCGGGCGACTGCTCTGCCGATACAACAGGCCGGTAGACGAGGATTTTAATACATTCACGCCGCACGATGCCATACGCACGATGCTGTTCCTGCTCAAGTCTTCGGTGTTCCATATTCCCGAAACCATGGACCTGGCATCGGAAAATACCGATGACGACCTGCCCGAATCGACTATCGAGCCCGAGCACGTGGTCGAGCTGATACACATCATAGACCGCGTGGGGTCGCTTGAGTCAAGCTATTTGCGCCGATTTAATTATATGGCGTTTGCGCGTATGCTGGCGCGACTCATAGACAACAACGGTCTGGTGCAGTACTATGCGCGGCGCATGTCTTTTGTCCGACGCCTGCGCACCTTCGTCAGCTCGGGATACATCAACGTGGATGATATTCGTGCCGACGAAGAAAATTCGGGCGACTATCCGGTACTGGAAATGCGCAGCCGCCAGTTGCGTATACTCAGCTACATCTACGATTCGTCCAAAAACGATTTTCTATGGGACATCATCGCCGGTGACTACGACGAGACCTCCGTCGGCCTGGCCAAATTGGCTCTGACGGCCAACCTGTCCATGGAAATGGACGTGGACGAAGCCCAAGGCGCCATCACCGGGCGCATATCGCAGTTGCTGAACATCGAGGTCAAAATACAGCAGCCCATATTCTTGGGCGAAGAAACACAGACGCTCGAGTTCAAGAGCAGCTACATCTGCCCCGAAGACGGACTGCACATCGACATGCCGCGTCAGCGTGACCATATATTGCAACGTATCTGCGGATTTCTCAACAGTGCCCAAGGCGGCAAGTTGTATATCGGTGTCAACCGATACGGGTACGTGGTGGGCAATGACGACTTATATCACCATCTCTTCGGTGGAGACCGCGACAAGTACGAACTACGTGTGCGCAACGACATCCGCATCAATCTCGGCGGAGCCGCCAACGACTGCATATCCACGTTGTGGCTCGACCCGGCCGAATCCGGCGGCAAGAACGTTTTTGTCATCGAGATTCGTCCCAACCAGTTCGGCACCGAGTACGGCGGCAAGTACTGGGTGCGCCAAGGCACTTCCACCTATCCGTACACGCGCAAGGAGTTCCTGGCCATGCAGGCCAACCGCACCCTCGCCGACGCGCAATGATATGGCGGTGCGCAATGATATGGCGGTGCTCCACAATATTAAGCGCAAAATTGCGTTTACTAATAGACCGGCTTTCGCTCACGCATGCAGGCCGTCATCCGTATCACCAAAGCAAACACATCACACAATGTCCATGAGACAGAAATACAATTGCGGACGCTGTACCGCCGTGGCCCTGGCCTTGGCGACGGCTTTCGGCGTCATGGCCGCCGACGATATTAAGAACGACGAATTCAACCCCATCACCACCGGCGTGACCTCGCTGGGTATAGCCCCGGACGCACGCGGCGCATCCATGGGTGACTTGGGTGTCGCTTCGGATCCGGACGTCAATTCGCAGTTTTGGAACCCGTCAAAATATGCTTTTGCCTACTCAAGCGCCGCCGTGAGCCTGAGCTACACGCCGTGGCTGCGCAAATTGGTCAACGATATCTTCCTGGCCAACCTGTCGGCATACTACAAAATCGGCTCGGGCGACAATCAGGCCATCAGTGCCTCGCTGCGCTATTTCTCGCTGGGCGAAGTCAATACAGCCGGGCCTTCCGGGGATGCCGGACAGAGCCTCAATCCCTACGAAATGTCCGTAGATGTCGGCTATTCGCGCAAACTCTCCGAGAAATTCTCCATGGGCGTTGTTTTCCGCTACATCTACAGTGACCTGGGTTTCAGCGACAGTTATGCCGGCGATCAAACTTCGGGTGCCAGTGCTTTCTCGGCCGACATCTCGGGATACTACACCACCTATCCCATCATCGGACGCAGCGAATGTCAATGGTCCTGGGGTTGGAATATCTCGAACATAGGCACCAAGGTGTCTTATGACAATGGCAATTATCCGGCGTTTCTTCCCACCAACCTGCGTCTGGGTACATCGTTCACCTTCCCGTTGGCCGATTATCATAACTTGTCTATCAACCTCGATGCCAATAAGTTGCTTGTGCCGGCCAAGCCGCGCGAAAGCGATTACGATACTCAGACCACCGAGGGACAGCAGGCATATCTTGATGCACTCGAAGACTGGGAGAATATGTCGCCAATCACCGGCATATTTAAGAGCTTCAGTGATGCACCGGGTGGATTTAAGGAGGAGTTACGCGAAATCACCTGGTCGCTGGGTGCCGAATACAGCTACAACCAGCAGTTCTTCCTGCGCGCAGGCTATTTCTACGAGAATAAGTTCAAGGGCAACCGCCAGTACTTCGGCATAGGTGCCGGCTTCTCGCTCAACGTCGTGCGTCTGGATGCATCATATATGCTGGCCACGGCGCAGACTTCGCCTCTGGATCAGACACTGCGCTTCACCCTGACTTTCGATATGGACGGGCTGCGCGACCTCTTGGGCAAGCGCAAACGTTGACACCGGCTGTCGCCTTCGGCTTTGATGCCACTTGCATTCGAGGCAGGTGGCGTCATAGGGCGCAACCTGAGCGAAATGCCGCATTCCACATTCCATATTCCATAAACACTTGAAGATATGCAATATCCACGTATCGGCAACGGCTATGACGTGCACGTCCTCACCGAGGGACGCCGTTTGATTTTATGCGGTGTCACCATTGACCACGACCGCGGCCTGCTGGGGCACAGCGATGCCGATGTGGCCATACACGCCCTGTGCGATGCACTGCTTGGTGCAATGGCGCTGGGCGACATAGGACGTCATTTCCCGGATACGGACGCGCGATATGCGGGCATAGACTCGCGCCGGCTACTGCGTCACGTGGTTGCGCTGATACGCGACCACGGATATATGCCTTATAATATGGATATTACCATTATGGCACAAGCGCCTAAGATGGCGCCGCACATCACGGCCATGCGTGCCAATATGGCCGCCGACCTCGGTATAGATGTCGATATGGTGAGCGTAAAGGCCACTACCACCGAGCGCCTGGGATTTGTAGGCCGCGAAGAGGGCATAGCAGCTCTGGCTACAGCCGTAGTCGTCCCGATTTCATAACAGTCTCTGTCTTATAACAGCTCCTGTTTCATAATCATACGGGGATTAGCGGAGCATCATATAGGTCGTTACTTTTGACTGTCTTATAACAGTTCCTGTTCCATAATCATACGGGGAGGCTGCGTGCACACGCTGTTGCTATATGTCCGCGCACAAGCTGCCGAATCCGCCGAATAGCGGATCCGGGGCCTCGGCGCCGCCTACATGGTTCGCGCCTGCATCGGCGATATCCCCGGCATCGCATGTCCCCATACCGCTATTCATAGGCGTGTCCTCGTAACTAATCGTAACATGCGGCGCGGCAGGCACTTCGACGCGCTCCGTGTCATCGCCCGCGCCTGCATTGGCGGCAATATCGTCTGCCGATTTCTCATTGTCAGGCGTGGCGGCGCGGCTCAGCGAGGCATCCTCCTTGGTCAATACGGACGCGACACAAACCCCGGCGACACCCACGGCGGCGCTCACACCCATGGCACGGCCGAGCGACATACGCTGCCCGGCATCAGGCAGCAACGCCGCCGACGGAAAATCCTCCTGCGAAACATCCGCAGCCTCCTGATTGCCGGGCGCCTGATTACCGGACGCCTGATTGCCCGGTGTCGGCGTCGCATCCGGCGCCGGGACAATCACTTCCGTAGCCCGAGCCATTTCTTCTTCTGAAAGTCCGTTGCTGTCTTCTGAAAGTCCGTTGCTGTCTTCTGAAAGTCCGTTGCCGTCTTCTGAAAGTTCATTATAAAAACGGTTGTCTGAATACATGCCCATTGTCTAACGATTAGTATTGGTTGATGAGCGGCCTATGGCCTGTAATGTTTAACGATTAGCGGCCTATGGCCTGTAATAGATGTCAAGGCGTAAGGCGGGGAGGGGGAGAATGAGTAATAAGATGGTCGCCTTGACGCTTCTGACGACACAAAGTTACGGGCCATCTCCCTTCGCCCCCAAACATTTCCCTCGATATTGTATGAAATATATCGTTTAATCCACAAAACCGATTTCGTATTCGACATTCGACATTCGACTTTATCATGGCATTCGATATTCGATAGTCTACTTTATCATGGCATTCCACATTATCAGGGCTTTATCTCTGTGGCAGGACGAAGCCTTTCCACTGGTCGTTGACATTGAGGGTGGCGCGAGTGGTGCCGGCGGTGCGGGCGGCGCGTGCCGTATCGCTGCGGCGCAGGGTGCAAGCGTCCATCAGATCTTGGCGACGCGCCCAGTTGCGTACCGCTGCCTGCCAGTCGCGCATGGGAGACTTGCCGACGTGCCAGCCGTTGGAGCTGTAATAATCGGTAAATGCTTCGGCATCAAAGCCTTCCAAACCCTTGACTACGGCGTATTGGCGCACTTGTTCGATATCCGGAGCTACGAAAGCGCCGCGACGACCATCGGATGTGCTTACTGCCGATATTCTTGCAGCCGATTTGCTTGCCGCGGCGCCGGCCCCCTTTTTTTCCACAGTATTTGTACCGGGCGTAGCTGTGTTTCGGCGCAAGACGCAACCGTCTGTCGCGAATGACTTGCATTCCGAACATGGTACTTCACAAAACGACTGCTCGG